>Ga0187846_10001707_pt1 | contig 12333 bp, 11 predicted proteins | sample TC_taG_FD_161473 | JGI IMG/M metagenome (GOLD analysis project Ga0187846, IMG submission 161473) | Biofilm microbial communities from the roof of an iron ore cave, State of Minas Gerais, Brazil - TC_06 Biofilm (v2) | ecosystem: Environmental > Terrestrial > Deep subsurface > Cave > Wall biofilm...
TTCGAGATCCCGGCACAGCTCGTGCTGCTGGCGATGGGGTTCGTATCGCCGGTGCCTTCCGTATTGAAGGCCTTCGGCGTCCAGACGGACTCGCGTGGCAACGCGCGCGCCGCGGTGGACAACGGTCCCGGCTTGCGCGGCCAGCGCGCCTACGCAACCAGCGTGCCGAAAGTCTTCGCCGCGGGCGACATGCGACGCGGGCAGTCGCTGGTGGTGTGGGCGATCCGCGAAGGGCGCCAGTGCGCCCGCGCGGTGGACGAATTCCTGATGGGCCGCAGCGATCTGCCGCGCTAGCGGCGAAAGACTGCCGCGCGGGCTACAATCGCGCGCTTCGAGCGGGCGCGCCTTGGAAAAAAGCGACAACCTCGTCCAGATCGACCACGTGACGTTCGGCTACGACCGCCGCAGGGCGGTCCTCACCGACATGTCGATGCGGTTCCCTCGCGGCAGCGTGGTTGCGATCATGGGCAGCTCCGGTTGCGGCAAGACCACGCTGCTGCGGCTGATCGGTGGCGTGGTGCGGCCACAGTCGGGCACGATCCTGTTCGACCGCGAGCCGGTCGACCCTTCCGACATCGAGCACCTGTTCGCACTGCGAAGGCGCCTGGGGATGCTGTTCCAGTTCGGCGCCCTTTTTACCGATCTGACAGTTTTCGAAAACGTGGCTTTCCCGCTGCGCGAGCACACCGACCTGCCCGAATCGATGATCCGCGACATCGTGCTGATGAAGCTGAATGCGGTGGGGCTGCGCGGTGCGGCAGCGCTGCGCATTGCCGAGGTGAGCGGCGGAATGGCGCGCCGGATCGCGCTGGGGCGTGCGATCGCGCTCGACCCGGAGCTGATCATGTACGACGAGCCGTTCGCCGGTCTCGATCCGATCTCGCTTGGCGTGACAGCCAACCTGATCCGGCGCCTGAACGACGCCACCGGTGCCACATCGATCGTCGTGTCGCACGACGTCGACGAGTGTTTCCATATTTGCGACTACGCGTACCTGATTTCCTCGGGGCGAATCGCCGGGGAGGGAACGGCGCAGCAGTTGCGAGCTTCCGATGATCCGGAGGTGCGCCAGTTCATCCTGGGCGAGCCCGATGGCCCGGTCCATTTCCACTACCCGGCGCAGCCGCTCGACCAAGAACTGGGCCTGACGAGATGATCGGACCGCACATGAGACTGACGGCATGAGTCCGGTGAACCTGCTGTTGGCAGTCGGCGCTCGGTCGCTGCGGCTGGTGGAGTCGCTCGGTCACGCAGCGGTCTTCTTCCGCGAGCTGGTACGCCACACGCCTGCGGCGCTGCGCCGTTTCGACCTTTCGGTGGCGCAGATCTATGCGATCGGCAATCTGTCGCTCGTGATCATCATCATGTCGGGAGCTGCGGTCGGCGGCGTGCTTGCACTGCAGGCCTACTATGCGCTCGATCGCTACGGAGCGGCAGAATCGGTCGGGCTGCTCGTGGCCTTGTCGCTGCTGCGCGAACTGGGGCCGGTGCTGACGGCGCTGCTGTTTGCGGGGCGGGCGGGCACGTCGCTGACGGCGGAGATCGGCCTGATGAAGGCCGGCGAGCAGCTGGCGGCGATGGAGATGATGGCGGTGGATCCACGCAGCCGCGTGCTGGCGCCGCGCTTCATCGCCGGCATCGTCTCGATGCCGCTGCTGAGCGCAATTTTTTCCGCAGTCGGTGTCACCGCCGCTTATGCGATCGCGGTCAAGCTGATCGGGATCGACTCGGCCGCGTTCTGGTCGCAGATGCAGGACGGCGTGGACGTCTTCAAGGACGTCGGCAACGGGTTGGTCAAGACAATCGTGTTCGGGATCGCATCGACCTTCGTGGCGCTGTACATGGGTTACGAGTCCGAGGCCACGCCCGAGGGCGTGGCGCAGGCCACCACCGGCACGGTGGTGATCTCGTCAGTGACGGTGCTGATCCTGGATTTTCTCCTGACCTCGCTGATGTTCAGCACGAGGCCGTAGCGCGGAGCGAAGAATGGAAAAAAGAAACCTGGATATGCTGGTCGGCTTCTTCGTGCTGCTGGGCGCGGCAGCCCTCGTGTTCCTGTCGCTGAAGGCGGCCAACCTGGCCAACTTCTCGTTCGACTCCACCTATGCGCTGACGGCGCGCTTCGACAACGTCGGCGGCCTGAAAATCCGCGCGCCGGTCAAAAGCGCAGGCGTCACCATCGGGCGGATCTCGAAGATCGCCTTCGACGACAAGACGTTCCAGGGGGTCGTGACGCTGGTCATCGACCACCGCTACAAGTTCCCGGACGACACCTCGGCCAAGATCCTGACCTCGGGGCTTCTGGGCGACCAGTACGTCGGCCTGGAACCGGGTGCCGACGACAAGAACCTGAACCCCGGCGATACGATCAAGCTCACGCAATCGGCGGTGGTGCTGGAAAACCTGATCGGCCAGATGCTGTACAGCAAGGCCGCCGAGGGCAAGCCGAAGGACGCCGCCAAGTGACGGGCGAGCGCGAGTACCCCGGTCAGCAGCGGGCGCGGGTTGCCGCGGGCGCGGCCGCAGCGCTGCTGTTAACGGCTTGTGCAACAGTGCCACCGGATGCCGGGACCGACCCGCGCGACCCGTTGGAGCGCATCAATCGGCAGACCTTCGCTTTCAACGACAAGCTCGACAAGTATCTGTTCAAGCCGCTGGCGAAGGGCTACCAGTACGTGTTCCCGCCCGGGGTCCGCCTGTGCATCAGCAACGGGTTCGCCAACGTCCTCGAGATCCGCAATTCGGTCAACGACATCCTGCAGGCCAAACCCTCTGGTGTCGCGACCGACACCGGACGGCTCCTGATCAACTCGACCCTCGGCATGGCCGGCTGCTTCGACATCGCGACGCGTATGGGCCTGGAACGGCGCGAGGAGGATTTCGGTTTGACCCTGGCTCGATGGGGAGTAGGGACGGGCCCGTACGTCGTGTTGCCGGTGTTCGGTCCGAGCGACGTTCGCGACGGAATCGGGCGCGTGCCGGACGCGTATTCCTCGCCGTTCACCTATACACAGCTCGTGCCGGTGGTCGACCGCAACGGGCTGATCGGCGCCTATCTGATCGACACGCGCGCGACATTGCTGGACACGACGAAGCTGATCGAGGAAATCGCGCTCGATCGCTATCGGTACGTGCGCGACGGCTACCTGCAGCGACGCCGCAGCCTGGAGTACGAGGGCAATCCGCCGCCGCCGAAGCTCGAGGACGAAGACAGCGGAGACGGCGGACAATCCGCGCCGTCACCGGGGCCGCCCGCGCCGGCTGAACCGCCGCCCGCGCCGGCCCAACCGCCGCCCGCGCCGGCTCAACCGCCGCCCGACGATCGGCGTTAAAGTGTCAGCGAGGCGAGGCTCGTTTTCGGGAAACTCGGAGGTGGATGTCGTGGAGCCCCTGACGATGAAATGGATCGGCCGCGCGGCCGTGAGTAGTGCACTTGCAGCCGGGCTGATGGGCACCGCGCTGCTGTTCGCAAGCAACCCGGTGCCGGCCGCCACAGAGGTGTCGCGTTCCGACATGGCGCCCCAAGCGCTGGTCGAATCCGTATCGACCGAGGTGCTGAACAGCATCAAGGCCGACCCGGCGCTGCGCGGCGGCGATTTCGACAAGCTGCAGAAGTTGATCGACGACAAGGTCGCTCCCTACGTGAACTTCGAGAAGATGACGCGCTTGTCGGTTGGGCCGGGGTGGCGCGGCGCAAGCCCGGAGCAACGCAAGGAGCTGATGGGCGAGTTCCGTACCTACGTGGTGCGCACCTACAGCGGCGCGCTTTCGAGGGTGACTGACCACGTGGTGAAGATGCGTCCGTTCAAAGGCGAACCGAGCGACACCGATGCGCTGGTGCGCACACTGGTCGCTCCCTCCAACGGCGATCCGATCCAGCTCGATTACCGCCTGGAGAAGACCCCCGCCGGGTGGAAGATCTACGATGTCACGATCCTCGGCGTGTCGATGGTCGAAACCTTCCGCAATTCGTTTGCCAGCGAAGTGAACCAGCACGGGATCGACGGCCTGATCAAGGCGCTGGCCGATCGCAACCGGCAACTGGCGGCCGGGAATAGGTCTTGAAAGTCGACACCGACCGGATCGTCAACGCCAACGCGGCTGCGCTGCTGCAGCAGGGAGAAGCGGCGATCCGCGAGGGGGACTGCCGCTTCGATCTGTCGGCAGTGCATCGCTGCGACTCTTCGGCAGTGGCACTGGTGCTCGCTTGGGAGCGCGCCGCGCAAGCGCGCGGCATGCAAGTGCAGCTTCAGGGCGTTCCGGCCAGCCTGCGCAGCCTCGCCCAGCTGTACGGCGTGGATGCCCTGATCCCGATGGACGGCGCAGGCTGACAGCTCGGCCGCACGGTTGCTCGCCGCGTCCACACCTGCCAACTGCTACGCTTTGCAGCCGGCTGGTTTGCCCGGACCTGCTCCGATGTCCATCCCCGCGATCGAAGTCCGCAATCTGGTCAAGCGCTACGCGCGTGTCACCGCCCTCGACGGCGTCAGTCTGCGGATCGAGCCGGGAGAGTTCTTCGGCCTGCTCGGACCCAACGGCGCCGGAAAGACGACTCTGATCTCGATCGTAGCCGGGCTGACGCGCGCCACTTCTGGGCAGGTTGTCGTCAACGGCCACGACGTGCAGTCCGACTACCGGATGGCGCGCCGCTGCCTCGGCGTGGTTCCGCAAGAGCTCGTGTTCGACCCGTTTTTCTCGGTGCGCGAAACCTTGCGAATCCAGTCCGGCTACTTCGGTCTGCGGCAAAACGACGACTGGATCGACGAGGTGATGGCCAACCTCGACCTGACTGCCAAAGCCGACGCGAACATGCGCTCGCTCTCAGGGGGGATGAAGCGGCGCGTGCTGGTCGCGCAGGCGCTCGTGCACCGGCCGCCGGTGATCGTGCTCGACGAGCCTACTGCCGGCGTGGATGTGGAGTTGCGGCAAGGTCTGTGGCAGTTCGTGCGGCGCTTGAATCGCGATGGCCACACGATCGTGCTGACGACGCACTACTTGGAGGAAGCGCAACAGATGTGCAGCCGCATTGCGATGCTCAAGGCCGGCCGGATCGTCGCAATGGCGCCCACGCGCGAGCTGCTGGCGCGCCTGGCCGGCGTGCAGCTGTCCTTGAAGCTGGGCGGCCCGATGCCGCCGCAGCTGGCACCCCGCCTGGTCGAGCAGTCGGACGACCGGGTCGTATTGAAGGTGGCGCACCCTGCGGACGTCGAGTCGGTGCTCGCCGCGTTCCGCGAGGCGGGCTGCCCGATCGAGGACATCGAGGTTGGACATGCGGACCTGGAGGACGTGTTCCTGCAGGTGATGTCCGACGAGCCCCCGCGGAGGGCGGCATGAGCGAAGCGAATGCGCCCGCGCGCGTGAGCGCGAATCGTTCGGGTTTTTTGCACCTGACCCCTTTTGCACCTGACTTATGAGCCGGGTCGAACACGACGCGCTCGCGCACGCGGCTCAGCTCACCGCGCTGCCGACGCGGGCGGAACTTGCGGCGTCGTGGGTGGGTTTTCGCACGCTGCTGTACAAGGAGGTGCTGCGCTTCTGGAAGGTCGCGTTCCAGACGATCGCCGCGCCGGTGCTGACCGGCGTGCTCTACCTCCTCGTGTTCGGGCACGTGCTCGACCAGCGTGTCGAGGTGTTTGCGGGGGTGCGCTACAGCGCGTTCCTGGTCCCGGGCCTGGTGATGATGTCGCTGCTGCAGAACGCGTTCGCCAACTCGTCCTCGTCGCTGATCCAGTCCAAGATCATGGGCAACCTGGTGTTCGTGCTGTTGCCGCCGCTGTCGCACCTGGAATTCTTCGCCGCCTACATGCTCTCATCGGTGCTGCGTGCGATCGTGGTCGGCCTGGGCGTATTCGCGGTCACGGCGTGGATCGCGCTGCCACCGGTGCAGGCCCCCGTTTGGATCCTCGTGTTCGGGCTGCTCGGCGCGGCGCTGCTGGGAGTGCTCGGCATAATCGCCGGAATCGTGTCGGACAAGTTCGACCAGCTCGCGGCGTTCCAGAACTTCATCATCATGCCGGCGACATTCCTGTCGGGCGTTTTTTACTCGGTGCATAGCCTGTCACCGTTCTGGCGAGCGCTGTCGCGCTTGAATCCGTTCTTCTACATGATCGACGGCTTCCGCTACGGGTTCTTCGCGCACGCGGACGTCGATCCGTGGCAGAGCCTGGCCGTCGTGGCCGCGTCGCTGCTGCTGGCCGCCGTCATCGCAGTACGGATGCTGGCGCGCGGATACAAGCTGCGCGGCTGAGCCTTCAGCGTGCGCCAGTCCTCCAGCGATTGGAGCACCGAGCTGCCGATACTCGAATACCAACCCAGGCACCAGACCGCAACGAGCGCGAAACCGAACAGGCGAGTGACCCACTTACCTCGCCGCCACTGACCCCAAAAGATGCGCGCGGCCCCTGCGATCTGGATCGCCGGAGTGAGGAGCAGCGTTGCGGCCGAGTAGAACAGGCTGAACTCCCACACCGATTCCGACACCGGAGTGATGCGCCCGTGGCTCTTCACGGCAAACCCGTCATGCGACGGGTAGGTGCCGAGAGCGTCGCCGTGCAGATACATGCTCACTGCAAAGAACAGGAACCAATTCACGAAGGAAAGAACAAAAAGCGTGCCCAGCAGCGGCGACTGCCTGACGAAATCGCCAAGGTCTGTGATTCTGTTTGGTTCGTTGCCTGATTCCATGAGGTTGGGAGAGACGCTGCTGACCGGCCGTTGAGCCGGTTACGGTGCGCGGCGGGCAAATGCCCACGCAACCAGTACGCTGCCCGACAGCACGCAGAACCAGCCGAAGACATCACCGATGTGGTCGTACACGGTATCGCCGCCGCGCCCGCCCAGCGGGAGATCGTCGACGAGCACGGTGAAGCCGCCCACTGTTCGAGCGCGGGCAACCAGGCGGCCATAACGATCGTTCAACGTCAGCAGCCCGCGGCGCGCGGAGCGCGCCGTCGGCACGCCGTTTTCCACGCTGCGCAAGATCGCATCCCGCGCGTGCAGCCAGCCATCCGCGCCGAAATCCCAGGCTGGGACGGCAAGCAGGATCGGCCTCGTTGCGATCTGGTCGCTGCGCAGCATCGCGGGGTAGTCCATGTCCTTGCAGATTTCCAGCCCGATGCCGCTGGACAAGACCTGCGGTGAGCTTCCAGGTCGATAGACGGAAGATTCCAGCACCGGAACGAGGCGCCGCTTCTCATATGTGGAAGGCAGCGAGTTCCCCGGCGTGAACGCCCAGGCGATGTTGTGCCGGACACCGTCCCGCTCGGTGTTGAAGCCTGCGACGATGGTCGCGCCGGCTCGGTCTGCGGCGGCCGCGAGCTTGGCCTGCACTTCCATGCGCCATTGCGGTGCAACTCGCGAGATGTTCTCCGGCAGGACGATGAGCCGCACATGCGCTTCGCGCAGTGTCTCGATCATTGCGACATAGGCGTCGACTGCTTGAAAAGTCGCGACCCGATCGGCTGTTGCCACGCTTCCGACCGTCTCGTCGCTTTCGATCAGAGCCACGTGTACCCGGTCCGAGGGTGGTGTGGACATTCGCCAGAGGCCGAGGGCGGCGTTGATCGCGAAAACCGCGATGGCAATGCCGGCCAGACGCGAGTCGCGCGTGCGCAAGCCCAAGGCAATCCCTGCGGACACGATCCCGATAAGGAACGTGATCGCGACGAAACCGAACAGAGATGCGGTCTGTATCAGGACGGGCCTGCCGACTTCGGCAGCCGCAGGTGTCCCGACCGCCCCCCCGTCCTGGTTGAACGAGGCGAGAAAGTCGAGCGCGGCCCAGAGTGCAGCGAATGCGAGCATCGCAGCCAGCGGTCCGAGCGTGCGCTGTACGCGGCGCGCCGCGACCACGGAGGCGGCAAACTGCAATGACGGCGCACCGATCGCAAGGACGAGCACCGGGTTCGGCAAGACACCGCCGTAGGCGCGCAGGATGGAACTGCTTCCCAAGGCCATTGCGGCGAACGCAGCGACGAAGATCTGCCAACCCTTGGTGTCGCCGAACGCGAACCAGAGAACGGGAATCGGAGCGAGCCAGGCGAGCCACCATTCTTCGCCAAGGCCGAGCGAAAAATAGAGGCCGACGCCGCTCGCTAGCGCGCAGACAATCGCTCTCATCACGCCATTGCCGGGTAAACGGGGTTCGCGTCAAACGGTTCGGTGCGAGTGCACCATTCTGATACAAGTTGCGGGGCTGAGTCGGCCCGCCGTTGTCGGCGAGCAGCGGTTGGCGCGGTCGCTCAGACCGTCGCCAAGGCCATTCGCTCGGATCGCTGCGGCAGGCCTTCGAGCAGCTCGGCGGCGTGCGCCGGCGCCAGGGGCCGCGACAAGAAGAAACCCTGGGCGCAGGCGCAGTCGAGCTGACGCAAGCGGTCCAGCTGCATCTTGTTTTCGACGCCCTCTGCGATCACATGCTTTCCGAGAGCATCGGCGAGTCGGACAATGGCTCGCACGATCTCGCCGCTTTCCTTGGTATCGCCGATCTGGCGCACGAACGAGCGGTCGATTTTCAAGCTCGTGATCGGCAGCGCGGACAGATAGCTGAGCGACGAATAGCCGGTTCCGAAATCGTCCACGCTCAGGCCCACGCCGAGCTCGCGCAGCTCCCTTAGCGTACCGGAGACACTCTCGAGCTTTTCCATCAGCTTGCTCTCGGTGATCTCCAGCGTCAGGCTGGCCGGCGGAACTCCCGCCTCGCGAAGCGAATCGCGCACGTGGGCGGCGAACTGCGGCGCGCTCAAATCCTTGCCGGAGATGTTCACGTGCACGACCAGCTCGCGCGACGCCGGGAAGGCGTCGTGCCACGCTCGCAGCTGGCGGCACACGCGCCGGATCGCCCATTGCGTCAGCTGGCCGATCAGCGCGGATTCTTCTGCTACCGGGATGAAGGATCCGGGGCCGATCAGGCCACGCTGCGGATGCTCCCACCGCATCAGCGCTTCGAAACCCACGAGGCGGCGCGGCTCGATCCGGTACAGCGGCTGGAACGCGAACGCCAGCTGGTTGGACCCCATCGCCTGCTGCAGCTCGCTCTCGAGCTTCATCCGCTCGGAGGCCAGCTCGTACAAGCTGGCGTCGAATAGCGCATAGCAGGCTCGTCCCTTGTTCTTGGCCTTGTACATCGCCAGATCGGCGTCGCGCATCACCTCCTCGGGCGATTCGTACTCCGGGTTGCTGAACGTGATGCCGATGCTGGCGCTGGTGCTGATCTCCGTGCCCGCGATCCAGAAGGGCTTGCGCAACGCGTCCTGCAGGCGCTCGGCCAGCACGACTGCCTGATGGGTGCCACCGCCCAGCTCGGTCAGGATCGCAAATTCGTCGCCGCCGAGTCGAGCCACCACGTCGGTCGGCCGCACGATCTGCTTGATGCGGCGCGCGGCGCGCACCAGGAACTTGTCGCCGGCACCGTGGCCCATGCTGTCGTTGATCCGCTTGAAGCGGTCGAAATCCAGGTACATCACCGCAAAATGGCGTGTCGGCTCGCGCCGGTGCATGTCGATCGCCGCGGTGAGCCGTTCGTAGAAACGGCTGCGGTTCGCCAGGTGCGTCAGGCTGTCGTGGTAGGCGATGTATCGGAGCTGGTTTTCGGCCAGGCGCCGTGCCGTGATGTCCTGTGCCTGGAAGATCAGGCACGCTTCGGATTCGCCGGCGTCGGCGAAAAGGGCGCAGTGGAGCAGCATCCAGATGTCCGCGCCTTCCTGGGGTCGGCAGCGCAATTCGAGCTCAACGGAATCGACCTCGCGCGCGAGCACACGCTGCAGCTGCGCATGTAGCGTGGCGGCGTCCTCGGCGACCAGCAGGTCGCCGAACGGCACCCCGTAGATCCTCTCCGATGGCCGTTGCAGCAGCGCACACAGCGCGTGATTGGAACGCAGCAGCCGGCCGTCGGCGGCAACCAGTCCCATGCCGATGGCGGCATGTGTAAAGGCACTCTGGAACCGCTTCTCGCTGCGTTCGAGCTCCCACAGGTAGTGCTCCTGCTGTGCGGCTTCGCGCTGCGAAGCCTCGGCGCGCTCCCGGTTGGACCGCTCCAGCGCTTCGCGCTCGGTCGCCTCCTGCTGCGCGAAGTAGTAGTGCAGCGTGGCCTGGAACATCGCCACCATCGGGACGGCCACGATCAGCGTGGTGGCACCGAACTGCCGGAAGGCCAGGTAGAGCACCGCGGCTACGGAAGCGCTTGCGGTGTAGCTCAGGCCGATCCAGCCGGCGTTGTGGATGCTTTCGGCAAAATTCGGCCACTGCTTGCGCTTCAAGTGCACCACTGTGCCGACGAGCGCCGAGCCGACGACGAAATAGCAGGCGGCGAAGATCATCGTGGCGACGAACACCACGCCGTCGCCGCCGACGCCGCGCATCGCCTCTACCATCCACTGGTACGTGTTGGCGCACACCAGCATCGCCACGGCCGCTGCGGCGGGGCTGAACAGGCGGCTCGACCAGCGCCGAGAGGAGCGCCAGGCGATCGCGGCAGACTCTGCTGCCGCTCCGAACACTGCCGCCTGCGGGCCATACAACAGAAGCAGCAAGAAAATGAAGATGTCGCCAGCGGCAATCCAATACTTGGTCTTCGGAATGCGCAGCGGAAACATCGCGACCAAGGCCGCCACCAGAGCAATGCCGACCACCTGCCACGCGTGCTCCGGCGGCAGTGATGCAACTTGCAAGGTAGCGTAGGCGGCAGTCGCCAAGCCAAGTGCGGTCAACCCGGCCCAGTACAGCGCCGCGGCGGCGTTGTAATCCGGGAAGAACCGATCCCGGAACGAGCGCAACTGCTCGTCGGGCGCGGCAGCGCTCACGGCTCTCCCATCAAGCTCGAGTCGTCGACGCCCGTGACGTTCGGTTGTCCGCTTTCACCCAGCGCAATGCCCTCTCCGAGCGCGATACCCTCGCCCAGCGCGATCCCTTCGCCCAGCGCGATGCCCTCGCCGAGCGCGATGCCTTCGCCGAGCGCGATTCCTTCGCCGAGCGCGATGCCGTTGCTCAGGACCACGCCCTCGTTGAGCACCGTACCGCTGCCGCTCGTGAGCCAGTTCGACAGCGTTGCAGTGGGAATGAAGAACCCGGTACGGCCGACGTACGACGTAGAGGCTGCCAGCGACGTGGCCCAGACCACGCCGGGCGTGACCAGCACCTGGTTTTGCAAGATCGGAGCCGACGCAATGGATTGCACGTACGTGTTGGCCGGCATCGTGGCGGGCCAGTACGTTACCGTCGTGCGTAGCGCCGCCTGGCGCACCCATACGATGCCTGGGTCGTAGATCGGCTGGTACTGCGTGAAAAGGGTCGACCCGCTGAACAGATGGCTTCCGCCCGCCGTCACGATCCGGCCCCACTGGAAAGTCTCGCCGTTGATCGTGGTCGAAGGGGTCGGAATCGCCTTGCCCGGCGCAAGCAGGTTGTCACCCGCGTGGATCGTGCCGGCGGTAATCGCCGGGCCGATGTCGGTGCGCAGCGCCTTGGCCAGTCGCACCGCGCCTTCGATGTTCAGCTCCCCTGCCCCCTGCTCGACCAGGAAGTTGCCGGGCAGCGGCTGCGCTGTGTATTGCAGGATCGCCTTGATCAGCGGCGGCGTCAGCCCCGGATTGGCCTGCAACAGCAATGCCGCGGTGCCCGCCACCGCCGGGGCCGCGATCGACGTGCCACTCAGATTGAACAGCTGCTGATCCCACGGTTGCGACTTGCCGCCGTAGGGCGTGGACAGGATCGGGTACGTCGCGGGCAGCCACGCCCAGTTCAGCGGCGAGCCGAGCAAATCCGAGGCGACCGCGCCGACAATCTTGTTGCCTGGCGCTACGAGATCCGGCTTGATCAGATTGTCGTAGGCGACGCTGCCGTCCGGGTCGAGGGAGACGCCGCGAGTCGGGCCGCGCGAGCTGAAGAAGTTGACGCTGTCATCCGAGCGCGCAATCGTGCCGTGCGTGTTGGCCGAGCCTACGGTGATCACCGACGGGTCATCGCCAGGTGAGCTGATCGAGCCGTAAACCTCCGTTCCGTCCGAGGCCTTGCCGAAGTTGCCGGCCGCCACCACGACAGTGATGCCGGCGGCCACGGCGCTGCGGACCGCGCGGCACAGCGGGTCGGTCGTATACGACTCGGTTGAATCTGCGGCCAGGCTCAGGTTCATCACGCGGATGTTGTATTGCTTGGCGTGATAGATGACCCAGTCGATCCCTTCCAGCACGTCGCTCACCTGCCCGCTGCCGTCGGCTCCGAGCACCTCGACGTCGAACAGACTGGCGTTGGGTGCGATCCCGGTGGAGTCGGTGCCCTGGTAGAAGCCGCGGCCGGCGGCGACCGAAGCGACATGGGTGCCGTGGCCGTAGTAGTCGCGCT
>Ga0187846_10001708_pt1 | contig 12330 bp, 10 predicted proteins | sample TC_taG_FD_161473 | JGI IMG/M metagenome (GOLD analysis project Ga0187846, IMG submission 161473) | Biofilm microbial communities from the roof of an iron ore cave, State of Minas Gerais, Brazil - TC_06 Biofilm (v2) | ecosystem: Environmental > Terrestrial > Deep subsurface > Cave > Wall biofilm...
GAAGGGCGACGTGTTCACCCCGGACGTCGTCGACACCCATCTCGCCTACAAGCGCAGCCGCGAGGTCGACGAGATGCGGCTGCGCCCGCACCCCTACGAGTTCTTCCTCTATTATGACGTATGATCCAAGCTTTCCCTAACTGAGTGAACGGAATGTCCGACACCGAAAAAGTCATGGAGTTGATCAAGGAGCACGACGTCAAATACGTCGACTTCCGCTTCACCGATCCGCGCGGCAAATGGCAGCATCTGGCGCATCATGTGCGCACGATCAGCGAGGACTTCCTCAACGACGGCGTAATGTTCGATGGCTCGTCGATCGCCGGGTGGAGGGCGATCAACGAGTCGGACATGATGCTGGTGCCCGACTGCTCGACCGCGGTCCTCGACCCGTTCGCCGCGCAGACCTCGCTGATCATCTTCTGCGACGTGCACGAGCCGTTGAGCGGGCAGCCGTATGCGCGCGACCCTCGATCGATCGCCCGCAAAGCCGAGCAATACCTCGCGGCCACCGGCATCGGCGACCAGGCATATTTCGGTCCTGAGGCCGAATTCTTTGTCTTCGACGACGTGCGCTATTCCTGCGCGATGAACGGCGCCATGTACAAGATCGACAGCGAGGAGGGTCCCTACGTCACCGGCAAGAAGTTCCCAGACGGCAACACCGGCCACCGCCCGCCGGTCAAGGGCGGCTATTTTCCGGTGCCGCCGGTCGACAGCCTGTCCGATCTGCGGGCCGAGATGCTCTCCGTGATGGCCGAGATGGGGCTCGAGGTCGAGAAGCACCACCACGAGGTGGCGCCGAGCCAGAATGAGCTCGGCTTTGCTTTTTCGACGCTGGTGCGCACCGCCGACAACATGCAGATCTATAAATACGTCGTGCAGAACGTCGCCCATCAGTACGGTAAAACAGCGACCTTTATGCCCAAGCCGGTGATGGGCGACAACGGCTCGGGCATGCATGTCCACCAATCGGTATGGAAGGGCGAGCGGCCTGTCTTCGCGGGCAATCTCTATGCAGACCTCTCCGAAACCGCACTCCATTACATCGGCGGCATCATCCGGCACGCCAAGGCGATCAACGCCTTCACCAACCCGACGACAAACAGCTACAAGCGACTGATCCCCGGTTTCGAGGCGCCGGTTTTGCTCGCCTACTCGGCGCGCAACCGCTCGGCCGGTTGCCGGATCCCCTACGTCGCCAGCCCCAAGGGAAAGCGGGTCGAGGTGCGCTATCCGGACGGCGCGGCCAACCCCTATCTCGCATTCGCCGCGATGCTGATGGCCGGCATCGACGGCATCCAGAATAAGATCCACCCCGGCGACCCGATCGACAAAAACCTCTACGACCTGCCGCCGGAGGAATTGAGCGACATCCCGGTCGTCTGCGGCTCGCTGCGCGAGGCCTTGGGCGAGCTGCGTGCCGACCATGCCTTCCTGTTGAAGGGCGACGTCTTCAATATCGACCAGATCGACGCCTATGTGGGATTGAAATGGGAGGAGGTGCACGCCTTTGAGCACACCCCGCACCCGATCGAGTTTCAGATGTATTACAGCGTGTGAGGCCGGCGGCTAGAGCGCTGCTCGGTTGGCGCCGCCTCAGCTCTGCAATTTCTGGCGAGATGAGTGCGGACGGCCTTCAGAAATTTCGTGCGATCTGCTGATGCGCGAGTTTGGGCGGCAAGGCGTTCGCAGAGATCTCCGTCGTGCGCGCTTCCGCCGCTTCGCGCTGGAGGTAAACCTTAGCGATCGGACCGATGTGGTGCGCCAATAACTCGCGGATCGCCTCAAAACTTCCGCGCCACCTGCTGCGGTGATCGGCGTGCCGGTCTCTAGCGCGATCGGTTGGTCCTTTGACGAAGAGCAAATGAAAGGTGCGGCGGATCTACCGACAAGATGTTCCTCGGCCGGACGCGACTCCGGTCGGCCCGGCGCTCAACCTGGCGCGGGCCGATCACGATTCGCGAAGACGCTTGTCTGACTTGCCACAGCACGCCATCGGGGGCCCGGCAGCCTTACCTAGACCTATGAAACGGTAAACGGGTTCGGATGGAAGCTTAACAAGACGATCGGTGCGCAGATAGTGTCCGTCTCAATGGGGGCGGTTCCGCTGGAGCTCGCTCGCAGCCTCTACATCACATCCCTTGTCGCTCTGGTCGGAATATTTGCGGTAGTCTTTTTGGTGATGAACCTGCTGCATTACTTCGTGACAGCCTCGGTCAAGCGCGTGTAGGCGATGGCTGAGGCGGTCAGCCTGGGCGAGGAGCAGATCGAGCCCTATGCCAAGCCGGGCAAAGACGAGATTTCGTTGCTTTCGGTGACGTTCAACCGCATGCGGGAAAGTCTTAAGCGCGCGCTTGGATATGCTTGGGTAAACCCGGCACCTGACAGCGCCTTAAGGGGGCGACGACTTGAACATGGACCGGATCCATGGTCACGTGAACTGAAACTGGAAGGAGGTATACGCGTTGAGCCCACTTCGCGCTCAATCGAGTTTCAGATGTATTATTCGGTGTGAGCGGCTGCGGTGACCAGGAAAGGACCGACGGGGGCGAGCGACGGTCGCCGCCGTGTGCCCATCAGCAGGCGGTCACAACAGGCTTGGATGGGTGGCCGAGCGGTTTAAGGCACCGGTCTTGAAAACCGGCGTGGGTGCAAGCTCACCGTGGGTTCGAATCCCACCCCATCCGCCATGCTCCTGTACGTTGCCGTCCGTTGCCGCCCAAAAACTCCCGAATCTACGCGAGAATTAGGCAATCGAGTGTCTTGACGCGTCCGCCCGTGTCCACCACAATCCGTCCCTATGAGATGGGTAACAACATGGGTTGAATGACCCTGAGTTGTGGAGAATGCGGACATGCGGACCGGCAAGCTGACGGCACTAAAGGCCAACAAGGTGATGGCGCCCGGCTACTACGGCGACGGTGGCGGGCTCTTCCTGCAAGTCAGCCGGTACGGGACCAAAAGCTGGGTGTTCCGCTTCAAGGCGAACGGCCGGCTGCGTGAGATGGGGTTGGGCTCGCTCGACACCTACGGCCTATCTGAGGCGCGGGAGCGGGCACGCGCATGCCGCAAGCTGCGCGACGAGGGCAAGGATCCGATCGAACACCGACGTGCCGCGCGGGCAGCGGCCGCGCTCGAAGCGGCCAAGGCAATGACCTTCCGCCAATGCGCCGAGGCCTACATCGCCGCTCACCGGGACGACTGGAAGAACCCTAAGCATGCCAGGCAATGGCCTTCGACGCTCGCAACCTATGTCTATCCGGTCTTCGGGAACCTGCCCGTGCAGACGATCGACCTCGATCTCGTCGTCAGGGTTCTCGAACCGATCTGGAAGACGAAGAATGAGACCGCCTCGCGAGTGCGCGGCCGTATCGAGGCGGTTTTGAACTGGGCGACAGTACGCAAGTTCCGACAGGGCGAAAACCCGGCGCGCTGGCGCGGCCATCTCGAGGAGCTGCTGTCAAAGAAGAATAGAGTCGAACACCACGCCGCGCTGCCCTATGCCGAGATTGGCGCCTTTATGACTGAGTTACGGCTGAAGGAAGGCATTGCTGCGAAAGCACTCGAATTTGCGATCCTGACCGCGGCGCGCACCGGTGAGGCGATCGGCACTCGGTGGGACGAATTCGACTTCGCCGAGCGGCTGTGGGTCGTTTCCGGCCAGCGCATGAAGGCGGGCAAGGAACACCGCGTCCCGCTGTCGGATGTGGCGCTCACAATCCTCGAAGATTTGAAGAGGGTTCGTCACAGCAGTTACGTCTTCCCCGGCGGTAGGGTCGGACGGCCGATCAGCGACATGGCGATGACGATGCTATTGCGCCGCATGGGCCGCGACGAGCTCACCATTCACGGCTTTCGGTCGAGCTTCAGGGATTGGGCAGCGGAGCGTACCGGCTTCCCCGCCGAAGTTGCCGAGATGGCGCTCGCGCACACGGTGAGCGACAAGGTGGAAGCAGCCTACCGGCGAGGCGACCTGTTCGAGAAGCGCCGGCAGTTGATGGACGCGTGGGCGAGGTACTGCGCCACCCCGGCGCCGACCGCGAAAGTGGTCGCCTTCGCAGCGGCGTCGAATGCGGTTGCGCAGACGCTGTAGCTGGTCTATATCGCTGCCGTCCACCTGTAACTGGTTGGACACGGCGCTCCCCGGAACAGAGTGCCCCGATTCCCTCGCCCGACAGACGTGCGGATCGGCCCTGAGCAGGCCTGTGCGGCCTCAGGAGCCTTGATGCATGACTACAATTGCACACGATGGCGATCGGGATATCGACGCCCCATCCGATCGCATCACAGCGACTATTGCTGAGTTCCAGCGGATCTCCGGCATCGGTCGCAGCCGGATTTACGAGTTGATCGCTGCAGGCGAACTCGAAAGCGTCCATCTCGGTGTTCGCCGCCTCATCCTAATCGACAGCTACAGGCGGCTGCTGGCCCGACTACGGGCGGCCGCCACCGAAACACGCGGGCGCGAGCCGCCGATGGGGCGGCTGGTGTCAGCGGAAGCCACGCGCGCTGCCTCAAGGTGACCTGTGGCAAGATACGCCGGCCCCGGCACGCTGGCAGGTGCGACCGAGGCCGGTGTTCGGTATGTGCCGATGAGGCCCACCCCGATACCACACTCGCCCGCCTACAGCGAGCCGCAACCCGCCGTCTGCGACCGCAGCGGAATGTCGAGCGCATTTATGCACTCGGCCCGCGCGTCGTCTCCGAGCTGCTCGACGAGCTCGACCGTCACCACCGGCTTGGGAGTGGCCTCGACCAACGGCTCGCGCGATATGCCGAGCTCGACCCGCTGATTCTCGCTGCGATCGGTGGTGACCGATTCGCACATGAGCCCGTGCACGTCGTGGCGAGTGGCCGATGACCGCCGCCGTCATCAGCCTCGACAAGGTGCGTCGCGCACGTGCCAGCAAGCCGAGCCTGCTGGAACCCCTCTCCTGAGGCGATAACGTTTGTGCGCCGTCCAAGCCCGCTCTCCGCACGCGAGCGAGAGTTCGTCGTGTCGGTAGCGAGGTTTTGTCTTTCCTGCCCGGAGCGGCTGATCCCCTGGGAGCGCGAGTTTCTACGTTCGATGGCCGAATGGCCGTGCGCGCCATCGGATAAGCAGCGGCAGGCGCTCAACCGCATCCTCGCCAAGATCGAGCGAATCGAGGGGCGAGCGCTATGACGCGCGATCGATACGCTCGGGTTCAGGCCAACGCGATCGAAGATCGTCGGATCGGGCATGCCGCTTTTCGCGTCTATTGCTGCCTTGCGAGCTTTGCCGACAAGGACGGGATGTGTTGGCCCAGCACGCGGAAGATAGCGAGCCACCTCGGAATGGCGCGCTCCACGGTCTTCGAGCATCTGCAGGCGCTCGCGACGCTCGGCTATCTCACAATCGATGGCTCCTCACGTGAGGACGGTGGCCGCGCGGCGAATCGTTACCGGATAGCAGCGCGCCCGGCAAACGGCGAGGCCCCCGATTTTGCGCTAACCCCTGTCGGACCAGCCGACACCCCCCTGTCGGACCAGCCGACCACCCCTGCCGGGTGGCCCGGATACCCCCCTGCCGGTTCTGGACCGGCCGGCATAAAGAACAGACCAATAAGAACAGACCAAAGAACACTCTCGGCGCATAGCGCCTCAAGTCGGCCGGCAAGCCAACCTCGCGCGCCAAAAAAGTTTCCAGGGTATGCCGCCGAGTTTGAAACCTTCTGGCGGGTCTACCCTTCACGGCGCCCTCATCCAAATCCGAAAGAACCGGCGGCACTGAAGTTCGCGGCGGCGCTGAAACTCGGCGTCGACCCGGCGGTCATCATCGCAGGCGCCGGGCGATACGCGGCCTATGTCGCCCGAGAAGTTCAAGACCCTCGCTTTATCGTGCAGGCCGCGACGTGGCTCCATCAAAAGCGGTGGAACGACCAACACGAAGCCGCCGAGCCACCGCGGCTTCGGGTCGGGATGAACTGAAGTGGCGCTGCTGGCGGAGCTGCTCCTCGAGCACGGCATTCGGCCGGCTCATCACACGGACGGCAACCAGAAGCTTCCGTGTCCGGAATGTTCGCACACCCGGAAGCATCGCTCGGACCTCTGCCTGAGCCTGACGATCAATCGAGGGCACGCGCTCTGGAAGTGCCACCACTGCGAATGGAGCGGCGGCGTGAAGGAGCGCGATGATAACCGTTCAGCGCGGCCGCAGCGGCGCGGGCCGGCCGCTCCGATCAAACCGACGAAGACACCAGGCGACCCGACCTCGCCAGTGCTGCAATGGCTCGCCAAGCGGGGCATCTCGGAGACGACGGCGAGGCGCAACCGGGTCGGGGCGGCGCGCGCCTTCATCCCAAAGCTGAAAGCCGAGGTCGATTGCATCGCCTTCCCTTATTTCCGCGACGGCGAGCTCATCAACGTCAAATACCGGGCGCTCGCCGAGAAGGCTTTCACCCAAATCAAGGACGCCGAGGCAATCGCCTTCGGGCTCGATGACATCGCCGACAGCAGGGAGATCATCATCGTCGAGGGCGAGGGTGACAAGTTGGCGCTTGACGAGGCAGGGATCCGAAATGTCGTCTCGGTCCCGAATGGCGCTCAAGGCAATGGCCAAGCCGCGGACGATGCCGCGGCCTTCAATTGGCTGACGAACTGCGCCGCTTATTTCGACGGGGCCCTGCGGATCATCCTCGCCGGCGACGCCGACGAAAAAGGCCGAGCGCTCGCAGAAGAACTCGCCCGCCGTCTCGGCAAGGAGCGCTGCTGGCGGGTGCGCTGGCCCGATGGCAACGATGCGCCCTGCAAGGACGCCAACGAGACGCTGTTGATGCATGGCGCCGACGTGCTGCGCGAGTGCGTCGATGAAGCCGAACCCTACCCGATCGCCGGGCTGCACAGCGCGCTCGACTACTACGACGAGACGCTGGAGCTCTATCGCGACGGTCGCAAGCGCGGGTTCTCGACGGGCTGGAAATCGCTCGACGAGCTCATGACGATCCGGCCCGGCGAATTGTCGGTCGTCACCGGAGTTCCGGGCTCGGGCAAGAGCGAGTTCATCGATGCTCTCGTCGTCAACCTCGCTCATGCGCATGGGTGGCGCTTCGCTTTCTGCAGCTTCGAGAACCCGCCGGCGGAACACATCGCCAAGCTCGCCGAGAAGCATCTCAGATTGCCGTTCTGGGATGGACCGATCCGGCGCATGTCGAAGGCGGACCTACAGCGAGCGATGGACTGGGTCGCGGACCGCTTCTACTTGATCCGGTTCGATGACGAGGCGCCGACGATCGAGGCGATCATCGAGAAAGCTCGGGCCGCGGTAGTGCGCCACGGTATCCGCGGACTGGTCATCGACCCCTACAACGAGATCGAACATCGGCGACCCGCTAACATGACCGAGACCGAGTATGTCTCGCAGCTTCTCGGGAAGGTGAAGCGTTTTGCGCAGCGTCACGAGGTGCACGTCTGGTTTGTCGCTCATCCCGCAAAGATGCAGCGCGAGAACGGCGGTACGCGATCGGTCCCCACGCTCTACGACATCAGCGGCTCGGCAAATTGGGTGAACAAAGCGGACATCGGATTGGTCGTACACCGCGACCTCGACCAAGATCCGACCCGCGCCGAAATCTATGTGCGCAAAGTCCGATTCAAGTCGGTGGGCAAGGTCGGCACAGTTGCGCTCCGGTGGGATCGCACCACGGGATGCTATGCCGAGATCACGGCGCAGAACACCTACGGCAACAGGGCATATCCCGATGCCTGAGCTCAGCGATGCAGATGCAACCGATCGCCGGGCGCAGCGCACGGCGATGGCAAAGGAGGCCCGGCAGTGCTCGCCTTCCTGATGGCCGGCGCCGGCGGGTCCGAGCGCCAGGCGCGGTTGCGCGAGTTGCGGGCGCTGAGCCTCGTCTATTGCGGTCGCGATCACCCGGCGACCATCGCATTGACCGCGGCGATCGCCGATCCGGCTGCCGCTGATCGCGCCCTCGCCCAGCTCGACGCGCTGCCGACGCTGCGGCGCCCGCCGCCATCGTGCTCGATCCGGTCCGCGCCATCGCACTTGCCGGCAAGCTGATCGAGGGCGACGGCACGGAGACTCGGAGGATGGGCGAATTGCAGCCTTCGGGAGGCCCGACGGTGCCCGCGTGATAGAGCTTCATGCAGACCGGATGGTGTTCCAGACGACGGGCGGCGCGCGGCAGACCGTGCGTAAGCGCCCGCCGCTGCGCCCGCAGGCGCTGCCATGGGAGCTGGCTCCGTGAGCCGCCACCACAAGACCCAGGCATTGATCGAGACCGCTGCCGCGATCCTGGCCGAGCACCACCCGATGACCCTGCGCCAAGTGTTCTATCGGCTGGTTTCGCGACAAGTCATCGAAAACAGCCGCGGCGCCTATCAAGCGTGCTCAAAAGCCTTGGTCGCGGCGCGGCGTGAGGGGCTGATCCCTTGGGAGCGGATCGAGGATCGCCTACGGCAGCCGCGCCAGGTGGCGATGTGGGATGGCCTCGGCCACTTTGCAGATACCGCGGCAGCCGCCTACCGCCGCAACATATGGGCCGAACAGCCAATGCGTCTGGAGATTTGGCTCGAAAAGGATGCATTGAGCGGCATCTTCGCCGATGCGCTCGCGCCCTATGGGGTGACGCTCAATGTCGGGCGCGGCTTCGACGGCTGGTCGTCAATCCATGATGCTGCCGGCCGCCTCGGCGACGACGACGCGATCCTCTATTTCGGCGATTTCGATCCGTCCGGCGAAGACATGGTGCGCTCGCTCCGCGAGCGGCTGGCCTCGCTCGGCGCGCGTCCAGCGCTCGTCAAATGCGCCCTCACCTTTGACGACGTGCAGCGCTACGCGCTGCCGCCCGACTTGACCAAGGCGGGCGACACCCGCAGCAAGGCATTCGTTGCGCGGTACGGCGACATCGCCGTTGAACTCGACGCGCTGCCGCTCGACGTGCTGCGGGATCGGATCATCGCGGAAATAGAAAACCGGATGGACCTAGCGGCGCTCGATCGCGTGCGACGGCGCGAGCGCGCCGAGCGGCGGCAACTCGCCGAGGCGCTGGCAGAGCTAGGGTCATGACCGCGACATTTGAGCTTGCACCAAGCGCGCCGCCTTCTCCGCTTGGAGATAAACGCGCCGGGTCGGCTGTGGGCAGCGCCCCCCTCCGGGGGTGGCTTGGGGGCCCCCTGCGCGCCAGGCTGAGCCCAATAGGCTGGAACGGGGTCCCGGCAGCGCGTTACCGTCGAGCCCGGCCACCTGCCGCTGATCGCCGGCATCAACGCGGCACTCGATGCGCTCGACGGCATGCCGAGCGAGGCGTAGGCGGGCTGCCTGTGCGGTGGTTAGCGACAAATGGTCCGGAGATCGGCTGACCCTCTACGTCGAGGCAGGCGCCGTCGCCGCCGTCGTGCTCGATCCGGTCTGCGCCATCGCACTTGCCGGCAAGCTGATCGAGGGCGACGGCACGGAGACTCGGATGATGGGCGAATTGCAGCCTTTCGGGAGGCCCGCAAAATCGCTCAGAAGCTGCGCCGGGAGGCGCTACAGCGATGGTTCGGGCGCCGGCCCTTAGTAGGGGTAAATGTTAACATGGCCAATTGGAGCGAGAGCGAGCTTGCCGAGCTCGGCCCCATGTTGCGGGGATACATCGAGGCGTCGCTTCCAAGGAGACACGCCGCTCATCGTGCGGCTTGTACGAGCTGCGGCGAGAGGTTCGGCGATCATCCCGGACGTCGCTCGCGGTTCTGTCCCGCCTGCCGGCCGCTGGAACGTCTGCGGGCCGCTCGCGAAGGCATGCGGCGATTGCGACATCGACGCAGGAAATCGACGTGATGAGCAACGTCGCCCGGTGCCCCAGTCTGGCGAACTGTCGGCGCAACGAGTCGCGTGACAATTGCCCTCGATGGCAACCTGAGCTGGTCGCGACCATCGCTACTTGGCGGCATCACCCATTGGCGCCGCACTTAGTCTTCTCGCAGAACCTCGATGGCAACAGCTATCCGAGGCCGCACAGAGGCGGGCGGCGGGCGCCTGACGGGTTACGTCGGGATCCTGTCCCTTTCATTTGGCGTATCGGAAGTGGCTCAGTGCAGCCATAATCCCACGCGACCGCAGATCGAGGCGTTGGGTTTGATATGCCGCGATTTCAAGAGGTTCCAACTGGTGCGATCAGCCTGATTGCTAGCCTGATCCTGGTAATTCTACAAATGCTGCCTGCGTCCTCGGAGAGTATCCAGCTTAGGCAATCGGGCGGCGTCTACATGCTGCCGGTTCGTATCAACGATATGGTTACAGTGCCCTTCGTCCTGGACAGCGGCGCCGCCGAAGTGGCTCTCCCAAACGATGTCTTCTCAGTTCTTCGACGTTCCGGGACCATTACCGACAGTGACTTTATCGGAAACGGGACCTATACTTTGGCTGACGGTGCGACCGTTTCGAGCGACCGTTATATCCTTCATAAAATGAGCGTAGGGGGTCACGTCGTCACCAACGTAGTCGCGCACGTCGCCTCGGTCAAAGGCGACCCACTCCTCGGACAAAGGTTCCTTCAGAAACTGCCTGGGTGGACACTTGATAATGTCCAACATGCCCTCGTTCTTCACGATGACGCTGGAACCGCAGGAGAGCAGCAGCAAACGGCGGCTAGAGTGCCTCCGGGCGAAAATCCCTTCGCGCAGTGGGCACCGCGCGTTGAGCCGCTGACGCCCCTGCCACTCCAACGGACAGGCCCGATGCCGACAATGCCCTCTGCACCTGTTTTGCCTACACGGGTATCGCTTCAAGATATTTTCAATGCGGACATGCTGAATGTACGGATGCCATTTCTTGAAAGCCGTGTGGGCGTTGCGCGCCGTGTCTTTAACGTTGCGGGTGAACAAGGTAGAACATACGTTATAGACGGCTGTGATGTAACCGCGTATATACGGAAGAAAGAAGTTGTAGCTTATAGTCTAGTCCTTGGGGGAAGCGAACCTTGGCGTTCTGCGAAGGGCAACTGCAACATTGATATATCTACCTTTACTGATGAAACTCTCCGAACAAACGATCTAACCATTGGTAAGTTCATAAATGTGATGGGTACCGGACTTGCGGGTATGGGACTTACAGGTTTCGGTGCAGACCCACGAAATCTATTTCGTGCAGCGTGTATTACATCGTGCGGGAATGCGGCGGATCCCACTGTAGAATTTCATTGGGACGGCCCCCTTGCCTCAGGTCTTCTGAAGATTGATCTGATTTCAACAATATCCGACAGCACATCCATTGATGCTGCTGAACGATGGAAAAATTTAATAACTAAAGCTGAAGGAGAGACTTACGTGATCAATGCCAAATACAACTGCGACGAAAGATATCAAAAAATCGGTTTGCAACTGTTCCGAGACGTCCAAGTCCATGAAATCATCATTAGATCAGGTGATCGCCCGGTGGACCCGTTTTTTGCTCGGCTATGCGGCCGGCGTTGACTAGCCCTGCCCGCCAAAAACCCAGATAGACGCGCCGGCTCGGCTGTGGCAGCGCCCCCCTCCGTACCCCGGTCGGGACCCCTCACGCGCCAGGCCACTCCATAGGCCTGGACAAGGCTCCAGGCGTGTCGCTCGACCGGTGTCCGAGACGGCTTCGGCAATGCGAGCCGCCGTGTCGCGGCAGCGATGCAAAAAAAACACCTGCCCGCCTTCTCTCACCAGCGCTCCCCTCCGCATGCCGGTCGGGACCCATCCCGCGCCTGGCCGGTCTATTAGAGCCAGGATGAGGCTCCAACAGCATGACGGCGTCGAGGTCGCGAACCGCCAGCCAGTCATTGCCGACAGTCGGACAACCGCCCGACAATCGGCCGTCGGCCGCGCTTGAAACTGTCCCCTTTATAGATAAATATCAGACGGACGTTGGTCACCGACTGAGGTTTCCTGTGGCTTTCAAACAGAGAGGCGAGAGGATGCCAGGAAACGAAAATGGAACAGTTGGGATTGAGAGTGGTCGGTCGGCACTCTGGGTTGTCGGCGAGCCGCCCCGGAGACGAACGAATCGCGAGATGCGGGTGCGCGAATACCTGACGACCGAGGAGCTTCAGCGCCTCATCGCCTGTGCCAAGAAGCGAGGTCGCCATGGTGAGCGCGATGCTCTGATGATCGCCATGGCTGCCCGTCATGGGCTGCGGGCGAGCGAGTTGTGCTCGATGCTGTGGTCCCAGATTGAGTGGAAGACAGCGCGGCTGACGGTGCTGCGGAACAAGGGTAGTGTCGATTCCACGCATCCGCTAACCGGAGGCGAGCTACGAGCCCTTCGCGCGACCCGGCGAGACGTAGGCGACGACGCGCGATATGTCTTCATGTCGGAACTCGGGGCGCCGACGACACCTG
>Ga0187846_10001709_pt1 | contig 12328 bp, 6 predicted proteins | sample TC_taG_FD_161473 | JGI IMG/M metagenome (GOLD analysis project Ga0187846, IMG submission 161473) | Biofilm microbial communities from the roof of an iron ore cave, State of Minas Gerais, Brazil - TC_06 Biofilm (v2) | ecosystem: Environmental > Terrestrial > Deep subsurface > Cave > Wall biofilm ...
CTCAGCGCGTCGCCGCCGCAGGCCGTGGATCCGGAAGTCGACGAGAACAGTATGGCGGAGCTGTTCTACACCAGCGGCACGACCGGCCGGCCCAAGGGGGTCTCCCTGTCGCACCGCGCCCTCTACCTGCACGCCCTGTACGCGGCCATCGCCAAGAAGACCATCGACGCGACCGTCCATCTGCACGTCGTGCCCATGTTCCACGTGAACGGATGGGGAGCGCCCCACACCGTGACGGCGACGGGAGGGAGGCACGTGATGCTTCGGAAGATCGATCCGCTAGAGATCTTCCGCTTGATCGAGAAGGAGCGCGTGACCTCAGTCTACGCCGTGCCGGCCATCTACAATGCCCTGGTCAACCACCCGCGGGCCGGGACCTTCGATCTGAGCAGCCTGCGGTTGATCATCAGCGGGGGAGCGCCCGCGTCCCCGGCGCTCATCAAGGCCATCGAGGAGAAGCTGGGGTGCCAGGCGGTCGTCGGGTACGGTCTCACCGAGACCTCCCCCGTCTTGGCGGTGGCCTTCCCCAAGGCGCATCTCCGGCACGAATCCCCCGAGCGGCAACTCGAGCGGCGCACGAAGACGGGCTACTCGATTCTGGGGGTGGAGACGAGAGTGGTCGACGAGTACGGCCGCGACGTGCCGGCGGATGGGGCGACCGTCGGCGAGATCATCGCACGCAGCAACGTCGTCATGGACGGATACTTCAGGGATCCCCAGGCGACCGCGGACGCAATCCGCGACGGGTGGTTTCATACGGGAGACATCGCCACCGTCGACGCGGAAGGGTACATCAACATCGTCGACCGCAAGAAAGACATCATCATCAGCGGTGGCGAGAACATCTCATCCGTCGAGGTGGAAAACACGATCTTCGCCCACCCCGCGGTCTACGAGTGCGCCGTCCTGGCGGTGCCCGACGCGCAGTGGGGCGAGGTCCCGAAAGCCCTCGTCGTCCTCAAGCCCGGCGCGGCGGCCACGGCGGACGAGTTGATCCAGTTCTGCCGGGAGCGGCTGGCCCACTTCAAGGCCCCGAAGTCCGTGGAATTTTGCGATGCGCTGCCGAAGAGCGGGACCGGGAAGATCCTCAAAGCGGAGCTCCGGGAAAGATACTGGACCGGGCACGCGAAACGGGTGCACTGAGGACGGGTGTGCGGCTGCGCCGGGCGGCGGTCATCGGCGCCGGGGTCATGGGGAGCGGCATCGCGGCGCACCTGGCCAATGCCGGTGTGGCGGTGCACCTTCTCGACATCGTTCCTCCCGAAGGCGCGGCTGGGAGCGGGCCGGGCGACCCGCCCGCCGCCCGCCGGGCGGTGCGAAACCGGATTGCCGCCGCGGGCAAGGAGCGGGCACTGACAGCGTCGCCCCCTGCCTTCTACGCCCCGGACCTTGCCGGCCTGGTCACGGTCGGAAACGTGGAGGACGACCTCGACTGCGTGCTGGACGCGGACTGGGTCATCGAGGCGGTGGTCGAGGACCTGGCGGCCAAGAAGGCCGTGCTGGAAAAGGTGGAGCGATTCATCGGGCCCGGGACGATCGTCTCGACGAACACGAGCGGGCTCTCGATCACGGCGATGGCGGCAGAGCGGACGCCGGGATTCCGCCGGCGCTTCCTCGGCACCCACTTCTTCAATCCCCCGCGGTATATGAAGCTGGTCGAGATCATTCCCGGACGCGATACTCTCCCGGAGGTTAGGAACGATCTCGCCGAGGCCATCGCGCGGGAACTCGGCAAGGGCATCGTGTTCGCCAAAGACACGCCGAATTTTATCGCCAACCGCATCGGGGCCTTCACGTCGTCGCTCGCGGTCCGGCTGGCGGTGGAGGGAGGGTTCACCGTCGAGGAGGCCGACGAGCTAACCGGGCGCCTCATCGGCCGTCCCCGCACCGGGACGTTCCGTCTGGCCGACCTTGTCGGACTGGACACCGCCTACAGCGTGCGCAAGAACGTATACGAGAGCCTCGGAGGCGACCCCGACCGTGCGGTCTTCGCCCCCCCGGCGGTGCTGCGGCAGATGGTCGAGCGCGGGTGGCTGGGGGAGAAGAGTGGCGGGGGCTTCTACAAGCGGCAGGGGGAGCGCACCCTCGTGCTGGACCTCGGGACGCTGGAGTACCGGCCGGAGCAGAAGCCGGCGTTCGCCTCCGTCACGGAGGTGCGTGCCATCCCCGAGGTCGGGGAGCGAGTGCGGACCCTATTGCGGGGTCAGGACCGGGCGGCCACGTTTGTCTGGACTGTCTTGAGCCGGACGTTGGCCTACGCGGCCCGGGTCCTGCCGGAGATCAGCGATGATGTCGTGAACGTCGACCGAGCGATGCGGTGGGGATTCAACTGGGAACTGGGACCGTTCGAACTATGGGACGCGCTCGGCCCGGCCCAGGTGGCCTCCCGGCTCGCCGACGAGGGTATGAGCGTACCTCCGATGGTGCGACAGGTGGTGGACCGAGGCGGGACATTCTACCGCCAGGCGAACGGCGCCGCCCAAGTCTTCGACCTCCAGGCCGCGGCATACCGGCCGGTCCCATTACAGCCGGGCGTCCTGCTGCCCGATCTCCAAGGGACAGGCAGGATGGTCGAGCACAACGCCGACGCATCCCTCATCGATCTCGGCGACGGGGTCGCGTACGTGGAGTTCCACTCGAAACTGAATATTATCGGCGCGGACACCGTGCGCATGATATCGCTGGCGTTAGGCCGGCTGGACGCGGATTTCGACGCCATGGTCATTGGCAGCCGGGCCAGGGACTTTTCCGCGGGCGCCAACCTGGCGTGGTTGCTGCTCGCGGCCCAGGAGGGCAACTGGGAAGAACTCGACCTCGCCGTCCGCGAGTTCCAGCGGTTGACCCAGCGGATCCGGCGAGCCCAAAAGCCTGTCATCGGGGTTCCGGCGGGCCGGACGCTGGCCGGCGGGGCGGAGATCTGCCTCGCCTGCGCGCGCCTGCAGGCGGCCGCGGAGACGTACATGGGCCTCGTGGAGCCGGCGGTGGGACTCGTCCCCGCTGGTGGGGGCGTGACCGAGATGGCCCGCCGTGCTCAGGCGCGCATCCCCGCGGAGGTAACCGCTGACCTCTTCCCGCTCATCCGCTGGACGTGGGAGACGATGACCCGCGCCCGAGTCTCCCAATCGGCCCTGGAGGCCCGGCGGTGGGGGTATCTGCGGGAACACGACGGCATCACGATGAATCCGGACCGCGCGATCCAGGACGCGAAGGACGCTGCGCGCACGATGGCGCGGCTTGGCTACCGGCCTCCACTCCCTACGCGTATCCGAGTCGTGGGGGAGCGCGGGCGGGCGGGGCTGGAGTCCTTCCTATATATATTGAAGACCGGAGGCCACATCACGGCCTATGATGAGGTCGTGGGGCGGAAACTGGCGCACGTGATCGCCGGCGGAGACGTTCCCGAAGGCGCGTGGGTCACCAACGAATATCTGCTGGATCTGGAGCGGGAAGCGTTCTTGGGCCTGCTGGGTGAGCCGAAGACGCAGGATCGGATCCGCTACATGCTCGAGACCGGGAAGCCACTGAGGAACTAGATAAGACCGTGATGCCGGCGTGCCAAAGTGTGGGGGAGGGGACGGGGCTATGCGCGATGCCGTGATTGTTTCGGCGGTGAGGACGGCTGTGGGAAAGGCCCCGCGCGGCGTCCTCCGAGACACCCGCCCGGACGAGATGGCCGCCGCCGTGATCCGGGAAGCCGTGAGGCGCGTTCCCGGGCTCGCGCCCGACGCGGTCGAGGACGTGGTTCTAGGATGCGCCATGCCGGAGGGCGAGCAGGGGTACAATGTGGCGCGGGTGGCGGCCCTGCGCGCGGGCCTGCCCGTGACGGCCTGCGCGCAGACCATCAACCGCTTCTGCTCGTCAGGTCTGCAGGCCATCGCCACCGCCTCATACGAGGTGATGACCGGGCAGGTCGACGTTGTCGTAGCCGGTGGTGTCGAGAGCATGAGCCTCGTGCCGATGATCGGCAACAAATACGCGCCCAACCCCCACTTTACCGCGGACTGGCCGGAGGTCTTTATTTCGATGGGCCTTACCGCGGAAAATGTCGCCCGCCGGTTCGACGTCTCTCGGGAGGACCAGGACGCCTTCAGCCTCCGCAGCCATGAGCGGGCCGCGGCGGCCACCACCGCGGGGCGCTTCGTGGACGAGATCCTGCCGCTGACCGTGACGCGGTGGGAGGAGGGAGACGGACGGCCGCAGCGCCGCGAAGCGGTCGTCGCCGCCGACGAAGGGGTGCGGCGCGATACCTCGCTCGAGCGCTTGAGCGCCCTGCCTCCGGTGTTCGCCCGCGACGGGCGCGTCACGGCCGGCAACTCGTCACAGACCAGCGACGGTGCGGCGGCCACCGTCGTCATGGCCGGCGAGGTGGCGGAGCGCCTTGGGGTGCGTCCGCTTGGGGTCTTTCGCGCGTTCGCCGCCGCCGGCGTGGCGCCGGAGATCATGGGGATCGGGCCGGTAGAGGCGGTGCCGAAGGCGCTGCGCCATGCCGGGGTTCGCCTCCAGGATGTCGATCTCATCGAACTCAACGAGGCATTCGCTGCCCAGGCCATCGCCGTTGTGCGGATGCTGGACCTGGACGAGGAGCGGGTGAATCCCAACGGCGGGGCCATCGCTCTCGGCCATCCGTTGGGGTGCACCGGGGCGCGGATGACGGTCACGCTGCTGGCCGAGATGCTGAGGCGCGGGGCACGCTACGGGGTCGTGACAATGTGCGTCGGAGGCGGCATGGGGGCGGCGGGGGTCTTCGAATGCGCCCAGTAACCACTTCGAGCGGCGGCAGCTTTCTCATGACCGCGGTCTTGCCCGCGGACGTGTTCACCCCCGAAGATTTCTCCGGTGAGCACACGCTGACGGCCCGTACGCTGGCAGAGTTCCTCGCGGTTGAGGTCGACCCAAAGGCCGCGGAACTGGAGTCGCACAACTTCCCGCTCGTGCGCGCCCTGCTCCGCCGGCTGGGGAAACTGGGTTTTCTCGGTGTGGACATCCCCGAGGAATACGGTGGCTGCGCCCTGGACATCATCACGTCCCTGCTTGTCGCCGAGCACATGAGCCGCGGGTCGTTCTCCGTCGGCTTCGGCGCCCACACCGTGATCGGGACGCTCCCCATCGTGTACTTCGGCACCGATGCGCAGAAGCGGCGATACCTTCCGGGCCTGGCCTCTGGCGAGATCGTCGGCGCGTACGCGCTGACAGAGCCCACGGCCGGCTCCGACGCGCTCGCGGCCAGGACGCGGGCCGTCCTCAGCGAGGACGGAAGCCATTACCTCCTCACCGGGACCAAGCAGTTCGTCACCAACGCCGGGTTCGCGGATGTCTTCACCACGTACGCCAAGGTGGACGGCGAGCGCTTCACCTGCTTCCTCATGGACCGGAACACGGATGGCCTCACGGTGGGTTCGGAAGAGCACAAGATGGGGATCAAGGGGTCATCGACCGCGAGTCTGTTCCTGGACAACGCTCGTGTGCCCGCCGCGAACGTGCTCGGAGAGATCGGGGCGGGCCACCGGGTGGCGCTCAACGTGCTCAACGTCGGGCGGCTCAAGCTCGGCACCGCGTGTCTCGGGGCGGCGAAGCGAGCCCTGCGCCAGGCCGTGGCGTATGCCGGGGAGCGGCACCAGTTCGGCCGTCCGATCGCGGACTTCGGTCTCATCCGGCAGAAACTGGCGGAGATAGCCGTGCGCATTTACTTGCTCGAGAGCATGGTCTACCGGACGGGCGGGCTGATTCAGGCGAGGAGACGCGATCCTGGCGCGGTCGTGGAGTCCATCGAGGAGTATGCGGTCGAGTGCTCCATCGCCAAAGTGTACGGGTCGGAGGCCATAGGAATTGCCGCCGACGAGCTCGTCCAGATCTACGGAGGCTACGGGTTCATCGAGGACTATCCGGCGGCTCGCGCGTACCGGGATGCGCGCATCAACCGCATCTACGAAGGGACAAACGAAATCAACCGCCTCCTCATCCCGGGGATGCTCCTGCGCCGGGCGCAGCGGGGCCGGCTGCCGCTCTCGGACGCGATCCGGCAAGCGCGCGAGGCGATGCTCGGCGCCGATCTCGGAGCCGCGGACGGCGGCCCGCTTGCCGAAGAGCGCCATCAAGTGGAACTGGCGAAAAAGGCGAGCCTGCTCGCGGCGGGCGCCGCGGTCGAGCGGTTTGGAGACGGAATTCAGGACCATCAGGAGATCCTCGTCCGGATCGCCGACCTGGTCATCGAGATCTTCGCGCTGGAGAGCGGTCTCCTCCGGGCGCTGCGGGTGCAAGAGCGAGGCCAGGCGGTGGACGTCAAGATGGATATGGCGAGAGTTGCCGCCCACGAGGGGCTCGGCAGGATCGACATGTTGTGCCGGCAGATCGTCGTCGCTGCGGTAGAGGGGGAGACGCTCCGCACCCTCCTCGCGGCCCTACGCCGCTTCCTCCGGTATGCGCCGGTCGACACCATCCGCCTCCGGCGGCGGATCGCCGAGCGGGTCCTGGACGCGGGAGGCTACGCGGGGTGCTAGACTTGAGTGAGAGGGAGTTCGCATGCTGCTGGCAGGGGATATTGGGGGGACGAAGACCGCGCTCGGAATCTTCTCCCCGGACGCGGGGCCGCGTGCGCCCCTGGCGGAAGCGAGCTTTCCCAGCGCGCAGTACACGGACCTCGAATCGCTCGTGCGCGAGTTCCTCCATCAAGCCAACCTCCCCGTGGATCGCGCCAGTTTTGGCGTCGCAGGGCCGGTCACAAATGGCCGCGCGAGGGTCACCAACCTGCCCTGGGTGATCGACGAGTCGAACCTTCGCCAGACCCTGCACCTCTCATCCGTCCGGCTGATCAACGATCTGGACGCCATCGCGCATGCCGTTCCCTTGCTCGGCTCCGGGGATCTGTGCACCCTCCACGCGGGGGAGCCGGTCTCCGGGGGCGCCATGGCCGTGATCGCACCGGGGACGGGGCTCGGAGAGGCGTTTCTGACCTGGGACGGCCAGCGGTATCGGGCCCACGCATCCGAAGGCGGCCACACGGATTTTGCTCCCACCAATGACCGTGAACTGGGACTGCTCGTGTATCTGCAGAAGAAATTCGGGCACGTCAGTTACGAACGGGTCTGCTCCGGCATCGGGTTGCCGAACATCTACGCGTATCTCAAGGACAGCGGCCTCGGGGAAGAGCCGGGGTGGCTCGCGGCGCAGCTGGCCGCGGCCGCGGATCCCGGTCCTGTCATTGTCCATGCCGCGCTCGCGGATCCACCGTGCGACCTGTGCGCCGCCACACTGGCGATGTTCGTGTCCATCCTGGGAACCGAGGCGGGCAATCTCGCGCTGAAAGTGCTGGCCACCGGCGGCGTCTACGTGGGTGGCGGCATCCCGCCGCGCATTCTTCCTCTCCTCACCGGCGGTCGCTTCCTGGAGGCGTTCAGAAGGAAGGGACGACTTGCGGACCTCTTGGTTCGTGTGCCCGTGCACGTCATCCTCACGCCCAGAACGGGCCTGCTCGGGGCGGCCGCCCACGGATTAGAGCGAGACACTAGTCAGGGTTAGGGGGAACGCGTCATGAATCCACTCCGCGAACTGCAGAAGTGCGGCCAGTCCATCTGGCTCGATTACATCCGCCGCAGTCTCATCACGAGTGGTGAACTCAAGCGCCTGATCGAGGAGGATGGGCTGCGGGGGATCACCGTGAACCCGACGATCCTCGAAAAGGCGATCGCCGGAAGCAGCGACTACGACGACGCCATCCGCCGCCGGCTGGGAGCGGAGGCCCGCCAGGATTCCGGTGTCTTGTATGAAACGCTGGCGATCGAGGACGTGCAGATGGCCGCCGATGTGCTTCGGCCGGTCTTCGCCGAAACCGAGGGAGCGGATGGGTTCGTCAGCCTGGAAGTGTCCCCCCGTGTGGCCCACGACGCCGCAGGTACTATCGCCGAAGCCCGGCACCTCTGGCACGCGATCGGCCGCCCGAACACGATGATCAAAGTGCCGGCGACGCCCGAGGGTCCCGCGGCGATCGAGGCTCTGACCGCCGAAGGCATCAACGTCAATGTGACCCTGATCTTCTCGCTCTCGCACTACGAGGCCGTGGCTCAGGCTTTTATTCGAGGGCTGGCGCGCTACCCCAACCCTGCGCGCATGGCCTCGGTGGCGTCTTTCTTCGTGAGCCGGGTGGATACGGCCGTGGACCGCGCGCTGGAGACGATCGGAACGGCGGAGGCGCTGGCCTTGCGGGGCCGCATTGCCATCGCCCAGTGCAAGGTCGCGTTCCGGCGGTTTCGCGAGATTTTCCACGGCGAGCCCTTTGCCGCATTCCGCCGGCGGGGTGCGCGACCCCAGCGCCTCCTGTGGGCCAGCACGGGCACCAAAAATCCCTCCTATTCCGATGTCCTGTATGTCGAGGAGCTCATCGGCCCTGAGACCGTGAACACCGTCCCACCGGCGACGTTGGACACGTTCCGCGACCACGGAAAGGTGCGGGAGACGCTGACGGAGGGTCTGCCGGAAGCGCAGGCGGCCCTGTCCAGCCTGACGCGATTGGGTGTGGACCTCGATGCTATCACAAGGAAGCTCTTGGACGACGGGGTGGCCGCGTTCGGCGCGTCCTTTGATCACCTTCGCGCCACGCTCGAGGAAAAGCGCCGGGCCGTCAACGCCGGGGAGGTGGACCGGCAGACGCTGGCGGTGGGACTGCTCCAGACCCGCGTGACCGACCGTCTCGCGGCCTGGGAGACGGTCGCCTTCTGCCGGCGCCTGTGGCAGAAGGATCCCACCCTGTGGTCATCTAGGCCGCTTCCCGAGCTCGCCGATCGCTTGGGCTGGCTCACGCTGCCGGAGATGATGCACGAGCAGGCGGTGGATCTTCGGGCGTTCGCCGAGGAGGTGAAAACTGAGGGGATCCGGCATGTCGTCCTGCTGGGGATGGGCGGGTCGAGCCTGGCGCCCGAGGTGTTTCAGAAGACCTTTGGGAATTCGCCCGGATCGCCGGCGCTTCTCGTGCTGGACAGCACGCATCCCTCGGCCGTGAGGGCGATCGAGGCTCAGATCGATCCGCGGCGGACGCTGTTCCTGTTCTCCAGCAAATCCGGCACCACGCTCGAGCCCCTCTCCTTTTTCCGCTACTTCTGGCACTACGTATCGAACCACGCCCGGATACCCGGCCGGCACTTCGCGGCGATCACCGATCCCGGAACGTCCCTCGAGGGGCTGGCCCGAGAGCGCGGATTTCGTCGCGTGTTTGCCGCCCCCCCGGACGTGGGGGGACGCTATTCGGCGCTGACCGTATTCGGCCTCGTGCCGGCGGCGCTGATCGGCGTCGATATCCATCGGCTGCTGGATCGTGCGTGGACGATGGCCGAGGCCGCCGCCTTTTGCGTTCCTGTCCCGGAGAATCCCAGCCTGGCGTTGGGCGCGGCCTTGGGAGAGTTGGCGCTGGCGGGCAGGGACAAGGTGACGTTTGCGGTCTCACCCTCGCTCGCCGCCTTCCCCGCGTGGCTCGAGCAGCTCATCGCGGAGAGCACCGGGAAGGACGGGAAGGGGATCGTGCCCGTGGCCGAGGAGCCTCCGGGCTCCCCGAAGGTCTACGGATCGGACCGGTTCTTTGTGTATCTCCGGGTTCATGGCGACGACAACACCTCGCTGGATGCGCACGTCGACGCGCTCGAGACCGCGGGGCATCCCGTGGCGCGGATTCGGTTGACTGAGAGGGCCGACCTCGGCCAGGAGTTCTTCAGGTGGGAGGTCGCCGTGGCGGCGGCCGGAGCGGTGCTTGGGATTCACCCCTTCAATCAGCCGGACGTTCAACTCGCGAAAGACCTCGCCCAGCGGGCCATGGCAGGGGCGGGTCTGAAAGGGGCATCGACGAAAGCGCCCGGAGGAAATGGAGGCGGGTCAGACCTTCCGATCTTCGCCCTCCAGCGGTCCACGTCGCGTGGGGCGCTGACCGGTACCTTGGATTCATGGCTGGCCAAGGCCCGGCCCGGAGATTACGTGGCGCTCCAGGCCTATCTGGCGCCGACTCCGGAGGCGACGGCCGCGCTTCAGAAGATCCGCGTCGCGCTGCAGCGCCGGCTGCGCCTGGCCACCACGCTCGGGTTCGGCCCGCGGTTCCTGCATTCCACCGGGCAGCTCCATAAAGGCGGACCCAACACAGGTCTCTTTCTCCAGCTGACGGATGAGCCCCGGGAAGCGCTGCCGGTCCCGGAAACGGATTACACGTTCGAGGCCCTGATCCGTGCGCAGGCGCTCGGCGACCTCCAGGCGTTGACGCAGCGCGACAGGCGGGTCCTGAGCGTGCACCTGGGTACGGACATGCTCGGAGGCCTCGACCAGATTGCGGACGCGCTGCGCGGGTGATCCGCGCGATGGCCCGGGCGTACCCCAAGACCGACCCGGCCACCCTCGTGATCTTCGGGGCGACAGGCGACCTGGCCCGGCGGAAATTGCTGCCTGCCCTCTCTCGGCTGATGGTGCAGGAAGCGCTCCCCGAGCGCACGCGCATTCTCGGCGTGGCCCGGCGCACGGACATTGACGATCGGGGGTTCCGAGTCTGGGCCCGCCCGGCGCTCGAGAAGGTGGCCGAGGGAGAGCAGCCTGGACCGCGGTACGACACGCGCCTGTTCTATCACGCGATCGGCAGAGGGGAACCGGAGGACTTTCAGGCGCTCGCCCGCCGGATTACTGCGCTCGAGCAGGAGGCGAGTCTGCCGGGGAACCGCGTCTTCTATCTCGCCCTCCCGCCCGAAGCGCTCCCCGGGATTGTCGGCGGACTGGGCCAGGCCGGGTTGAGCCGCGGGCCTGGCTGGACTCGCCTGGTCGTCGAGAAGCCGTTTGGCCGGGATCTCGCGTCCTCGCAGGAATTGAATCGCGCCATCCACCGGTACTTCGACGAATCCCAGGTCTACCGCATCGACCACTACCTGGGGAAAGAGACGGTGCAGAACCTGCTCGTCTTCCGGTTCTCCAACCCGATCTTTGAGACCCTCTGGAACCGCGATCAGGTGGACCACGTGCAGATCACCGTCGCCGAAGACGTGGGGCTCGAGGGGCGCGTGGCGTACTATGCGCAGGCCGGGGCGCTGCGCGACATCGTGCAGAACCACCTCACGCAACTGCTGACCCTGATCGGCATGGACGTCCCCGGCGCGTTCGGCGCGGACGCGATCCGGAATGAAAAGGTGAAAGTGCTGCGCGCGATGACACCGCTCCGACCGAGCGATGTTGTGTTCGGCCAGTATACGCGGGGGACGGTGGCCGGCCGCGAGGTCCCGGGATTCCGTGAGGAGCCGGGCGTCGCGCCGGACTCCTCGACCGAGACATTTGTGGCCCTCCGGTGTACCCTGGCCACGTGGCGCTGGAACGGAGTCCCCTTCTACCTGCGCACCGGAAAGCGCCTCCCGCATCGATCCACCAAGATCGTCATCGCGTTCCGCTGCCCGCCCGTCTCGATCTTCAGCCCATTTGACGACCCGTGCACCATCCACCCCAATACCCTCATCATCACCATCCAGCCCGACGAGGGGTTCGATCTCTCCTTCGAGGTGAAGGAGCCCGGCCAACCGGTGACCCTGCAGCCGCAGCGCCTGCATTTCCGCTACGCGGAGGCCTTCGGCCCGCTCGCCGACGCCTACGAGACGCTGCTCCTCGATGTCCTCGCGGGCGATCAGACGCTGTTTGTCCGCGCGGACGAAGTGGAAGCGTCGTGGAGTCTGTACACGCCGGTCTTGGAACGCAGGCCGCCGGTGCACCCGTATCCCGCGGGGACATGGGGACCGCCGGCGGCGGATCAGCTCCTGGCCGGTCAAGACTATCAGTGGTTCCCCGTCTAGCGGGGCGGTGTGTGGGGGAGTGAGCCGCGACGTTCGGGTTTACCCGGACCTGGCGACGTTGAGCCGCGAGAGCGCCCGTGCGATCGTCCACGCGATCACGACGCGCACCACCTGCGGGGACCGCTTTACCCTCGCCCTGTCCGGTGGGGAGACGCCGCGCGCGCTCTACCGGATCCTCGCCACCGAGTACCAGAACGCGATTCCGTGGGGCCAGGTCCAGCTGTTCTGGGGAGACGAGCGCTACGTCCCCCCTACTGATCCCCGCAGCAATTACCACCTCGTGCGGGAGACCCTGCTCAGCGGCATCGTGATCCCCAGCGACAACGTGCACCCGATGCCCACGGATGTTCCAGACCCACGGGACGCGGCTCGCGCGTACGAGCGGGAACTGCAGAGGCACTTCCCCCCGCCCTGGCCGCGCCTGGATCTCATCCTACTAGGGATGGGTTCCGACGGGCACACGGCCTCGCTGTTCCCCGGATCGCCGGCGCTCAACGAACAGGCGCGCTGGGTCGTCGATGTCCATGCGCCCGGGG
>Ga0187846_10001710_pt1 | contig 12328 bp, 11 predicted proteins | sample TC_taG_FD_161473 | JGI IMG/M metagenome (GOLD analysis project Ga0187846, IMG submission 161473) | Biofilm microbial communities from the roof of an iron ore cave, State of Minas Gerais, Brazil - TC_06 Biofilm (v2) | ecosystem: Environmental > Terrestrial > Deep subsurface > Cave > Wall biofilm...
CTTTCCGCGCGTCTTCTACCTGCGTTATTACGGATACCGCGTGGTTTTCCCACTCTGGGCCCTCGCCCGTTATCGCCGTTTGATAGCAGGAAACTCTAGCCAAGTGGAGTTCGGCATCTGACAGCGGCTCATCGAAAGTGATCCGAAGGCGGCTCGGAGTCGAGCCAACCGGCAAGGCGGTGTGCATTTCCGGTCTTGCAGTCGAGGCGAAGATTGCGCGGGCGGCTGGATTCGCGGTTGTGGTCGGAGCTGGAGATCGAAAGCGCACCGCGGCACTCGCTCAGGCGGCAGGGGCGCGCACCGATTGCCTCGTCAGCTTCGGCATTGCGGGAGGGCTGGCGCCGGAACTCGAGGCCGGAACGATAGTCGTTTCCGGCGAGGTCGTATCGGACGGGCATCACTGGGCGATCGAGCCATCTGCTCGCCAGCAGTTGAGCCGGTTCGCCCGCTCGATCGGGGCTGTCGAGGGGGTGGTTCTGGGCGCCGGCTCCATCCTCTCCACGCAGATCGAGAAGAAGCAGGCCCGGGCCGCCACCGATGCTCTCGCCGTCGATCTCGAAAGCGACATCGTGGCAGATATCGCGACGGCGCTCGGGATTCCTTTCATCGTCCTGCGCTCGATCGCCGACACCGCGCGGCGCGATCTTCCGCCGGCGGCGTTGGTTCCGCTTACTGCGGAAGGAAGACCCGATTTTTCGAGCATCGTCGCCGCCATCCTGCGGCGGCCAATTCAGGTCGCCGGAATGATCGGTTTGGCGCGGGAGACCGCGATCGCGCTGGCCGGGCTAATCGGCCCCGCTCGGGCTCTCCGCTCGCTCGTCGCCACCGTGTAGGCGCGCCAGCGCCTGTTCGACGTGGCCCGAAAAGACGTATTCTGCGGGACGTTGCCGGTGAAGAGAAATCTCCGGTGCCATGCCGCCCTTAGTGCGGATGCCAAGAAGTGCGACTTTTGCGACCTTTAGCGGGTTGCGGACCGAGTCCATGACCGCCGTGGCCTCGTAACCACTATGCACCATGCAATTGGCGCATTTCTCGTAGTTCCCCGTCCCGTAGGCGCCCCAATCGGTCTCCTCCATCAGCTCTTTGAAGGTCTTGGCATAACCCTCGCCCAGCAGGTAGCAGGGCCGCTGCCAGCCAAAGAAGTTTCGCGTCGGGTTGCCCCATGGGGTGCAGTGGTATGTCTGGTTACCCGCAAGGAAATCGAGAAACAGAATCGATTGGTTGAACGACCATCGACGTCCACCACGTTTGAAGATTGCGCGGAACAGCTCCTTGGTCCGGCGGCGGCTCAGGAAGTGCTCCTGATCCGGCGCCCGTTCATAGGCATATCCCGGCGAGACGGTAATCCCGTCGATGCCGATCCGGCTGACCTCGTCAAAAAATTGCGCGACGCGCTCCGGTTCGGCCGTGTCGAACAGGGTCGCGTTGATATTGACGCGAAAGCCGCGCGCCTTGGCTGACTTGATCGCGGCGACGGCACGGTCGTAGACGCCCTCCTGGCACACCGAGCGGTCATGGTCGTCGCGATCGCCATCGAGATGAACCGTCCATGCGAAATAGGAGCTCGGGCGGAACTGCTCGATCTTCTTCTCAAGCAGCAGCGCATTGGTGCAGAGGTAGACGAATTTCTTGCGCGCGATCAGGCGCGCGACGATTTGATCGATGTCGCGGTGGAGCAGCGGCTCGCCACCGGCGAGCACGACGACCGGGGCCCCACATTCATCGACGGCATCGAGGCACTCGTCGATGCTCAAGCGTTGATTGAGGATGGGGTCGGGATAGTCGATCTTGCCACAGCCGGCGCAGGCGAGGTTGCAGCGAAACAACGGTTCCAGCATCAGGACCAGCGGGTATCGCCGTACACCCTTCAGGTGCTGTCCGACGACGTAGGCGCCTACCCGGATCGCTTGGCGCAACGGGACGGCCACGAACCCCCCTCCTCAGAAGTTACAGAGCGGCACAATTCAGCCGGCGCCGTCGGAAAGCTGCGGCGGCATCCTAAAGCGGACGTTTTCGGTAACGCCCGAAAGCACCGACAACCCGATATCAGCCAGCTCGCGCAACCGCGCAATCAAATCTTCGACCAGCACCGCAGGGGCGGATGCACCGGCGGTAATGCCCACCGCCGAAACCCCGTCGAGCCAGCGCGGATCGAGCGCATGTGCATCCTCGATCAGGTAGCTAGCCACACCGCTCTCGGCGGCGATCTCGCGCAGGCGATTGGAATTCGAGCTGTTCGGCGCGCCGACGACCAGCACGACATCGACGATTCGGGCGAGTTCCCGCGTCGCCCTCTGACGGTTTTGCGTCGCGTAGCAGATATCCTTGGTGTCGGGACCGACGATCGAGGGAAACCGTTCCTTGAGAGCCTCGATGACGGCGCGCGTATCGTCGACGCTGAGCGTCGTCTGGGTGATGAAGGCGAGTTTTTCAGGGTCGGCGACAGCAAGCCCCGCGACCTCCTTCGGGGTCGAGATCAAATGCACTCGCCCGTCGATTCGTCCCATCGTGCCCTGAATTTCCGGGTGGCCGGCATGACCGATCAAGATGATTTCACGACCCTGGTTGGCGTAACGCTGTCCTTCGATGTGCACTTTCGAGACCAGCGGACAGGTTGCATCGATCACCGGAAGCCCGCGCTTGCCGGCGCGTTCCTCGATCGCGCTGGCGACCCCGTGCGCACTGAAGATGGTCACCGCACCAGACGGGATCTCGTCGATCTCGTCGACAAAATGTGCACCCTTGGCCCGCAGCCGTTCGACGACATGCCGGTTGTGCACGATTTCGTGACGAACGTAGATCGGCGGGCCGTATTTTTCGAGCGCGCGCTCGACGATTTCGATCGCTCGTTCGACCCCGGCACAGAAGCCGCGGGGCTGGGCTAACACAACCCGTATCATCTAGCCTCGTTTCCATCGAACCGACAGGCCGGGCGAGCACGCTCGCCGCGTGCATCCTACGCCTGGGCAACCCCGGCCAGCCATAATTCATTCCGCGCCGCAGGTGCAATCATACTATGCGCCGATCGATCCGGAGGAGTAGCGCCGCTGGTTCACGCGCAATCGGGCGGCTGCCGATGGCGCACGAAGATTGGCGCGCTTTCGGCACGCCACGGGTACGGTCCTTCGTGTGGTTCCCATTCTCTTGCGCAGCATGTCGCGACCGCGCGACAGCCGCGAACGAACGGTGCCGACCGGAACGTCGAGAATCGCGGCGACCTTTTCGTAGCTCAACCCCTTGAGACCGACCAATAGGATCGCCTGTCGCTGCTCCGCCGGAAGCGTGGCGATTGCCCGCTCGAGATCGCGCAATTGCAACGCGGCCACGGCGGTTGGCGGGACGGTTAGCATCGCCCCGACTTCCTCAACCGGGATCCGGGCGCCCTCCCGCACCGAGCGGCGGACGTCATTGACATGCTGGTTATGGAGGATCGTAAACAGCCAAGCGCGCAGATCGGTTCCAGATTGCCATAGATCGCGCTTGGCGATCGCGCGCACCAGGCAGCTTTGCACTAGATCATCGGCTCGGGACCATTCCTGCGTCAGTGCCCGGGCATAGCGCCGCAGCCGCGGGATTTCCGTCTGGAGCAACTGAAGAAAATCCGTCATTGACGTCGCTTTCGCGATTCCAGCCTTGGTCAGCACCAAGCTGCTCGACAAACCCGATATAGTCCCGTGCCGTAAACTTGATCGTGACATCTTGTTTTTTTTTGTAAAATTTATGTCGGTTCGGTGACCTCGTCCGATAGTTCGTAATTATCGGATACAAGATGATCTCGATTTCTCTACTAAACTAATTGAGGGCGCGATAGACGCAGGGTTATGTTCTGGTTCGGTGATGGGTACCGCGGCTCGGGGATAAGGCAATTGACTTTTGTTCGGAACTTCATCAGCTGGCTGCAGCTTTGAATTGAATGACATCGGTCATGTCGGTTGCGAGCCTGACATTCGTCATCGCCGTCGTGCTCGTTCCTGGTTGGGTATATCTGCTCGCCGAAACGGTCGCAGCGCTGCGCTTTGCGCGGCGCAGTTTGCCGACCGGGATCGAGCTGCCGCCGATCTCGGTATTAAAGCCGTTGCACGGCGCCGAGCCGGGGCTTTACGAAAATCTGCGTTCCTTCGCCGAACAGGACTACCCGACCGTGCAGATCGTGCTCGGCACGAATGATCGCAACGACACCGCGCTGCCGGTCGCCGGCGCGTTGATTCGCGACGCTCCGAGCGCCGATATCGCGCTCGTAACCGACGCTTCGATCAGGGGCAGCAATCTCAAGGTGGCCAATCTCGAGAACATGCTTCCGGCCGCTCGCCACGACATCCTGGTGATTTCCGACAGCGACATGAGAGTCGACCGGAGCTACCTCGGAGCGATAACCGCACCGCTTCATGATCCGTCCGTCGGCCTCGTCACCTGTCTCTACAGGGCTGAGGCGACCGGCGGGAGATGGTCCGATCTCGGCGCCCTGCACATCAATTTCGGTTTTCTGCCGAGCGCGTTGGTGGCCGCGGCCTTGGGTATAGGCCGCGGCTGCTTTGGCGCGACGATCGCGCTGCGACGCGACACCTTCGAGCGAATCGGTGGGCTCACGCAGGCGCGGGACGAGCTCGCCGATGACTATCGGATCGGAGAAGCGGTCAGGCAGCTGGGATTGACGGTGGTACTGTCTCGCTACCTCGTCGAGGCGCGCGTCTCGGAGCCGTCCTTTGCCGGGCTGTGGCGCCACGAGCTGCGTTGGGCGCGCACCGTGCGCACGATCACCCCAGCCGGCTTTGCCGGGTCGGTGCTGACCCACGGGGTGGCGATTGCCGCCCTCGGCGCCGTGGCGACCGGATTTGGCTTGACCGCGTCGATCTTTCTTGTGATTTCCCTGCTGCTCAGGTGGGCCACGGCAGGGGTGATTGCCGGCGTCCTCGGCTTTGCGGCCAACAGACTCTGGCTTCTCCCGATCCGCGATGCCCTGTCCTTTGCCGTGTTTGTCGCCAGCTTTTTCGGACGAAGGGTCATCTGGCGGGACCAGTTTTTCCACGTCGAGCCGAGCGGCCGCATGTCAGTCGACGGAGACTAGGCCCCATGATGAAGTCGTTGTTCCTGCACCCGCCGTCATTCGACGGTTTTGACGGCGGCGCCGGCTCGCGCTACCAGGCCAAGCGCGAGATCCGCTCGTTCTGGTACCCGACCTGGCTCGCCCAGCCCGCCGCACTCGTACCCGACAGCCGACTGATCGACGCTCCTCCGGCAAAGCTCAAGCTCGCCGATGTGCTGACCGCGGCTGGGGGCTACGAGCTTGCGGTGCTGCACACCTCGACCCCATCCTTCGCCTCCGATATCCGGGTCGCCGAGGCGCTGAAGGACGCGAACCCGCGGCTGAATATCGGGATGGTCGGGGCCAAGGTCGCCGTCGAGCCCGAGGACAGCCTAAAAGCGTCCGCGGCCATCGACTTTGTCGCCCGCGAGGAGTTCGATTTCACCATCAAAGAAGTCGCGCAGGGTCGCGCGTTCGATGCGATCGACGGGCTGAGCTTTCGCAGCCCGAATGGCACCATTACCCACAACCGCGACCGGGCGGTGCTGGAAGACATGGACCGGCTACCCTTTGTCACCGAGGTCTATAAGCGCGATCTGCGGGTCGAGGATTACTTCATCGGCTATCTGAAGCACCCCTACCTCTCGCTCTACACGGGACGCGGGTGCCGATCGAAATGCACCTTCTGTCTGTGGCCGCAGACCATCGGCGGCCACCGCTACCGGGTCCGCAGCGTCGGCCATGTGATCGAGGAAATTCGCCTCGCCAAGCGCTACTTCCCGCAGGTCAAGGAATTCTTTTTCGACGACGACACCTTCACCGACGACCGGCCGCGCGCCGAAGCGATCGCGCGCGAATTGGGCAAGCTCGATGTGACATGGTCGTGCAACGCCAAGGCCAACGTGCCGCGCGCCACACTCGAAGTCATGCGCGACAACGGGCTGCGCCTGCTTCTGGTGGGCTACGAGACCGGCAACCAGCAGATCCTGAACAACATCAAGAAGGGGATGCGCATCGACATCGCCCGCCGCTTCACCAGGGACTGTCACGAGCTCGGGATCACGATCCACGGAACCTTCATCCTCGGCCTTCCCGGCGAAACCAAGGAGACGATCGAGGAAACGATCCGTTTTGCCGCCGAGATCAACCCGCACACGATCCAGGTCTCGCTCGCCGCCCCCTACCCCGGCACCTATCTGCATCGCCAAGCGGTCGAGAACGGCTGGCTCGACGTCGGCCATGCCGAGCTGATCGACGATCGCGGGGTGCAGATAGCACCCCTGCACTACCCGGATCTGTCGCACACCGAGATTTTCGACTCGCTCGAGACCTTCTACAAGCGCTTCTATTTCCGCCGAAAGAAGATCGCCTCGCTGGTCGCCGAGATGGTCAAGAGCCCGCAGATGATGCGACGCCGGCTACGCGAAGGTGTCGAGTTCTTCCAATTCCTGCGCAGCCGGGAGATGGCGAGCTGAGGCGGCTAATCGTCTGCGCCGACGATTTCGGTCTCGAACCGGCGGTCAACGAAGCCGTCGAACAAGCGTATCGCTACGGCATCCTGTCGACCGCGAGCCTGATGGTCGGAGGCAGAGCCGCGGCCGATGCGATCGCCCGCGCCCATCGACTGACCGGGCTCCGTGTCGGCCTGCACCTGAACCTGACGGACGGACACCCCGTGCTGCCCGAGGTGGTGGTCCCGCATCTCGTCCGCGAGGACGGCGAGTTCGACCGCAACATGGCCCGCGCCGGCCTTCGATTTGCCGTCTTCCCGAGCGTCCGCCGTCAGCTTGCTAGCGAGATCCAGGCGCAGTTCGCAGCGTTTTGCGCAACCGGTCTTGCGCTCGATCACGTGAACACGCACCAGCACATGCATCTCCATCCGGTTGTCGCCCGGCTGATCATCGAGATCGGCCGCGACTACGGTATTAAGGCAGTAAGGGTCCCTTGCGAGCCGTCCGCGGTGCTGCGCCGGGCTTTTCCCGGGGAACGCTACCGGGCGCCTGCTTACGATGCTTGGAATGCGTTGCTACGGCGGCGATTGCAGCAGGCCGGGCTGCGCACCAACGACCATGTTTTCGGGCTCGCCTGGAGCGGGGAGATGGTCGAAGCCCGGTTGCTAGGACTGATCCCGTATTTGCCGGATGGGGTCAGCGAAATTTATCTCCACCCGGCGACGTATTGCCCGCCATCGGTGGCGGCGGCAAATGGCTCCTATCGCCGTTCCGAGGAGCTGGCGGCGTTGCTGAGCCCGATCGTGCGCGACCAGATCGCCGCATCCGGCGTCCGCCTGACCACGTACAGCGATCTCTGAGAATGCTTTATTGTGCCGCAATCGCCGCCGGCACCGGCGCGAAGCGACGCTCCATGTCGCGGCGGGTACGGACAGCCTCGTTGTCCGGCATCCTTACATCGGACCAGTGCAGAATCTCACCGGCGGCGACATCGCGCATCAATTCGACCTTGTGCGCGAGCCCGATCGGCAGCGCACCCTCGGCGAGGCTTCGTTCGGCTGGCACGAGCTTGCCCCAAACCGTGTAGCCGCCCTCGCCGTCGAGCATCTCGCCGGAGCGGAGCGCTCGCTTGGCGACCGCCACGGCGTCGGCGCGGAAACCCTGCGGCTGCCCGGTCGGCTCGCTGCGCAACGCGGCGGAGAGGACGGAAACGCCGAGCTCCAGCCCGATCAGATGATATGGCTTGTACATTGCGGCGTACCACCCGCCGGCGTCGGTCTTGAGCCCGTACTCCTTGAAGCACGCCTTTGCGTAGCTCGTCGGCGCCTTGAGCACGACATAGACGCCCCACCGCAGATCGCGGAATACCGGGCGGCCGTCGCGTTCGAGGCACGAGACGACCTCGACCATGCCGTCGCGATCTAGGACCCCACCTTCCTTCCTGGCACGCAGCACCTGCGGCAGATCGTCGACACCGCATGGCGGAAACTCGAGACCGTCCGCCGGCACCGCCAAACCGCAGGCATTGGCGATCGCCGCCATCTCGATCGCCGATTTAGTGCCGTCGAGAAAGGAGTTGAACATTTGCGGGTTCATCCCGCCGCGCCGAGCCTCGTCGGGTGCCAAGCCGTAATGCGCCCAGACATCGTCGGGAGTGACCGCGTGGTAAACCGGCAGGTATTTGGTCCCTTTGCCGGCCGCCGCGACCTCGAAGCCACAGGCGCGCGCCCAGTCGACCAGCTCGCATACCAGCGCCGGCTGGTCGCCATAGGCGAGCGAATAGACGACACCCGCGGTCCGCGCCTCTTCGGCGAGCAGCGGCCCGGCCAGCACATCGGCTTCGACATTGACCATGACGATGTGTTTTTTGTAGCCGATCGCCCCGCGGGCATGGGCGATGCCGGCCGCCGGCACGCCGGTCGCCTCCACCACCACCTCGATTTCGGGATGCGCGCAAGCTTCGGCGCCTGACGCGACGAACACCGTTTTCGCGATCCGCTCTGCATCCCAACCGACCGTACGGCAGGCGGCGCGTGCCCGTTCGAGGTCGAGATCGGCGATGACCGCGACCTCGACACCCGCCATGCTCGGCACCTGCGCGAGAAACATCGAGCCGAACTTGCCGGCGCCGATCAGTCCGACCCGAACCGGCCGACTTGCGGCGGCGCGCTGCTGCGCCAGGCGATGTAGATTCACGACGCCCCCCTACTCCGCCGCGGCCTTGTATCCCCGCGCATAGTCGAGCAATGCGCTGTCGGCGACGGGCTCGATCGGGGTGAAATCGCGATGGGCAATCCACTCCGGACGGGTCGGCTTGCGGATGTGGTTCGACACCGCGCACAAGGTCAGATAGACGATGCGCCGCGGGTAGGGCGTGATGTTCGGTGCCGAGCCGTGCACCAGATTGCCGTGGAACATCAGCACGGCACCCGGCTTGCCGGTCGGCGCCACGATCCCGCCTTCCTGCGCGAGCCGGGTCACGGTTTCCTGGTCCAAGGTCCACAGCGGGTAAGAGGTCGTCTCCTCGTCATGACCGGCCGCCAGCACGCCGTGCTTATGGCTGCGCGGGATCAGCATCAGCGGTCCGTTGATGGGCATCACCTCGTCCATGAACACCGCGATGTTCATGGCGCGTGGCTCGGGCATCCCGTCGTCGCGCGCCCAGGTGCCGTAATCCTGATGCCACTGCCAGACATCGCCTTCAAAGGCCGCCTTGGCGTTGATCTTGTACTGGTGCATGTAGAGCTTTTCGCCAAACACCTGCTCGACCGGCCCGATCAGCCGCGGATGGGTGCCCAATAAGCGAAACGCCTCGTTATAGGTGTGGGCGGCAAAGGCCGTGCGCGGTGCTCCGGTCTTCTCGCGCCACACCTCCCGGCGGTCCGAGGCATAAATCGCCTCCGCCTCGTCGCGCAGGACCGCCACTTCCCCTTCGGAGAAGCAGTCCGGAAGGAACAGCCAGCCCTCGTCGGCAAATTGCAAAAGTTGCTGTGCGGTAAGTGGCATGGTGGGGTATCCTAAAAGAGGCTGCCTTGCCCGGGATGGACGGCGTAGCGGCGGGTGCGCGGCCGCGGCTTGCTGCCGGCGGTGACGCCGACCCTGCCGTCATGGAATTCGAGATCGAGCTGGGCGCCGGTGGTGATCGCCGCCGAGGTCGTGACAACGCGGGCGATCGCGTCGCGCACCACGACATAACCGCGCGCCAGGAGGCTCTCGTGGCGTTCCGAATGGGTCGCGAGCCGACCGGCGAAGTTGTCGACCGCGTCGCGGCTGCGGCCGATAAAGCGAGCCATCGCAGCCTTTAGCCGCGGTTCGGTTTCGTCGAGGCGAGCGCGGGTGCGCGCGATATCCGTCGAGAGCACCTCGGGCCGCAGCCGGGCGGCGGCGAGGTCGAGGCGTTGCCGTGCCGTCTGCAGCTGCCGGTCGGCGGCGAGCTGCAGCCGCTCGGTGCGGTCGTCGAGGCGTTGTGCGGCCGCCCCGAGCAGATCCTGCGGATCGGGCAGCCCGCGCGCCAGCCCGGCGAGATGCAGCCGGCGCTGGTCGAACAGCCGAGCGAGACCCGCCGAGAGCCGCGACGACTTGGTCGAAAGATCGGCCACCAGATCGAGACGCACCGGCACCGCGATCTCGGCGGCGGCCGTCGGTGTCGGGGCGCGGCGGTCGCTCGCGTGATCGATCAGGGTCGTGTCGGTCTCGTGACCGACCGCCGAGATCAGCGGGATCGCCGAGGCGGCGGCGGCGCGCACGACGATCTCCTCGTTGAAGGCCATCAAATCTTCGAGGCTGCCGCCGCCGCGCGCGACGATGATCAGCTGGGGGCGCGGCACGGCGCCGCCTGCGGGCAGGCGGTTGAAGCCGTTGATCGCCGCTGCCACCTGCGCCGCCGCACCCTCGCCTTGCACCGCCACCGGCCACAGCAGCACACGGCGCGGGAAGCGGTCCGCGAGGCGATGCAGGATGTCACGAAAGACGGCACCGGTCGGCGAGGTGACGATGCCGACCACCTCCGGCAAAAACGGCAGCGGTTTCTTGCGCTCGGCCGCGAACAGACCCTCGGCCGCGAGCCGCATGCGCCGGTCTTCGAGCAATTTGAGCAGGGCGCCGACACCGGCGAGCTCCATCGAATCGATGACGAGCTGGTATTTCGAGCGGCCGGGAAAGGTGGTCAGCCGCCCGGTGCAGAGTACCTCCATCCCGTTCTCGGGCTTGACCCCGAGCCGCATCGCGGTCATTCGCCAGCACACCGCGTCGATCACCGCCTCGGCGTCTTTGAGGCTCAGATACCAGTGCCCCGACGCGTGCCGCTTAAACCCGGAGATCTCGCCGCGCACCCGCACATAAGCGAAATTTTCCTCGATCGAGCGCTTGAGCGCGCGGGCGAGTTCGGAGACGGTATATTCCGGCAGGTTGGGGCGCAGCGGGGCGGCCGCGAGCAGGTCTTCCATCCGCCTATGATAGCCGAGCACGGGAGAGAGCGCGATGCGGGTGCTGGTGGTGGGCTCGGGCGGACGCGAGCATGCGCTCGCTTGGTCGATCGCGGCCTCGCCGCTGGTCGATGCGCTCTATTGCGCGCCGGGCAATGCCGGGATCGCCGAGGAGGCCGAATGTGTGGCGATCCGCGCGACCGACATCGCCGGGCTGGTCGGGTTCTGCCGCCGCGAGCGCATCGATTTCGTCATCGTTGGCCCCGAGGCGCCGCTCGTCCTCGGGCTCGTCGACGCGCTCGAAGCCGAAGGCATCCCGGCTTTCGGGCCGAATGCCGCGGCCGCCGCACTCGAAGGCTCGAAGGCCTTTGCCAAGGATTTGTGCAGGCGTGCGCAAATCCCGGCCGCCGCCCATCGCCGGTTCCGCGACCCGGCGGCGGCCAAAGCCTTTATCGCGAGCCATGGCGCGCCGATCGTCGTCAAGGCCGACGGCCTCGCCGCCGGCAAGGGGGTCACCGTCGCGACCGATCTCGAAGCAGCTTACCGCGCGGTCGATGCGGCCCTCGTCGAGCGCCGGTTTGGCGAGGCTGGGCACGAGATCGTCGTCGAGGATTTTCTCGCGGGCCAGGAGGCGAGCTTTCACGCGCTGGTCGACGGCAAGACCGCGCTCCCGCTCGCCACCGCGCAGGACCACAAGCGCGTCGGCGACGGCGACACCGGGCCGAACACCGGCGGGATGGGGGGTCCCTCGCCGAGCCCGCACCTGACGCCGGCGCTCGAAGGCACGGTGATGGAGCGCATCATCCGGCCCGCGGTCACGGCGATGGCGCGCGAGGGACGACCGTTGAAGGGTGTGCTTTACGCCGGGCTGATGCTGACCGAAGCCGGCCCGATGCTGCTCGAATTCAATGTCCGCTTTGGCGACCCCGAAGCGCAGGTATTGATGATGCGGCTGATGAGCGACCCGCTGCCGGCGCTGATCGCGGCGCGCGACGGGGTGCTGAAATCGGTCGATCTGCGGTGGCATGCCGAGCACGCGCTCTGCGTCGTGATGGCGGCCAGGGGCTATCCCGACGAGCCCGAGCGGGGCAGTGAGATCCGCGGGCTCGATGCCGCAGCGGCCGACCCGAAGGTCAAGATCTTCCACGCCGGGACGCGCCGGGATGATGCTCGGCTGGTCGCCGATGGCGGCCGGGTGCTCGGGATCACCGCCCTCGGAGAGGATCTCGCGGCTGCCCGCGCCCGCGCCTACACCGCAGTCGACCGGATCGACTGGCCGCAAGGCTTTTACCGGCGCGACCTCGGAGAGGCCCGGTGACTTCGCTGCTCGACGGGAAGATAGTGCGAAAATCGCTCTGTCGGGCCAAAATCCGGGTGGGTCCGATCCGGCAAGCCATTGATTCTAAGACTAGGCCGAACTTTGCCCTGTT
>Ga0187846_10001711_pt1 | contig 12327 bp, 10 predicted proteins | sample TC_taG_FD_161473 | JGI IMG/M metagenome (GOLD analysis project Ga0187846, IMG submission 161473) | Biofilm microbial communities from the roof of an iron ore cave, State of Minas Gerais, Brazil - TC_06 Biofilm (v2) | ecosystem: Environmental > Terrestrial > Deep subsurface > Cave > Wall biofilm...
TGTTTTGAGGCCTTGATCGTCACCTTGTTGAACAACACGGTATTGGGCTTGCACGGCAGGTTCGGCGCGATCACGGCCAGCAGCGACGTGAACCCGTCCTTGTTGTTCGACAAAGCGTGAGTAAACGCGGACTCCACCGCGCTGCCGCGCGGCCCCATGATCAAATCGATGTGCGCAACCTCGTTGCCGTCGCCGACCAGCGATTCGCCGACCCGCACGTTGGTGATCTTGGCCATTCGACTGTTCTCCTTTCGTCGTTGATTTATTCCCACCGCGGGCAGGCCCGCGCCTGAGGCACTTTACACCGCCCGGGTCAGTTTGGCAGCAAAGGCGGTCGCGACGGTCAAGTCGGCGCTGGTGCCAGGGTTCAGCCCCGCCCGCCGCAACTCCTCGTCCCACGCCAGCAGCCTCGGCTCGATGTCTTCGAAGTTACGAGATGACAACAATTCGGAGAGAAATTCATGCGCGCGGTTCGATACCGCCTGCGCGGTAGCGGGCCCGAATTTCCGCTCGATCAGAGAGTCGCGCCAGGTCGACAGAACTGCGAGATACACCTGCGTGGCCGCGCGCGATTCATCGCCGAAGCGCCCCATCGCCTCATGCCATTGCACAAGCCCCAGGTCGAACACGTCGCCGAAACCGTGCGCGTATTGGCGCGCGATGCTGTCGCGATCCTGGGCTTCGCGCATGGCCTCCAGCAGCGTCACCTGCGGTACTGAATGCACGTCGTGCCGGGCCGAGGTCCCGAGGCCGCCAGGATTGGCCAGACGGATGGCCTGATATACCAAGACAGCGTCGCACCGATCCAGTGCAGCGAGCCGCCGCTCGAGGCACGCCCTTAGCTGCGCAGGCGCCTGCTCGGCGGCGCTGAACAGAGGCGCTGCCAGCAATACGATGCCGAGGTTGGTATTGCAATGCACAAGCTGTTGCGTGCGCTCGATCGCTCCGAGCACCCGCTGCCCTACCGAGGCACCGCTCTGGTCGAGCGCGGCAGCGCTGATCTGGGCGCTGCGAACAAAATCGCCGGCGTCCATGCCGTACGCCGGGGCCCCGACCCTGACGTTTCCCGGCTTCAGCGCGCTCACATCGAGCTCGCAGGCCGCCAGAAAATGCTGCTGTCGCAGCGTCCGCGGCGCTTGCCGGCTCATCGCATCGGCGCAGGCGCCAGCCGAATGCGGGACGAACACAGGTAGCGGGAGGCGAGATCGCCCGCCAGTGCATCAGCGATCCGAACCGGGGTGACCGCCTGCAGGCCTCGCCACGCAGGGATACTGTTGACCTCCAGCACGAACCAGCTTCCACTGGCATCACGCATCAGATCGACCCCGGCGTAATCGGCGCCCACGGCCGCAGTGGCTTCGATCGCCAAGCGCGCCAGCTCGCCCATTGCGTCGACCGCCTGCACCCTGGCACCGCGAGCCACGTTGGTGACCCAGGAACGGCCCCGTCGCAGCATCGCTGCCACGGTGCGGCCGCCCGCCACAAGAACCCGCCAGTCGTGCCAGTTTCCTTCGCCGCCGTCCAGAAACCGCTGCAGATACCAGACACCGCCGACCCTGCTGTCGGCCGGAATCGTGGACGTGCTGCCCAAGCGCTCCAGTCCCTTGCCTTGGGAGCCGAACAGGGGCTTGAGCACCAGTTCATGGCCCCTGGCCCCCTCCCGCATCAGCACCGCGCGGGCCACGCTATGGCGCTCCGTCACCCAGGTCGGCAGGGTCGGAATGCCGTGGCGGCGCAACAGAAACGTCGTCATCGATTTGTCGACACTGCGCTCGATCGCGCGCGCGTCGTTGTAGACCGGCACCCCCATTTCGCGCAAAGCATGCAGCAGCGACAGCCGCAGCGTGACCTGCTCGAACGTGCCCGCTTCGATGCTGCGGACGAAAACCGCATCCGGTGGCCCGCTGTCGAATCCCGGCACGTGGACGCCGGCGCGTGGGGTCTCCAGATCGAATCGGCAGTCCGACAAGCTCGCGAATTCCGTCTGAACCCCGAGCGCCCGGAACGCCCGCTGCAGCTCGCGGCCATGCCAGCCGGGCCGGTCGGTCAGGATGGCGACGCGCGCAGCCATGTAACGGTGCGAGCGCTTACGAGCCGAACGACTGCATCAGCAGCTCGTCGTTCAGCGCGCCGCCCCGGAATGTCCGCCCCGACGCCAGATTCGTCACGATCGCGACGGCCGGGGCGAACAGCATCGGATCGATCTTGTAGAAGTCGTAGCCGTAATCCTTGAAGATCGCGGCAAACGGCTTGCCGTAGTCGCGCGACGCTTGGCAGTTCAGCTGCCGCGCCAATTTTTCGGCCGCCGCGTCGTCGGACCGCACGTACAACTGGACCGTGCCCCCGAACAGGATGGCGTCGTTGCTTCGTCCCATCGCTGTCAACGTGTCCGGGGCGGGCGGCGCCAGTGGCGCGCTGCCTGCGCCGTCGACCACCGCATCCAGGGGAAATCCGAGCGCGTGGGCTTTGTGCAATCCAGCTTCCAACACCCGGGCGATGATCTGCACCATCCCCGCCAGGCTGTTGGTGGGCGTCAACACGATGGTCAGCTGCTCCGGCCCGATCTGACAGTCGCGCACGACTTTATCGACCACGTCGATCGGCGGGTCCCGGTCCACCTCGAGAATCAGGCAGGTCGCCGATGCCTGATCGCGATACGCCAACTCCTGGAACAGGGCTTCCTTGACGGCGAGCGCGCGGGCGGGTCCTGACCCCAGCGCGGAAAACCGGTCCTTGCCGGTTCCGCTGGACAGCGACCAACCCGCGTACTGCGAAGCGAGGCAGGCCAGTACCGGATCGCTGGCGGTGACCGACAGCGCGATCGGCCATCGTCCCTTGCCGGCGATCACCTGAACCTGGCCAAGACCACCCATGCAGATCTCGGCGATCCGCCGTCCGGCCTCGATTCCGCCGGGCGCGCGGATTCCCGCATCGACCAGCGTGGCGCCGCTGTCGTGCCGCCGTACCTGCAACCGCAACTCGTCGCGATGCTCGAGCAGCGACGCCACCAAAGGGGCGGCGTTGCGATTCACGCTCGGGCGCGTTGCTTTTACATCCATTCCCGGCCTCCTCCGAGTCCAATCGTGTCGTCGAACTTCGACGCGGTGCGGCGCCGGCGCCAGCCGAGTTGCCGCAACGCGCTTGGCACGTCGGTGCCCATCGAATGCACAGTACAGACCGGCGCATCGACCGCGACGGTACTGCCCGGGCGCGGGATGTCGGTGCACCAAGCCGCAAATGCGGTATCCGGCGAAATCTGCAGCGGGCGATCGGCGTACACGATCGCATGAGCGCGCACGGCGCGCGAGCGCCAGGACCTGCGAGGCAGACGTCCGCGACAGGCCTGCACGTGCGCGTCGAACAGTCCCCGCGGCCAGTTGGCGTCGTACAGATCGATCGTGGCCGACGGGCGCGGATTGACTTCGAGCACGGCCATCTGGTTGCCGCTCAGAAGAAAATCGACGCTATTGCAGCCGACCAGTCCGGTGTTCGCAACCAGAGCCTGCACGGCGTCCTGCAGCGCGCGCGCGACCGCCGCGGGCAGCGCGACCGGCCCGACCGCGCCTGCATACGCGTAGCGCCGTGCACCATGGCCGCGCGTCAGTTGGCGAGAGATCCCGATCACTTCCGCACGCCGCCCGTCGGCCAGAAACAGCAGCGACAGATTGCGCCCGGCGGCACGACGCTGAAAGTAGCCGGTGCCGCAGGCTGACTCATCGATCGCGGCGGTTGCATCGACCACGTGGCTGCCGCCCGACGCGCCGCAGCGCTTGTACAGCCAGCCGCGCCGATCCGGAGGTCCGGACAGTCGGGTGGCGGGATGCGCGATCGCCAGTCGATCGAGCAGCCCGAAGAAGCGAGCCGGGTCCTTCAGTTGCGCCACCAGTTCGGGCCGATTGCCCAGCAGCTCGCGCCCGCGCGCAAGCCGTGCCAGCGTCCCGGTGTCGTCCTCGAATCCTGCCCCGTAAACCACGCCGAGGCAGCGCGACGGTGGACACAGCAACGAGGCGCGGCGCAGCAGGTCGTCGCCATCGAAGCCTGGGCTGTTGCCGTGGCGCGGCTCGACCGCTTCGCTGGCTTGCGCCAAGCGGGCGGTATCGGCGTCGTTGTACAGATCCAGCGCGCACACCGGCAGGCCCGCCCGTGCTGCGGACTGCACCAGCAACCGCGCTGAATGCGCGACCACCAGGAACCGGTCCGGTTTCGACATTGGCAGCCGCTGCGGGTGGCGCCGAAAGACACGCGGGTGCAGAAATCGACCCGCGCAGCCTACAGGCTCAACTCGCGCGCCAGCTCGAAGGCGTCGCGAAAATCGAGGAACACGGGTTGCGACGCCGATCGCATCTTCTCGAACAGGCCCCGTTGCACCTTGAACTTCGTGTTGCCGATCGCCAGCGCCCCGATCCCGACCGCCCGACCCGAAGCGGCCGGCAGCGGCTTGCCGCGGTCCATTGCGCCGACGCCCTCGATGCCTTCGGGCGGTACGGCGTTGACGTCGGCGGCCACCAGCAACTCGCGCGCGGCGCCCAGGTCGTCGCGGCTGAACAGGCGCACACCCGCTTTTCCGCACGCCAGGATCACGCGCGCATCGCCGATCAGGGCGCGCTTGTGCTCCGCGTCGGGGGCGCAGACGCTACGCATCGTTGCGCCGAAGTGGGCCTGGCACATCGCCGCCACGCTGCGAGCTCGCACTTCACTGTTGTGCGACGCTATCGTGACCCGCGCGCCGGCGTCGGTGGCCAGTACCGCCGTGCACGCCCCCACCGGTCCGATTCCGTACACGACCGTATTGAGGCCCTGCAAGCCGCTCGGCCCCAAGAGCCGGACGGCTCGCTCGACTTCAGCCACCATGGCGGCGGCGGTCGTGTAGGCGCCGCTCGGATCGGCGAAAGCCGACGCTTCGAACGGCGGCACCATCGCTTCCTGCGCGGCTTCCAGCATCTCGTGCGCCAGCTCGACTTCGCGTCCGCCGATGAATATTCCGGTGCGCTTGACCCCGCTCGGGCCCCGCGAAAAGATCGCATCCTGCGTCAGCGGAGCCACGTCGTCGATCGTCACCTGCGTATACGGAATCACCGCGTCGAATCCCGCATCCAGGGCCATGTTCACATCGAACGGGCTGGCGTGGCGCGAAGGCGTCAGCAGATGCAGGACGTATCGATGCTCCATCGGGGGGCCGCGATCAACGATGAGTGCGGACTTGGAGCGCGGATGAGCTCAGGCTGTGATCGCCTGGCCCGCGGCGGCATAAGCGGGTTGCATCTGTGCACCCCGATTGCACCCCCGCACGATCTGGACCGAAGCCGCCGGAACGCTGTGTAGGCGGCCGATCGCGTCTTCGGCGGCCGCTTGATCGCCGAAGACCGCAAAACCGGTCGGCCCCCATGAGCTCTGCCCGTAGGCGGCAGCGCCGAAGTCGGCCAGTCGCTGCAGCGTGCTTTCGACACGCCGGCTCGCGTAGCGTCCTCCCTGCGCGGGAGCAAAGTAGTCGCCGATCGTTCGCTGCAGGTCGGTCAGCGCCGCGCCGAACGGTTCAAGGCGGGCCTCCGCCAGCGCCGGCAGCAGTTGCATCAACACGAGGCGTGCCAGCCGCTCGGCTTCGCGCTCCGGGAAACGGGGCAGATCGCGAAACGCGGCCGCCTCGCGCTCTCCGTGCAGGCCGATCAGGTCGGAATCGAACGCCAGCACCACCCGCCATTCCTCTGGAAACGGCAGGCGGCTGATCACGGGTGGCGCCCGATCCTGATCTGAGCGACCGCCGTCGACCACGAAACCGCCCAGATCGAACACGCCGCTGCCGATTCCCGAGCGGGCACCACGTTGCAGTCCGCGCGCCAGCTCGGCCACCGGAACCGCGAGGCCGGCAAGCGCACACAGCGCCGTCGCGGCCGCCAGCGTGATCTGTGTTCCAGAGCCCAGGCCGATGTGCGACGGGATCGATTCATCGACCTGGATTCGTACACCCGGTCCGATACCGTAGCGCTGTTGCAACGCGCTGAGCACGCGGGAGACGCGCTCGGCGCCAGGGCCGACGACTTCGGTGGCACTGCTGTGACACGCGTGCAACCGAACCATCGGGTGCTCGATCGCCAATCCCAGGCTGCCGAAGCGGCGACCCAATCCCCCGTGCAGGTCGACGAAACCGAAATGCAGACGCGCCGGCGCACTGACCCGGATCTGCGAAGGGGCCGGCGTTGCGTGTCGGGGGATTCCAGCCGGACCTTGCACCTGTCGACCCTGAACCCTGTTACCGGGATTTAGCCAGCGCAAGGGATATTACCCGGAACCCGCAGTTCGAACATTGGCGGCCCGCGCGAAAGGCGTCGCTAGAATCGACCGCATGGCCGCACGTCCTGACAAAGCCGAGCAGCGCTCCCGTGACATTGCGACCTGCGCCTGTCCCTTCTGCGGCTTGCTGTGCGAGGACGTGGCGGTGCGGACGTCGGCTGGGGGCACCGTGGCCGTTTCGGCGCGCGGATGCGAATTGAGCCGGGCGGGTTTCGCCCGCCAGTCCGCCCCGGGGCCGGGCTCGCCGCGCGTGGCCGGGTCGGCTGCCACCCTCGAACAAGCGGTCCAGGCCGCTGCACAACTGTTGCGCGAAGCCTGGCTGCCGCTGATCGGCGGGTTGGCCACCGATGTTGCCGGAATGCGTGCCGCCGTCGAACTGGCCGACCGCTGCGGAGCGGTACTCGACCATGCGACGTCAGCGGCCAAGTTCCGCAACCTGCTGGCGTTCCAGGATCGAGGTGCGATCACGACCACACTGGCCGAGGTTCGCAACCGGGCCGATCTGCTGGTGGTGATCGGAACGGACGTGGTCAGCCGATTTCCGCGCTTCTTCGAGCGGATCGCGGCGCCGCGCGGAACCTTGTTCGGCTTGAACGACAGCGAGCGGCGTTGCGTGTTCGTGGGCGCCAAGCCGCCGCCGGACGCCCCCGGCCGGAGCGACTGGATCGCCTGCGAGCGCGGCGACATGCCCGACCTGCTCGGAGCGCTGGCAGCGTTGAGCGCCGGTGCACGGTTGGATGCGCAGCGCGTCGGCTTGGTGCCGATCGAGCGGCTCAGAGAGCTTGCGAACTCGATGCGGGCGGCGCGCTACGGGGTCATCGTCTGGTCGGCGGCCGATCTGGATTTCGCGCACGCCGAGCTGGCAGTGCTGGCGATCATGCGAACGCTCACCGTGCTGAATCGCACCACGCGCTTTTCCGGCGTGCCGTTGGGCGGCACCGAGGCCGATCTGACCGCAGACGCGGTGCTGCTGTGGCAGGTGGGACTGCCGCTGCGCACCGGCTTCGCGGCCGATGCGCCCGAGTACGACCCGTACCGGTACGACGCGCGCCGGTTGCTGGCGCGGCGCGAAATCGATGTACTGCTGTGGATCTCGACGCTGTCGGACCTGCCGCTGCCGCCGCAGACCGACGCGACGCCGGCGCCGCCGCTGATCCTGCTGGCGGGTCCGAACGCCGGCGCCGCGCAGCACGCCGATGTGTATTTTCCGGTCGCAAGCCCTGGCGTCGATCACGGCGGGCACCTGGTGCGAACCGACAAGGTCGTGACGGTGCGCCTTTCGGCGGCGCGGCAGTCGCTGCGTCCATCGTGTGCGCAGGTGTTGCGCGCCATCTGCGGGGAGCTGAGCCGATGCTGATGTGTCTGACCGGCGGCCGGGTCATCGACCCAGCGCATGGCATCGATGGCCAGGTGCGGGACGTATACGTGCGCGACGGCCGCATCATCGAAGCTCCGCCCGATGCACCGGAGGCGCAAACGATCGATGTGACCGGCCGCATCGTGATGGCGGGTGCCATCGACCTGCATACGCACATCGGCGGCGGCAAAGTCAACCTGGCGCGTCTGTTGATGCCCGAGGATCATCGCAAGAGCGTGTGCGAGCGCACCGCGCTGACCCGTTCCAGCTGCGGCCACGCGGCACCCGGGACGCTGGCGTGCGGCTACCGCTACGCCGAGATGGGCTACACCGCCTGCTTCGAGCCGGCCATGCTGCCGACCAACGCGCGCCAGACCCACCTGGAGCTCGGCGATACGCCGATCGTCGACAAGGGCTGCTACGCGCTGCTGGGAAGCGACGACTTCTTCCTGCGGATGCTGGCCGCCGGCGAATCGCAGGCGCGCATCAATGACTACGTCGGCTGGATCCTGGACTGCACGCAGGCGATCGCGATCAAGGTGGTCAACCCGGGAGGAATCAGCGCTTTCAAATTCAACCAGCGGCGGCTCGATATCGATGAGCCGCACGTGCATTACCGGGTCACTCCGCGCCAGGTGTTGCGCGCTCTGACGAGCGCGGTACACGAGCTCAAGGTTCCGCACGCGCTGCACGTTCATGGATGCAATCTGGGCGTGCCGGGCAACGCCGACACCACCCTGGCCACCATCGGTGCCGCCGAGGGGCTGCCGATCCACCTGACGCATGTCCAGTTTCATAGCTACGGCACCGAGGGCGACCGCAAATTCTCGTCGGCGGCCGCGCGGGTTGCCGAAGCGATCAATGCGAATCCGAACGTCAGCGCCGACGTCGGGCAGATCATGTTCGGGCAAACGGTGACCGCTTCGGGCGACAACATGATGCAGTTCCGCAACGCCGAGCTGGGATCGCCGCGCAAGGCGGTGATCATGGACATCGAATGCGACGCCGGCTGCGGGGTGGTTCCGTTCCGCTACCGCGACCAGAGCTTCGTGAATGCACTGCAGTGGGCGATCGGCCTGGAAATGTTCCTGTCGGTGAGCGATCCGTGGCGCATCTTCCTGACAACCGACCATCCGAACGGGGCGCCGTTCACCAGTTACCCGCACCTGATCCGGCTGCTGACCGACCGCGCGTTCCGCAACGACATGTTCGAGAAGATCGATCCGGAGGCGCGTGCGCACTCGACGCTGGCCAGCCTGACGCGCGAGTATTCGCTGTACGAGATCGCCATCATGACGCGCGCGGGCCCGGCGCGCACGCTGGGCCTGGCGGACCGCGGGCATCTGGGCGCAGGGGCTGCCGCCGATATCGTCGTATATCGCGATGAGGACGATCGCGAGCGGATGTTCGCCTCGCCCGAGTACGTGTTCAAGGACGGCGAGCTGATCGTGCGCGACGGGCGCCTGGTGCGGGTCACGGACGGCGCCAGCGTGCACGCTGTCAAGCCCGACTACGACCGCGCGATCGAGGCGAAGGTTGCCGATTACTTCGAGCGCTACCAGACCTCATCCGCGGCCGGTTTCCGGATCAGCGCCGACGAGTTGCACGAGTGCGGCTCCAAACTGATCGTTCACTCGTGCCGGGGAGCTGCGCCGTGATCGTCAACGGCGTGGCGATCGACGACACGTTCGCCGAGGCTTTCGCAATGCGCGGCACGCGCGTCATCATCACGGCGCAGACGGGCGCGTGGGCACGGCAGGCCGGCGTCACGATGACCGGCTTTGCCACCTCCGTGATCGGCTGCGGCGTCGAAGCCGGCATCGAGCGCGAGCTCGACCCCGGGGAGACGCCGGATGGTCGGCCCGGCGTCGCGGTACTGCTGTTTACAACCTCCAGCAGCGAGCTGGCCAAGCAAGTCGAGCGGCGCGTCGGTCAATGCGTGCTGACGTCACCGACCAGCGCGGTGTTCGCCGGCATCGAAAGCGGGCGGCCGCTGCCCCTGGGCAAGACGCTTCGGTATTTCGGCGACGGCCACCAGATCTCCAAGGTGATCGGCGGGAAGCGCTACTGGCGCGTGCCGGTGATGGACGGCGAGTTCATTGCCGAGGATACGACCGCGATGAGCGACGCCATCGGCGGCGGCAATTTCCTGATTCTCGCGACCGGCAGCGCGCAAGCGCTGGCGGCGGCCGAGGCGGCGATCGTGGCGATGCGTCAGGTCAGGGGCGCGATCATGCCGTTCCCGGGGGGCATTGTCCGTTCGGGCTCGAAGGTCGGCTCCAAGTACAAGGCGCTGATCGCATCGACCAACGATGCGTTCTGCCCGACGCTGCGCGCCATCGCCGACACGCAGCTGGGACCGGATATCGAATGCGTGCTGGAGATCGTGATCGACGGGCTCACCGAGGACGCCGTGCGCGATTCGATGCAGGCCGGCTTGCGGGCCGTATGCGCGGTCGGCGCGCCGGGCGGCGTGCGCCGGCTGAGCGCCGGCAACTACGGCGGCAAGCTGGGCAAGTTCCATTTTCCGCTGCGCCCGCTGCTGCCCTGATGAAGCCCGCGATGGTGCGTTCCTCGAGCATCCTCCGCGGCCTGTACAGGCGTCGCGTTCGATGAGCGATCTCAGACTGCGGTTGCGCGACCCGCCGCGCTTCCGGATCGATCTGTCGCCACTGACGCCCGAGCGCCTGGCGGGCCAATCGGCCGATGCGATCGCGCGGGTGCTGCTCGCGTGCGGGCGCCGGCGAGTACCGGTCGGGGATTGGTTCGACGTGCGCGGCAGCGCCGGACCGTCCATATTGATCGAGGGCGACGGCACGCGCCTTGACCGGATCGGAGCCGGCATGCAGGACGGTTTGATCCGGATCGAAGGCGATGCGGGCGCGTATCTGGGCCTGGGCATGCGAGGAGGCCGCATCGAGGTGAGCGGCAGCGTGGACGCCTACGCGGCCTGTGGATTGAGCGGCGGCGTGGTACGGATCGACGGCAATTCGGGCGATTACCTCGGTGCGGCGCTGCCGGGCGAGCATCGCGGCATGCGCGGTGGCGTGGTAATCATCGGCGGCCGCGTCGGCGATCGCGCCGGCGACCACATGCGGCGCGGCTTGATCCTGGCCGAAGGGGCCTGCGGAGACTACTGCGGCGCACGGATGCAGGGCGGCACGATCGCGATGCTGGGCGCCTGCGGCGCCCGCCCGGGCTACGCGATGCATCGCGGAACGCTGCTGTTTGCAGGACCTGCGCCGGTGCCTGGCCCGACGTTCAACGATGGCGGCGAGCTGCCACTCGGATTCCTGGTGCTGCTGGCGCGCTCGTGGAGGGAGCTGCCGTCGCGCTTCACGTCATTGGCGCGACCGGCGACCCGGGTGCACCGGTGGGTCGGGGATCTGGCCTTCGGCGGACAGGGAGAGCTGCTCCACTGGCCGGGCTAGCGCTGGCGACCGCTGCGGGGTGGCACGACGTGCAGAAGCCGGGAGATGCCGATGAGACGGACTGTTTTGCTGATCGCGGCAACGCTCCTGGCGGCGGCCCCGGTTTTCTCTGCGGAAAGTGTTGACGAGCTCCTGGCCAAAGTTGCTGATCCGGATAAGCGGTATCCGGCGATCATTGAGCTCGGAAAATTGGGTGCGGCCGCGAGACCTGCGATACCGGCGCTGAAGAAGATACTACGTACCGAAAATTCCAAGGATTGGAGAGACTGGGCTGCCGTCCGCGACGCAGCCAGTGCGATCGGGAAGATCGATCCGTCGGACCATGAAGGCTTTCTGCTGGTCAAGAGTCTGGTCAGTCAGAATAGCGATCAAAGCCCTGATCGGCTGCGCATGAGGGATCAGGTCGCGGCGGCGAGCGTAGATGGAATCGGCGAGTTCACCCCGTTTGTCGCAGAAGCAGTGCCGGTCCTGATCGGTGCGCTCGGTGACTCTCGAATAGAAGTGCGGATGTCGGCTGAGCGGCAGTTGATCAGGATCGATTACCCTGCGATCGAAGCGCTCTTCGAGGCGCTCGCGAACCCGCGGCAAGCAGAGGGCGCAGCTCGCGTGCTTGCTTATCTCTCCTGGAACTCGAAATCGAAGGACCTGGTTTCAAGGGAGTATCACTCGAGGCAGGACGCCCTGATCAAGGCACTCGAGTCCCCTAACGAGCACGTGAGATATGACGTTGCGGCAGCCCTTCGCCTGGTGCATACCTCCAAGGCCGAGGAAGCTTTGGAACAAGACCGCGAGCGGGAAGACAGGCTCCAGCAGGAGATTGCCGAGAATGAAAGGCGAAAATGGCAACAGCAGTATGCCTCCATTCGGGACGTGAACTTCCCGGAGCTTCTAAAAGCCGAATGCGAACGCGCGATCCACATCTACACCCTCGAATACGGAAAGCTCACCGATGGCAAGGGGGAGCAGGCCGTACTGGTCGCGTCGACTTGTAACACCGGTACCGCCGGTCCCGACATCCACTCGGTCTATACACTCGATCCGGAAAGAAGGGTCGAAGAACTGAAGGTCGAGGAGCCGCCCAGGAAGAACCTGGAGGCTCTCTTCGGCAACGTGAACTATTCCGTCAAAATCGACGACGGGACACTGATCGCCGTATACGTCGATACTTCGGAGCGTCGCAATCCGCTGACGGTCTGGTACCGATGGGATGGGACGCGGTTTGTAGTTGGATCAGTGACTCAGGATGGCCCG
>Ga0187846_10001712_pt1 | contig 12323 bp, 12 predicted proteins | sample TC_taG_FD_161473 | JGI IMG/M metagenome (GOLD analysis project Ga0187846, IMG submission 161473) | Biofilm microbial communities from the roof of an iron ore cave, State of Minas Gerais, Brazil - TC_06 Biofilm (v2) | ecosystem: Environmental > Terrestrial > Deep subsurface > Cave > Wall biofilm...
GGGAGGGGGCGGGGGGGGGCGCGGGGGGTGGAGCTGCGCGGGTTGAGGCGACCGCCGCCCCGGTAGCTACGGCTGCCACCGGCGCGGCTGCCGGTCGTGGTGGAGGAGCTGCGGGTGGCGGGGGGAGCGGAGGTGGAGGTGGAGGCGCAGGCCGCGTTGCCGGGGGCGGAGCCGGTGCTGGTTGGACGGGAGGCGCGGCCGCTGCGGTAGGAGCCGGCGCGGCTGCCGGCGGAGGCTGGACAGCGGCCTTCTCCGCCGCTGCTTTGGCTGTGGCTTTAATTGGTGCCGGAGCGCCTCGGAAGTACTTCAACACGACGAAGAGGTAGCCAATGATGATTACCGGGATCACGAGCCAGACCCAGCGGTAGTCGCCGTGGTACGCGTCGAAGAGCGCGATGAACCAGATTCCGAAGAGGAAGACCTGAGCGACGACCCAAGCCCCGACGCTCATCCGGTTGAGTGCGGCCCCGAACGCGAGAACGATCGCGCCGATGATGATGAACGTGGCCGCGGCCGCGTATCCGGTGAGGCCGAAGATGCTCAGGTTCTCGGAAATGATGTTGAACGGGGTGTTGAACAGCAGCCCGACGCCACTGATGATCATCACGATCCCGACTAGGATGATGATGATCGCGACGATTCGCACGCCGAGCGGGTGGTACTTCATCCTCGCGGTCACGCGCTCGAGCTGGCGAATCCGTCGCCGCTCCCGCCGGGACATCCCGCGGACGGTCACGGTTCGCGGACCTCCCGCGGCGATATAGTCCTTTCCTGAACCGGTAAGCGGTCACTCGCCTGAAGCTCACCGATAGAACGGGACTGCGCCCTGCGACCAGCTTCTCGCCGATTCCCGCCGGGCTCCGCTGCACGCCGTCGGGAAAGTGCGAAACAGGACCTCCGTCGTCATGTAGCGGAGACCCGGACAACTCGAGGGCCGACCGCCTAAGCAACCGACCTGCGGAGGCGCTCCGAGGCGGGGGGTCATGTTTACCCGAATCTACATATAGTCATGTTCATATACATCTACATGATGATCGGGGGTAAGAGTGAGACGGGCCTCACCGAGCGCCTCGAACGACTGACCGGCGAAGACGCCTCGTGCTGTGTGCCGGAGTACGAACGTCTCGGCAAGAAGTTGAAGAGCTCCCCACGGTTTCCGGCGGCGCTCAGGCGAGTCAAAGCCCTCGCCGATGATAATCGGCTCTTGGCCGTGAGCCTCCTGAAGCGTCGATCGGAATTGTGCGCCTGCGAAATTCAAGCGGCAACCGGGCTGACCCACGCGACTGTCAGCCACCACATGGCGGTACTCGTTGAGGCCGGCTTGGTCAACGCCCGCCGGGATGGCAAATGGATGTACTACCGCCTGAGGGGCGATGGGGGGGTGAAGACCCCATGACGGATGGGACCGAGGTGTCGGCGGGCGAGGTCGCGATGCGAGCTGGGGTCCGTGAGCGTTATGCGAAGATCGTGCAGACCGGCGCCTGTTGCTCTGCTCCGGCCGGCTCATCGACCTGTTGTGGGGAGGGAGCATCGAATCCGTGCGGCAGCGATGCGAACGCTTCGACCCAACTCGGCTATACCGCGGAGGATCTCGGCACCATTCCCGAGGGGGCGAATCTCGGGTTGGGATGTGGCAACCCGACCGCGCTGCTCGCGCTAAAGCCGGGAGAGGTCGTACTCGACCTTGGGAGCGGTGCCGGCATCGATTGCTTCCTTGCCGCGCCACGGGTGGGAGGGGAGGGCCGGGTCATCGGCGTCGATATGACACCGGAGATGGTGGCCAAAGCCCGGGCGCTGGCGACGACGCCAGGCTATGAGAACGTCGAGTTCCGGTTGGGAGAGATCGAGCACCTCCCGGTGGCGGACGGCAGCGTCGATGTGGTGATCTCGAATTGCGTGATCAACCTCGCCCTCGACAAGGCCCAGGTCTATCGCGAGGCGTTTCGGGTGCTCCGCCCCGGGGGCCGCCTCGCCGTTTCCGACGTGGTGGCGACACGTCCTATTTCGGCGAGCGATCGCGCCGACCCGTCATTATGGTCGTCTTGCTCCTCGGGCGCCCTCGAAGTGGAGGAGGTCAGGTCGCTTCTCGAGTCTGCCGGTTTCGTGAGCATCGGTGTGGGCCTCCGTGAGCTGGAAGTGATTCCGGGCTCCCTCTCCAGTCAGGCAGGTCTCGGGGTAGTCCCGGCGAAGATCACGGCAGTCCGGCCGAGTCGGAGCTGATCCCCGATGCCCGCCAAGACGGTCCTTTTCGTGTGCATCGAGAACGCGTGCCGGTCGTTAATGGCGGAGGCGATGTTCGAAGCGAACGGACCGGAAGGTTGGAAGGCCGTCTCCGCCGGCACCCTACCAGCAGCCTCCCCCAACCCTCGGACGGGACCCATGCTCCGGGAGATCGGCCTCGTTCTACCGAAACACCCTCCCCAAGAGCTTTCCGGGGAGATGAGGGAGTCCGCGGTCGTCCGGGTGACGATGGGCTGGCTCGACGTCGCGGGTTCCCCCGCGGGCCTCAAGTCGCTCGAGGGTGAGCCGCTGGGGGCACCCAGGGCGCGGTGATGCTGGCTGAGGGTGCCGGCCTCGCCGGCGCCAGTTAGAGAGAGTCGGCCGAGGGATAGAAGTCGTGTCGGCCGAGGATCGCCAACCCGAGAAAGGCGACCCACAGCGCGAACGCGAGAGCTGCATCGGCGATCAGACCGATGGTGAGGAGTACCAGCGCCGGCTGGAGAGCTAGCAACCCAAGCCCGAGGAGTTGGCACAACCCGGCGATGCCGGCTTGGGCTCGCCACGTGCTCTTGGCCATGGTCAACGTTCCGACCAAACGTCCGTAGTAAACGGACGAAAAGGCGAGGAAGAAAACCGAGAGAACGATGACCGCGACCGTGAGTTGGAAAAGGTTGGGGTCGATCGACTTGTCTTGGTAGTGTGGGTAGAGGAAGAACAGGGTGAACGTGAGGAGTGCCACGGCGGTGCCGCCAAGCCCGGTGGTGAGATTCCGAGCCGACTCGGCACGAGCCGCGTCGCGCTCGGGGTCCATGCCGATTCGGTAGGGAACCGACTCCGGCAGCGGGGTGGGCGGCCGGTGGAGCTCCCCGCTCGCCGCCTCGGGAGCCAACGGGTCCGTGTTCGAGGGCGGGTTAGCCTTTGGATCGGAAACCGGGGTCACGGGCCGTACGGGGAATCGCGACTGTCTATAGAGACTCCCCGCCTGCCGGGGTCTTTGAAATCACCACGGGGGAACGCCGGCGGTGACAATCCGGCCCCTACCAGCCGTCGTGCGCTGCTAGCGCCGCCCGGAGGACCCACGACGGAGAACGGGCCGCTCACCGCACCGAGCCTCGTGCGGCACCGAGCGACCCATTGAACCCTCACCCGAGCGGAGGCCCGTTCGTGAATCCGCTCGATGGTGCCTCATTCCGCGTTCTCCCAAGCGCGCGCCGTTTCGGTCAGACTCTGAGTCGCCCTACGACCCTGGGCCGGATCGTGGGTGTCCGCCTGCCAAGATAGGCCCATCATGACGCATCACTTGGGGAGACCCCGAAAGCCTCGATCATCGGAGGCGAACGAAGATGCCACGGTATTCGCATCGCATCACGGCCGTGACCGCCAACGTCGAGCCGCGGTATCCTCGAAACCTACGAATCGGAACGGCCAGGCGCGGCACCGACCTGCGGGACAGGTTCTCCCTGATCCGGCTGCGTACGAGGGCCCGGAAAACCCCGGAAGGCCCACCGCGCTAGAACGAACAGCTCGACCCACATGACGGCCAAGCTCGCGGTCGCAAACACGACCGGAGCCCCCGACGGTAGCGGATCAGCTACCGTGATGAGGGCGGCGAACGACATCGCCGCAAACCCGCCCGCGACCGCCTGAACGATTCGAAGGAAACGGCGGGAGGAAACGGCGGTACGCCCGACCTCACGTGCCACGACGGCAAAGGTCGCCGCCATGATCGCCGTCATCACGACCGCCGCCGGCACCGGCGCGGCGACGATCCAAGGGGCGGCGAGGGTCGAAGCGGCAAATCCGATCAGAAGAAGACGCTCCACTCGCGGTAGGGGTAGCCAGAACACCAGGACCAGCATGTTCGCGAGCATCGCCCAAAAGAACCACACCGAGACGACCGCATTCGAAAGCACGCCGACCACGCCGGCATCGATCGCCGGCGCGCCCCCGGACCCGAGCAGGACAAACGCCGTGCCCATGAGGAGGTCGTTCCCGACGATCAGCGACGCGAACAACAACGGCCACAGCCAACCATTCGGCGACGCGTGCTTCTCCTCCGCGTGGAGCATCACACCGATCATCCAGGCGCCGAAGACGGCCATCATGCTGTTGGCCGCCAGAAACACGGCGACCGTGGACGTGTCCCCGGGGCTCAGGATCGCGTAGAGAAACGACAACCAGAGCCCGGTCGACATGACGAGGAGGCCGAAGATCAGGATGATCGTGGCGAGGTTGGGGGTCCGACCGGATCGCGGAAACAGACGCACGATGAAGTAGCCGTTGGCGCCGACCATGAGGAAGGCGACGAGGAGGTAGGGCAACAGGGCCGCGGAAAAGCCGGTGAACACCGAGGTCACGGGATTGATTCCTCCGCCATCCTCACGACCCGCTGGACGAGGGCGTCCCTGGGGGAGTGCCGACGGAAGGGGGCGAGGCCGGCATGGCTCGGGCGCCGAAGGGTCGGCGGGTCCCTACCATGGGGAGCCGGTGGTCGCCCGGAACCTCCGGCAGCCGAAGTCGGCGCCGTACCCAGTGGCGGACGTCGTGGATGTAGAGATTCCCGTACGGGCAGGAGCCGACACAGTTTCCGACCCCGCAGCACTTCGAGCTTCGAAACTCTCCCTTGGTCCGAAAATGACCGGGCATATCGACGAGGCCCACCGGGCAGGCTTTCGCGCAATCGAGCGTGGTGCAGCTGCGGCAGACGGCAGGGTCCTTCACCTTGAGCTTGAAGAATCCGATCCGGCTAAACGCCCCGGCGATGATACCGGTGTAGCACCAGCCGAGGGTGACGCAATTGTAGTCTCCCACGTACGGGATGGTGAAGAAAAGCACGTACCAGAGCACCCCGAACGAGAGCGCGAAGAGGAAGACGGTCGGGTCGGCGCCCAGGATCGTCACGGCGAGGATCCCGACCTGGTTGAGATAGGACATCACCGAGGTGCTGAACAGCGCGAGGAGCACAACTCCCAGAGTGATCGAATAGGTCGTGGAGAATCGGCTCCCCAGGTACTTGCGCCCGATCCGAGAGCTTCGATTGAACGACTTCATCGAGTCGATGGTCGTCCCCTGATACATCAGGGCGGCCGTACAGAACGTCGAGCAGATCGCGCGGCGTCCGAACAACCCCGACAGAGCGCCGGTAATCCCGTAGGTCACGGCGACGACGATGAAGACCGTCGGCGCGAGGGGGGCGGTGCCGATGCCCATACTCCATCCCAGAAACGGCACGGTGGACCCGCTGGGGAGGCTCGGGAAGACCGCCGAGTAGTAGAGGCTCGGGAAGAACACCGCAAAGGCGGCGTAGCAACCCATCATGAGGATGAGACGCACGCGGGTCTCGAGCACGCGGGTCTCTCGGTACTTGAAGTAGACGAGCGCGCCCATCTCGAAACCCATCATCGCGAGAAACCAGGTCGAAGCCGTGACCGCCACGACGAACCAGAATCCGTTGTAGACCGCGTTCCAAACGACTCCCGCCGGAGTTCCCGTGAGCGGAAGGGGGACGAACGCCCCGGTGAAGTAGAGGGGAGCGATCTGGACGTCGAGTAGAGCTCCCATGAAGAGCTCGGCGACGAACACAAAGAACAGCACCCCGAACGTCCATCCGGCGTGCAGCTGCCAGGGAACGCGATCCCCGAGCGCGAATCGGAGTGGTTCGAGGACCGCGGCGAAGTAGAGTACCATCTCGGCGACGATCGACAGGGCGAAGACGACCAACGAGCCTTGGTAGGCCCAGACGAAGAGGCCGGCCATCATGACCGCGTAGACCGCGAGCAGTCGAACGACGTAGGTCGCGAACGAAGCGTTCAGTTGGCGGTTGCGGTAGAAGTACTCCATGAGGAAGACGATGAGGGCGATCATGGCCCCGCTGCCCGCGACCACCGTGATTGAGACCCACGAGTCGAATGCCAGCGCGGGCGGGGCGAGAGCGGTGATGACCGCCTGGAAGATCAACAGCACGAACGCCGGACGTCCGAGCCGATCTCGGAGGAGAAAGGCAGTGAGCAGCATCTCGGCGGCCATCGTGAAAAGGAACCACGGCGAGCTGACCACGACGGCGAACAGGGAACCGGCCCCGATCGAGCCCAGTCCGAGACCGATCGAACCCGACCCGGACGCAAGGAGAAACGTCCAGCCCATGAGAAACTCATTGAGCAGCACCAAGGCGACCACCGAGCCTAGGTAGACGGCCCCCCACGGGCGACCCAGCCCCGTCGCGGCGGTTGCCGGAATCGGTTCGGTTCGCGGCGGGCTTAGGAACGCAAAGACGAGGGGAAAGACGCTGAGGGACATGAGTCCGCCACCGACCCAGAGCGCCGTGACGAGGCCGGCGGGTCCCGGCTGGACGAAGTACACGAGCGCCGCGCCGAACATCTCGACCATCATCATCAGAAGGAAGACGACCACCGCCGCACGCGGGCGAGATTTCGCGTCGGCAGCCCACTTCACCAGCCCGGCGGTAACGAGGGCCATGAGCGCGGCGAGGGGAATCAGGATGGCATCGATCGGTGACACGGAGCTCGCCTCGACTTGCGACCTACCGGGTCGCGTTGGACGCGTTCGTAGGGAGGGTAATTCCCTCCGGCTCACCGCCGACGGACGGGGTTGCAGGAGAACCTTTGAGCCCGCTCTCGGCCCTGAGAGCTCGGGGCGTGGTGGTGATGGGAGGACCGATTAGAGTCTCCGGGAAGGCCCGGACCGTCCAGAGCAGGGGACGGAGCGCGAATTCCGGTGATACAGCGAGGGCTAGACCGAAGCCGCCGAGCAAGAGATACTCGATGGCCCAGCGAACGTACGTGGCCGGCTCGAAACCCACGGCGATAGGCACGATCCCCCACATCGCCCCCGTTCGGGAGGCGCCGAGCGCCTCGTTGAGTAATCCGTGGATCCCCCACGTCGAAATCGGATTCGGCGTGCCGATAAGAAGCGTCAGGCAGGCCACCGCGAGCGCGATCCGACAAGCAAGCTTCGCAGAACTCGTGGCCGACGCTTGGAAGAGCCGGAGCATCCACCGCGGGGCGAGGGCAGCCGCCACCGCGATGAACGCGACGAATTGGTACTGAAAGAGCCAACCCAACCAGGCCAGTACGGGAGCCGTTTGCGGAGGGACCGCGAACCAAACGGTGAGCATCGTCAGTGCCCACACGACGGCGGCGGCGAGCAGGGCGATCCGAAGCGCGGCCCCGACAGCGAATCTAGGTGTGGTGGATGGGGCCAAACGACCGAAGACTGCCCCGGGGGGTCGATCCCACCCGATCGCAGGTCCGTAGACGCGGATCAGCCGCTCTTGAGCCAGAAGGGCGACATAGAGGATCGCGAGTTGGAACACTCCGAGATACCAGTTGTTGATCAGCAGGGTTGATACACTGGTCCCGGTCGCTTGCGCCATCAGACCCAAACCCGCGCTTGCCGCGGCGGTGGTCGAGCAGCATGCACCGAGGGTCACGAGCGCTATCATGGCGGGAGTTAGCCCCGCCGTAGCCCCGGTAATGGCTCCTGGCGCGGCCCCTCCACCGGCCAACAGTCGTCGGTTCCGGACGAGATCCCTCGTCAGGAGAACGGCCACGGTCATTCCCCATCCGACCCCGATCGAAACGAGCACCATGATCACCGTGGGAAGGAAGGGAAGAGCGAGCACGAAGGTCGGTGTGGCGACGAGCAGCCCGGGGTAGTCCCACCACGGTTGCCCGTAGGATATCACCAGAAAGAGCGGCGAAATGTGCGCGGGTGGATAGAAGATTTGCAGCATCGATCCGAGGAGCATCGAGACAAAGAGGTAGCCGAGGGCGATCGAGGCGGCAAGGATCCTGTAGACCGGCCGTCCGAGCAGCCCGCGGGTGCCTCGTAGCGTGAGGGTCGAGAGGGCCGAATCATCTGGCGGCGCGGCTGTCATCGGGTTCTTCCCGAACGGGTGCTCGATGCTTTTGTTCGCTTTGTACATACTGACCTCGCGTCGGCGGACGGTCGGGCGGCGAGCGACCGCCGTGGCACCCGACCGACTGTCATTTTCCGGACCTGTCGATGCGACGACTCGACCGACCCGCCAACTAGGGCGATCGGAAGGATTCCCGGATGAGTCTACCGACCCGAACAAACGGCTCGGCCGGCGTCAATCTACGTCTCGAGCGACTGCATTGCAACTGTCTGGGGTCGGCCGCTCTACCCGTTCCCCCGGAATCCCCGGAGGGGGCGACCAACTGTCCTCCGAAGGGTCGCGTGTCGACCTGGGAGCCCGAGGTTAACGCGACCCTCGAAGTCCGGTGGCTTGCGAAGCGGTCCATTCCGATCATCGACACCAGGCACCTCGTTACCGAGGACCCGAGAGACCCTACCCTCGGCGACGCCGAGCTCACCTGGGAACCGATCGCGGACTAAGGGCTACGCATCGTCCCGGAATTAGGCGGGGACCTCGAGCTCGTGCACGCAGTACTCCGCGCCCCTCGAGATCGCCTGCCGCAGCGGTAGCGGTGCTGTCCCGAGCATCTCGCCGAGCAGCGTGCAGTGGAACGCGTCGCAGGTGAGCTCCGGATACTTCTTCGCGACCCGCAGAATGGGACAGTTGTGGCTGAGGAGGACTCGACGGCCGCCGATCCGCTTGAGCTCCGGCTCGAAGCCGATCTCCTGGAACTGCTCGACCACCTCACGGATCGGCTTCGGCGCCCCGCTCCCCCGGGCTAGGTTCCGACCGGCCTCCTGGAAGATCTCGACGGCGGTCGGCCCCCGCTCGCGGGAAGCGAGCGTCCGAGCGAGGATGTCGAGAACCACATCGTACCGAGCGTAGAAGACCTCGCGCCCGGACAGTGTGATGCGGTAGCGGATCAACGGGCGACCGCGGGGGGTCGCGATGGGCTGGCTATCGGTGAGGCCCGCTAGGTTGAGCTCGCGGAGATGCCGCCGAACCACGGTCGGGTGGAGGCCCGTCGCGCTGGTGAGCTCGGCCGTCGTCGCGTCGCCGCGGAGGAGCAGCCGGAGGATCGCGAGCTTCGTTCGGGGAAGTAAGGGGCTGGTCGAGGACATCTCGGCGCGACGAAGAACGGGGCTGGCTATCAGGGTTGTCGCCGGGGCGCGCCGAGTTAAAATCTTTAGATACCTCAAAATGCTTTAAACTTCGGTGGGTTGCCGCGCCCATGGCGGGGGACGGAAAGGCGCTCACCATCGGGATGCGGAAGCTCTGGGCGGACCATGTGATCTGGACGCGAGAGTACATCGTGGCCGCAGTCGCGGGGACACCCGACGCGGAGGCGGCGGCGGGACGGCTACTCAAGAATCAGGACGATATCGGGAACGCCGTCGTGCCCTTCTATGGCGCGGGTGCGGGCAAGGCGCTCACCGACCTTCTCAAGCAGCACATCATGATCGCCGTCGATCTCGTGGCCGCCGCGAAGGCGGGGAACGACGCGAAGTTCAAGGACGCGGACGCCCGCTGGAGCGCGAACGCGGACGCGCTCGCGCACTTGCTCAGCGGAGCGAACCCCCACTGGCCGAAGAAGGACGTGCTGGACCTGCTCACCCTCCACCTCAACCTCACGAAGGGGGAGGCGGTGGCCCGGCTCAAGAAGGACTGGAAGGCGGACGTCCAGGCGTTTGACGACATCTTCACCGAGATCAACACCCTTGCGGACACTCTCACGGCGGGGATTATGCGCCAATTCCCGGACAAATTTTAGCCGGAGCCGAGCGACTGCTCGGACGCCGCGGGATGGAGTCCTCTCATCCGCCGGAGTCTGCGGGCTCGGCGACCGCCTTGCCGCTCCTGCTCCAGAACCCCTCTGCGGCGGGCCCAGGCCTTCTCCTCGGCGCAGTGGCGCCGGAGTTCCCCCCGCTACCCGGGATCGATGGCAGGCGCTACTCGCTCGGTTCCTTCGCGGACCGCGCGGTCCTCGTGATCGCCTTCCTTGGCGATGCCTGCCCTGCGGCGAAAGCGTGCCTGCCGGAGCTGGTCGACCTCCAGAAGCGTTGGGCGCCCTCCGGGGTCCAGGTCGTGGGGATCAACTCCAATAATCCATACCTGTCGCCCACCGACACGCTTGAGTCAATGACACTATGGGCCGCGGAGCGCCATGTCAACTTTCCGTATCTCAAGGACGAGGACGCGACCGTTGCCGGCATGTTCGGGGCGACCAACACGCCACATTTCCTCGTGCTCGACCGGAACCGGGTGCTGCGCTATCGGGGCCGTATGTTCGACAGCCGCGAACCGGCGCGTGCAACCCGGCGTGACGTCGAGGAGGTCGTGCAGGCACTCGCGAACGGGAAGGATGTCCCTCCGCACGAGACCCCTGCGCTGGGCTGCAGCCTCGTGCGCTAGGTCCGGATCCCGCAACCGGTGTGGATTGTGCTTGGGATCGGCGCGACCGCCGACGCCGCAGACGGGCGAACGTAAGCCGGTCCGCCCGGAGCCGCTCCAACCGGGGCCGCGATCCCCAGAATCGCCACGAGTCCGGTGAGCAGGGGGGGTAGCCGTTTGACGACGACTCTGGCGACACCGTCGTGAAGCGCTTTGTGCTAGAATCGAAATTGATCTCACGTGGACGAGCCGGTTTGTCATCAGGGGCTCGGGAGCAAAGGATTCGCCCGCTGACGAGCATGCCGGCGAGCTGAGAACTGCCGGTTCGTGCAGGTTTTCTCGGTGCAATGGCGGATGCACCCAAGCCCCCGACGTGACGAGAATAAATACCTCTCCCAGTTTCGACGCCCATGGTCCGAACCGCTCCGACCCGTCGGGAGACAGACTTCGCGCGAGCCGTGTTGAGACGGAACCTACAGGTCCGGGCCGGAGAGAACGTCGTAATCGAAGGATGGAGTCGCATGCTCCCCTGGGCCACCGCCCTCGCCCGCGAAACCAGGCGCCTCAATGCATTCCCGCTCATTCTCTATGAAAACGAGGAGATGTACTGGGATTCAGTCGCCGCCCACGAGGATGCAATCCTCGGAGCGACTCCGGGGCACGAATGGGCGGCGCTCGGGAAGACCGACGTCTACATCCACATGTGGAACGCCGGTGACCGACTGAGGATGAACTCGCTCCCCCGGAAGCGTGCGGAGAAGATTTTCGGGTGGAACCCCGCCTGGTACAAGGCCGCCGCCAAAGCCGGATTGCGGGGGAGCCGGCTCGAGATTGGACGTCCGTTCCCCAATCTCGCAAAGGTGTACGGGGTCAGCGAGTCGAAGTGGATGGGCCAGGTCATCGCTGGGACGATGGTGGACCCGGACCGGCTTGCCGCTGCGGGCAGACCTATTGCGAAGGCGCTCGAGCGGGGTCGGCGAATTCGAATCCACGACGACCACGGCACGGATCTCACGCTCGGACTCGCGCACCGGAAGGCGCGCCTCGACGCGGGACGTGTCACCAAAGCCGACCAGAAGACGCCGTTCGGCATGCTGAATTTGCTCCCCGCCGGCACCGTCCGCGTCGCGCTGGACGAATCCGTCGCGGACGGCACCTTCGTGGCCAATCGCCCGAGTTACAACGATGTCGGGATGGCGACGGGCGGTGTGTTCCAGTTCAGGAAAGGCCGCCTGGTGCGTCACCACTACGACTCTGGCGCCGAGTTCTTCGACGGCGACTTCCGGCGAGGCGGGAAAGGACGCGATCGACCGGGGTATGTCGCTTTCGGGCTCAATCCCATGCTCCATAACACGCCGCAGCTCGAGGATCGCGAGGCGGGGGCAATCACGGTCTCGGTCGGTAGCAACATTTTCAACCCGGGAGGAAAGAACAAGTCAGCGTTCTCTGGCATCGTCGTGAATGTGGGCGCTCGGGTGGAGATAGACGGACGACCGCTCCGACTCCCTGGGTGACCGCCCCCTCAGACCAATGGATCACTGACCTGTCGTGGCGACCGCCGTTTCAGCTGGGTCGAGGCAAACACCGTCTCGTCGATGGGTGCTCTGGGCCTCCGTGGGGGTCGTCGCAATCATCATCGCAGGAATAGTGGGGTACGCGGTCGCTCCGCACGAAAACACGTCGGCAGCGACCGTCGTCTTTCAGACGGAACTCGCGAATCTGACGGGAAACTGGACGGGCGCTTTCCAGCTGCCCCAAACGCTCTGGTACAAGGTTGTTGTCCTCTGGGTGTGGATTGGCGTCCCGGCTACCC
>Ga0187846_10001713_pt1 | contig 12322 bp, 9 predicted proteins | sample TC_taG_FD_161473 | JGI IMG/M metagenome (GOLD analysis project Ga0187846, IMG submission 161473) | Biofilm microbial communities from the roof of an iron ore cave, State of Minas Gerais, Brazil - TC_06 Biofilm (v2) | ecosystem: Environmental > Terrestrial > Deep subsurface > Cave > Wall biofilm ...
GCGAAATTACACGTACATCCAAAAGAGACCTCCCGGATCTACAGCAACGGTTGCGAACTCGGTCAAAAGTGCAGAAATGCAAACGCACAAGGAATGAGTTTCTTTTTGATCAGTTTGGAGATTCTCCTTCTAAAACCTTCGAGAGCCATTCGATTCCTTGTGTGGAAATCCTGAAACCCTTTTCCGGCCCCTTCGACTCTCGCACCACATGTCCACTCTTCGAAAGTTCACTCAACCTTGAACTCAAAGATTTAGGACTCAAAGATGTAGACTCCTGCAATCTCGCCAATGTAACCAACCTATTCGAAGGGCCCGAGGACTCGGAGGCTATTCTTTCACCAACCAACTGCAAGGCAACTATTTCCTTGTCGCTGAGCTTTCGATTCTGCAACCAGACTCGCGGACCCTCGGGTGTTAGTCTGATGAAGTCTTGAAACTTCTCTATCAGCTCTTTTACGGTAAAGTTCAACATCAAGCTCTGTGCCAAATTTATTGACGGGATATTCTTGGCGACGAACTCATTTACAGATCTCAAGACCTCTGAAGCATCACCGGTAAATTGTACATTGAGATCACCGTAATTCACAGACACTCGAAGCCTATTTTCGGCCAATAATTGACTAGGTTGATTTTCGCTCAAGAGAATCCACTATGCATTGATTCGAGCCTATTATTCATTGTTTAACCCTTTCGATTCAGATAATTGTCTAATCTCTCGCTGAGTGTTTCATTGACCAATTTTCCATCGACACGCCCGCGCACCAGAGACATAACCTTGCCCATCAAAGAGCTTTGTGAAGCTTTCCCTTTTCCCTGTATTAACGAAGAATTTTCATCAATCACTTGATCGATTATTCTCGTTAGTTCCTCTTTAGAAATAGCATTGAGCCCGACTTTTTCAATTGCTTGACGGACGGAAATTTTCTGATCGCTTGCCAAGCTTCTTAAAATTTCCGGGAGAGCTTCCTTGGCAAAAATCCCTTGATCGAGGGAGATTAAGGCATCTCCAAGTGTTTCATCGCTTAATTCGTTAATTGAAACTCCATCGCGTGCGAGGCTTTGAAGCATGTCAATCAGCACAGACGCTACATATCGAGGAGAAAGGTTTGTGGAGGCGATTATTTTTTCAAAGAGATCTTTCCGTTCAGAATCGTAGAGTGGCTCTGAAAGTTGCTCCGGAAGATCATATTTCTTTGCGAAATTTTCAATTAGTCTCTCCCATGGCTCCGGCACTATTTTTTTGAGCCTTTCTATCTTTGACTTGTCCAATTGGATCAGAGGGATATCAGTTTCGGGATACATTCTCGCAGCTCCCGGACGGGGTCTAAGGTAGACAGTTTCCCCGTCGGATGTTGCGGCTCTAGTTTCTGATGGGACGCCTGACAAACAGTGTCTGATTCTAGCCACGAGTACATCACAAACTGTGTCTACGCTTTCAGTCGCACCAGAGATCAGAACAAATGCATCGGCCGGATCCGCTCCTATCCTTTTCCTTAGCGAAAATACTTCCTCTGAAGTAATACCATAATTTGGCAGCTCATCAGAATGAATTACTCCTCCGAGGGCGTAGGTTTTAGCAATCGCTCCGAGCTCCTTCCCTAATCTCGATCCGAATTGATTCTTTTTTCCAATGAATCCTGAGAATCCACGAATTATTAGGCATCCAACCTTAGACTCTTTGGCCTTGAGCGCTTTGGAAATAATTGAGGAGCGTGTTGTAGCAAAGAAATCAGTAACGTCTATGCTTGATACATCGAGCTTGTCGCCAATTTTTTCTTTAATCTCCTGAGCAATGTCAAAAAAGAACTTTTGTCTTGTGGCCTCAAACTGCACTACTTTTCGAAGCAGATCTAGCTTTTGAACGCCTTTTACCTCGATCACTTTACCATCCATCACAGAGATATTCAAATCTTGACGAATAGTGCCCAATCCTCTAGCCACTCTCCCTGTTGAACGCATTAGCCGGCCCAATGTTTTGGCAGCGTTTTCTACATCTTCCAAAGAGCTATCAATCGGAGCTAGGGCCATTTCCACTAAGGGTGTCCCGAGCCTATCTAAAGCATAAGTTCTGTATCCATCGTTTTGTGATTCAATCCTGTCAGATTCTGAAGATCGTTTCACGGTTCTCGCTGCATCTTCTTCGAGGCTTATGCTTTGAACGTCTACGGAAGATTTTTCTGATTTGTACTGCAATCTGCCTCCCAAGGCGATAACTGCAGTTCTCTGAAAACCGGAAGTATTTGAACCATCCACAACAAGTTTCCTCATTACATGAATCTCATCCATCAACCTCGAGTTCAGAGAAAGCGCAAAGACTACTGCCGTGTCAAGGGCTTCCTCATTTAGAGGATGCGGTGGTTCCTCATCCGCTTCAACCAAACAGCTCGAGGCCCGGTTTGCCAAATACAGAGCTCTTATCTCTCTTCTAGTCTCAAACCGCGCAGCTTCGTCCATCTCCCCCAGTTCTGAAGTTGTGGGCCTTAAAATTCGTCGAAATCTGATCGGGAACTCCTGCAGGTTCTCTGTTTCAGATTCCAGATTGCCATGATCGCTTTCTCCAGAAAATGGAGGGCATTGACAGAATAGTTTGTGCTCGGAAGAAAGTTGTTGATGGACCTCCAGGCCTACCTTCAAGTTCATAGATTCAAAATTGAAATAGGGCTGAGCATTGTCGTTCAAAATTACCAGAGCCGCTTTTCGTCTATTTCACAAACAATCGCGCGGTCTGTTCGCCAATAATGCTCTCTTGCATTATTGCTGGCCATTTCTCCGGTTGAAAGTTGCCAAGGACCCATGACAATTTTGCAAAGGCAGTCTCGCCAAACAAGTTTCCTAGCGGAACAACGCCGGCGCGAATCAGGTCCCGACCAGTATCGTAGACGTTTAGATCCACATGTCCCCAAATGCATTGCGAAGTCATACCAACAAATACGCCTTCACTGATTAACCCGTTAATACTTGAGATAATGTTATGAGAAACATGTCCAAGACCGGTTCCTTCGATAATTATTCCTTTTACCTTACCTTCTCTAAGAAGGAAATCTAAGACGCGACTGTCGAATCCTGGATGAAACTTGATCAGTGATACCGACCTTTCAAACTTTGTCTTTAGCTTGAAATCATCACTGGGTTTTAGTGATGCATCCCCGTTTTGTTGATCGTTGATCACGATTTCCTGTCCTCTAACCAAAGCAGCATAGTCAGAATCTATAGAACGAAATGCATCACGCCGACTAGTGTGATTCTTCCTTACTCTCGTCCCAAAATGGATAGCGATATCATCGTCATTCTCATTTGCATGCATGGCAACGTAAACTCCCGACCTAGCAAATCTTGCGGCGACCAGCACCGCGGCTTTAAGGTTTAGGGCGGAGTCGGAAGAAGGCCTATCAGAAGAACGCTGCGAGCCGACACAAATAACGGGCTGGGATAGACCGATCATAGAAAAGCTCAAGGCCGCGGACACGTAGGCTAAGGTGTCCGTTCCAATCATAATGACGAATCCGGAGAACCTCTCTTTTGATCTGGAGACTATCCTCTCGGATAGTGACTGCCAGTGCGAGGGACTGATATTTTCGCTGTAGGTGGAGAAAACAACTTCCGGCTCGATTGAGGCAATGCTTTCAAGCTCTGGAATGGCGGAGCGAAGATCTTCCGCAGAGAGTGCAGGATGGACGGCGCCAGTTCTATAATCAATTCTACTTGCTATGGTCCCTCCGGTGCTCATTAGAAGTACTTTGGCAGCACTTCTTGTAAAGACTCGAATCTTCGGAGATTCCGGAATGTTATCTTCTTTCACCGGATGGCCTTTTCCAGTACGCGACAAAGACCCGATTTTCTTGACATCAATTCCAATGTTATATCCGGATTTGAGCTTAAGCACAATATGCTCTTCATCAGCATGCTCATATCGCGGAATGAGAAGGCCCTCTACCCGAAATTCATCATCGGCATCGACAATGACTCTTTGTCCAATCTTAACCTTCGATTTGTCAAGTAGCTCGCGAGCCAGCCCTCGATAACCTTCGAGACTATTCTCTGATTCCTTATTCTCGATGTCCAATTAAGGCTGGCATCCCTTGCAGCCAAAAAAATCTAAGATAATTATGTAAGGCTTACATTGATGTAAGCCCTACCGAACTACCTGTAGTAAGGAACGGCGACTTTTTCGACCGGTTTTCCTTCCCTCGAGGTTTTGACCTTTCTTATCGCATCCTCAAAATGTTTCATGGTCACGGCCGCTTCTGCCGCGTGCTTTTTCGCATCTTCAGGCTTGGGATAGATGGCAATGTATTCTTGCAGCACCAAGGAGACCGCAGTATTCACTACTGCGGTAATATCCGCCCCGCTGAATCCATCTGTCATTTCAGCGATCCTTTCAAGATCAATATCTGAGCCTACAGGCCTTTGCTTGGTTTGAATCTCCAAAATTTGTTTCCGAGCATTCTTGTCCGGTGTAGGAATATACAGAAGCTTGTCGAATCTTCCAGCACGCAAAAGGGCAGGATCCACCATATCCATTCTGTTAGTGGCGGCTAGAACCACAACACCGGAGAGCGATTGGATGCCGTCCAATTCCGTCAAGAGTTGACTTACCACTCTTTCGGTTACCATGCTATCCCCGCCAAGTCCTCTTACGGGGGCCAGGGCGTCGATTTCATCAAAGAAAATGATGCATGGAGAAGCCTGTCTTGCTCTCCGAAATACTTCTCTGACTCCTCTCTCAGATTCTCCCACCCATTTGGAAAGGAGTTCCGGTCCTCTAACGCTGATGAAATTAGCTTCACTTTCGGTTGCGACAGCTTTCGCAAGCAGGGTCTTGCCGGTTCCCGAAGGTCCATACAATAAAACACCCTTTGGCATGCTGTAACCTATTGTTGTGTAGAGATCTGGATACTTCAGAGGCCACTCTACGGCTTCTTGAAGTTCTTTCTTGATCGTTTCAAGACCGCCTATTTCCATCCAGTGGATATCAGGTGTCTCGAGATATACTTCCCGCATCGCCGAAGGCATCACGTCCTTGAGCGCATTTTCAAAGTCTTCCATTGTCACCTGAAGTCTATTCAGGAACTCCGGTTGAAGCTTGTCTTCTTCGACCTTCAGCTCTGGGAGCATCCTCCGAAGGGTTTTCATTGCAGCTTCCTTGCACAGATACTCCAAATCTGCGCCGACGAAGCCATGGGTTATAGCCGAAAGTTTCTCTAGATCGACTTCTTGAGTGAGAGGCATGTGGCGCGTGTGTATCTGCAAGATTTCAAACCTGCCTCTGCGGTCAGGTACCTTGATTTCGATTTCTCTGTCAAATCTTCCAGGTCTGCGAAGAGCTGGATCTATCGCATTCGGCCTGTTTGTCGCAGCGATGACAATTACTTTCCCCCGAGCTTCCAATCCATCCATTAACGATAACAATTGAGAAACTACTCTTCTCTCGACTTCTCCAGTAACTTCCTCTCTCTTTGGAGCGATGCTGTCAATTTCATCAATGAAGACTATCGTGGGAGCCTTTTCCCTGGCCTCTTTGAAAATTTCTCTGAGCCGAGCCTCGCTTTCTCCATAAAATTTGCTCATGATCTCTGGGCCTGAAATTGAGATAAAGTGGGCATTGCTTTCATTAGCGACGGCTTTTGCTAGCAAAGTCTTCCCGGTTCCCGGGGGACCGTAAAGTAAAACTCCCTTCGGAGCTTCGACTCCGAGCTTCTCAAAAATCTCGGGATGTCGAAGCGGAAGTTCGATCATTTCGCGGACTTTCTGTATTTCGTCTTTAAGGCCGCCAATGTCCTCGTAAGTGACTTGAGGAACACCCCTGAGGGTTTCACCTTTTTCGGAGATGGCGAAAATAGTTCGCTGAGTAATAAGAACGGCATCTGCCATAGGGCTCACTCCCAACACTTGGAAGGTAAGCCGACCTCCGAAGTATGGAATCATTATGTTATCCCCTTTAGTAACAGGAACACTTTCCAAGGCGTCTGCGAGGTACCTCTCATCGATTGGTGGGATTGCCTCTAACGGTGCCACCACTACTTTTTCGGCGGGTGGAGCTTTGATCTTCTTTATAGTAACTGTGTCTCCAATCGCGACACCGGAATTATTCCGGATCAGTCCATCTATTCTTATGACACCTCGTCCTTCGTCGGAAGGATATAACGGAAGGCACTTTGCTACAGTGCGCCTTTTACCCTTTATCTCAATAATATCGCCAGTCGATGCATCAAGAGCATCCATGGCATCATAATCAATTCTAGCAACGCCGCGACCTACATCTCGAGTGTAGGCTTCCAAAACCTTCAATGTAACTCCCTGTTGGCTCATATGGCGTCCCTCTCCGAATTAGTCCAGCGAATAGTTTTTCCTTTCCTGTTATTTCTGTCTTTCATATTCGCATATTTTACATCAAGGAAGCTGCCAAACTAATTGTCAGTACAGATCTAAATCCTTTCAAGCGTAATTTTGATCCCGTAGAGTTATTCATTACGATTCAGTTGAATTTCTGCATTAAGCCAATAAGAGTTGTGGCCATTAAAGTACGTACAATGCTAATATACAGCGAGGAATAATTACTATAGATTCCGAAAGATAATTCTTCCTCCGGCGTTTCTTACTAATGTCTCATAGAGTAGCAGTTCTTGACAAAGAGCTTTGCAATTCAAAGAAGTGTAATCTAGAGTGCATTACTTTCTGTCCTGTCAACAAGACGGGGAGTGATTGCATTGTTTTGGGCCAAGATGCAAAAGCTCTGATAAGCGAGGAGCTATGTACAGGTTGCGGTATATGCATCAAGAAATGTCCTTTCGAAGCAATTACTATTCTTAATCTTGCAACCGAGCTAGGTGAGGAAAAAATCCACCAATATGGGGTTAATACATTTCGACTTTACAAACTCCCAATTCCCAAGAAAAGCTCAATTGTGGGACTAGTAGGAAAAAATGGCGTCGGCAAATCAACGGCACTAAACATTCTCTCTGGTTCTATACAACCGAATCTCGGAAATTACGAAAATCCTCCTACGTGGGACAAAATTATCGATCGATTTCAGGGGACGGAGCTTCGTAGCCAATTCGAATCAATCGCTAATGGTACTTTGCGAGTGTCTATCAAGCCCCAGGCGGTTTATCTAATTCCAAAAGTATGGACAGGAACTGTTAGGGAGCTTTTGCAGAAAACTGCTGGAGCTTCGAGGGACATTTCCGAGATCTCATCGGATCTATCATTGGTAGAAAGCCTGAACCGAAAAGTCTCCGAGCTTAGCGGAGGAGAGCTACAAAGAACCGCAGTGGCAGTGACTGCATTAAAGGAAGCCGATCTCTATTTGTTTGATGAGCCGTCGAGTTACAACGATGTGTTCCAGAGGATGAAGGTTTCTGGTGTGATCTCTAAACTAGCGCAGAAAGCCTCTGTGGTACTGGTAGAGCACGATCTTTCATTCCTAGATTATCTCAGCGAATATATCCACATTCTTTATGGAGAAGCCGGGGTATACGGTGTTGTTTCATCCATACAGGCCGCTAGGACAGGAATCAACGAACTTCTTGAAGGCTATCTCCAAGCAGAGAATGTTCGATTCCGAGATCAACCCGTTCGCTTCGAAATCTATTCACCACCTGAAGAGGACTCAGAATCTCCTACTATTTGCGAATATTCTGAACTTAGCAAAGATTTCCTCAATTTCGAACTGACCGTTTTGCCAGGCGCTATCAAATTGGGTCAAGTTATCGGAATTCTCGGGGCCAACGCTCTCGGAAAGACCACATTCCTAAAGATGCTATCTGGAATCGAGGCGGTATCAAGTGGAACTCTGGATCTTGGCGCAAAAATTGCATACAAGCCACAGTATCTATCCGCTGAAACAGAATCAGACGTAATTTCCTATTTGCGGGAAATCAACAAGAATATCGACTCTGGCCTAATACAAACCCAACTTGTTGAACCACTTCACTTGACCAAACTTTACGAAAAAAAGTTGAAGAATCTGAGCGGAGGGGAACTGCAAAAGGTCGCAATCGTGGGGACACTACTTCAAGACACTTCAATCTATGCTTTCGACGAACCATCAGCGTTCATAGATGTGGAGGACAGAGTCATTCTCGCGAAGGCGATTCAAAAATTCGTCCGGTCCATGGGCAAGACCGCTCTTGTAATCGATCATGATATTCAGCTCATAGACATCGTGGCCGACACGCTGATCATTTTTTCAGGCGAACCTGGAAAGAAAGGAATTGCCACAAAACCTTTGGGGAAGTATCAGGGCATGAATATGTTCCTGAAGGAGCTAGGAATCACTTATCGCAGAGATGTTACCACCGGGAGACCAAGGGTCAACAAGCCTAGAAGCAAGCTGGATAGAATGCAAAAGGACAAACAGGAATTCTATTACGTTGGTAAGATCCTCGGTCCTCAGGAATCAAAGGCCGAAGAGATTGCAGCAGTGCCCTAATTTCACGATCTGGAATCTACGAATCATAGGTAGCGCCCACACTTGCGAATGCTGAAACACGTGCTGGCCCAGATTCTTAACGATGAGGAAATCTCTATTCTCTCCTCCGCCTTTGATGTCGTGGGCGACATAGCGATCGTCAAGATTCCGCATGGTCTTACTTCTAAAGAAAATCTAATTGCTGAGAAAATCCTTTCACAAATGAAGAATGTACGTACTATCCTGAAACAAAATTCTTCAGTTAAGGGAGAATACAGGACAAGGGATCTTGTCTTTCTTGGCGGAGAGAAAAAATATGTTTCGATCTATAAGGAAAACGGATGCCTCTTTAAGGTCGATCTGAGGACCGTCTATTTTTCACCGCGGCTGTCGACAGAAAGGGCGAGAATCGAATCGATGGTAAAGGACGAGGAACGGATCTTGAACATGTTTGCCGGCATCGGCACCTTCTCTATAATTATCGCAAAGAAAAAGAATTGTATTGTCGATAGTGTGGACAGCAATCCTGCAGCAATCGAATTTGCATTAGAATCGCTCAAGCTTAACAAGAAGCTGAAAGGCAAAGTCGTTCCAATCCTCGGGGATGCCATGGCTTACGCAAGGGCTCACTTAGGAAGTTTCGACAGAGTCCTTTTGCCGCTTCCAGAAAAGGCTCACGAGTTTCTGTTATCCGCCTTTGAATCATGCAAATTAGACGGCGAATCGAGTGTTCACTATTATGTTCACGTTTCGCAGGAACAATTTCTAGATAAGAATTGGATAAGCTGGCACCTCGAAAAACTGGATCTCAAAAGGAAATACGAAGTCGTCAACTGGAAACGCGTGCGAGAAGTCGGGCCAAGATACATCCAGGCCGTCGCCGACATCAAGATTCTATAACTAAACTATCTTGCACGCTGAGGTATCTTGTTTTTTCAACCAACATTGCCAAATTTTTAGTTTGCTTCAATTGACGACCCTTGAAAATTTTGCATAACGATCCTATTGATCTATGAATTCCCCGAAGCATTTGTGTAAAATTCTTCTTCCTTGTAGTTTTGTTATATCTAATAAGGAAGGTGTTATTCATTCTTATCCCGACGGTAAATTGTTTCATTATTTTCCTAATGTCATACAACAACTCGTTCATTGAAGTCTTTTCCTGCAGAACAGTTTTTCAAAAGCTGTTTAGTTTGAAAGTAGGAGTTTTCATATGATTTCGGAGGGCTATGTTGAGTAGAAGTGCAGTCAGACTCTCTATCTCTGCGGCAAGACGCAGGCTACCCACGTAGAGCGGCCTGAGCCCATTGATCTGATTCACAATGTCAGCGACTCTAGAATAAGTCTTCTCAGGGGCGCAAATTAAAACGTCAGCGCTTATCTCTCTGCCAGAGTACAGGACTCTAGCTGGAATCGTTTGGAATGCAGTTGCTACCTCTACAGTATTCATCACGAGTTGAGAGATCGCTTCCGATATTGAGCTGGATTGAGTGGGCATCGCAAAGCGAAATTCGTTCCCCTCTTTCACAACAGGAGCCACAGCAGAGATCAATAATTGATTCCCTCTGAATTTGTTAACTAGAGATCTCACAGTTTCCACGGCATTCTCGTGTGGAATAGTAACGATGATGACATCAGATTCTTCGACAACAAGTTCGTTAGTAGCTGGAGTCAACATTCGCTCAAGATCATGATTTTTCTTGTCGGAATTCATATCTTTGACTGCGGATTCTGCTTTCTCTATGTTCCGAGAACCCACGAGTATTTCGTTGAAACCTTTGTAAAGATTTACCGCTAATGCCTGACCAAGGTCTCCGGTTCCGCCCAACAATCCAATTTTAGGCAAGTAAGCGTAATCACAAGAGTATTGCACTAATGTACTTTGTCAGAACAATTAGTTTCAAAAACCAAAGGACGATAAAAGTAAAAAGCAAAACGGACACACTCAAGCCCTAGATGTAATTCATTGTCAGTACTGTCTCTTGGCCTGAAGGCCGGACTTGCTGCTGGAGTCGTTTACGCCGCAATGCTAGGAATACAACACTTGGCATTGTTGGAAACTTGTAGCTCGACCCAGATTGCATATATCCAGCAGCAAATTCTCCTTCAACACACCAATGAGACCGCAAATGACATTTTTTCAACCGATCTTGTAATTTTTCCTCTGTATTACGGCATCCTCTCGCTAATCTTGGGAGTCATTTATGGAGTGGCATTTTCCTTTCTCTACAAACGTTTGCCAGGCAGTACTTCTAGGAACAAGGGAATTTTTATTGCATTTCCCGTTTTTGTTTTGGGGATCCTCCTCGGAATATCAGGTTTAGAAATCAACTGCGATCCAAATTGGATTCCTTATCTCGCGCTTGCAGTAAGCCTTCCCATCGCAATAGGGTTTGGTTACATTTTAGGAACATTCTTCGACAGCTTCGGAAGATTGGAAACGGAACAGCGTGAGGGATCCTCGTAACAAGCCGGAAGGAAGTGAGAGATCAAACCCTGAAGAAAAGACAATGTTTATCGAAAAGTTAAAACCGTCTATCGACAAATCGAGCTTGAAAGTAAAGAATCTGAAAATATTTTTTCAAGATGTATAACAATTTAGTCTAGATGAATCAGAGTATGTCAAATTCAGATTACAGAATCGAGAAGGATTTTCTTGGAGAGGTGAGAGTACCCAAAGATGCGTATTACGGAGTCCAGACTCTCAGAGCTGTAAACAACTTCCCGATTAGCGGTTTGATATTACCCAGAGAATTCATCAGAGCTCAGGGAATTATCAAGTACTCCGCAGCGAAAGCAAACATGAAGCTAGGTCTCTTAGATGCAAAAATAGGGGAGGCAATTGCAAGTGCCGCCATAGAGGTGATGGAAGGAGAACTAGACGATAGTTTCGTCGTGGATGTCTTCCAGGCGGGAGCTGGAACTTCTCAGAACATGAATGCAAATGAGGTTATCGCCAACAGAGCACTGGAGATCATAGGTCTCCCGAGGGGAAATTACAAGATAGTTCATCCCAATGACCACGTCAACATGGCTCAATCAACCAACGATACAATCCATGTTGCGATTCACATTGCAGCTTACGAATCAGTGACAAAGAAGCTGGTGCCTGCTCTAGAAAAACTGCGTGACTCGCTCAGTCTGAAAGTCAAGGAATTTGCCGACATTGTCAAAATAGGGAGAACTCACCTGCAGGACGCAGTTCCAATTACTTTGGGACAGGAATTCAGCGGATATGAAAGCATGATTTCTCATGGCATAGACAGAGTGAAGCGATCGGCCTCGAGCCTGCGTGAGCTGAATTTTGGCGGGACAGCTGTCGGCACGGGACTGAACGCCCATCCGAAGTTCACAGAGCTTGCGATCGGCGAAGTTAATTCACTCACTCGCCTCGATTTTAGGAGAGCCGATAACATGTTCGAATCAACGCAGAATTTAGACGCCTGTGTCGAAATGAGCTCGTCTCTCAAGACTCTCGCGGTAAGTTTCACGAAGATCGCGAACGACCTCAGACTGCTTTCCTCCGGTCCAGCCGCCGGACTGGGAGAGATAATTCTTCCAAGCGTTCAGCCCGGATCATCCATTATGCCTGGGAAAGTGAATCCGAGCATCGCAGAGATGTTCAACATGGTAAGTTTCCAGATGATAGGGAACGATCTGACGGTAACGATGGCGGGTCAGGCGGGGCAACTTGAGCTCAACGTGATGATGCCTGTCGTGGCTTGGAACCTTCTCAGTTCCATTCAAATCGTCTCCAACGCATCTGTTGTATTCGCAGAAAAATGCGTACAGGGAATAGAGGCAAACGAGGAAGTGTGCAAACGTTATGCCGAAATGAGTAGCGCGCTGGCAACAGCGCTTTCACCGAAGATTGGTTATGAAAAGGCCGCCGAGATCGCGAAAAAATCCGTG
>Ga0187846_10001714_pt1 | contig 12317 bp, 9 predicted proteins | sample TC_taG_FD_161473 | JGI IMG/M metagenome (GOLD analysis project Ga0187846, IMG submission 161473) | Biofilm microbial communities from the roof of an iron ore cave, State of Minas Gerais, Brazil - TC_06 Biofilm (v2) | ecosystem: Environmental > Terrestrial > Deep subsurface > Cave > Wall biofilm ...
GACTCCGCGCACGCCCAGGCCATAGCCTTTATGCAGATGCAGCAGCGGATTTTCGCTGTTGCGCGTGAACACCTTGCCAAGATCGATGAACGGCGCCAGTTCGAGGCTCAGGTTCGTGGCGAACACCTTGAACTGGGCGGCGCGCGTGCGCAGCTCGGCGCCCGCTGCGAATGAATTGCGATCGATGAAACGATCATCGCCGAAGGCGCGCAGCGGCTGGCGCTCGCCGATCACGGCGCGGTCGCCCCCGATGCTGGACAGCGCCCAGAACGGCGCGTGATCGGCATCCGGCATGTAGCGCACGGCGACGTGGGTTGCCACGACCAGCCAGGGTTCGACCGGCCGGTAGAAGCGCGCCTCGCCTCCAACGAACGAATACGTCACAGAGCCCCAAACGCTGGCATCCGACACTCCGCCGAATACCGTGATGTATTCGCCGCTGCGCGGAATGTTGATCGAGTCGCGCGTGTCGTAGCTCAGCAGCAGTCGCTGGCGCGCCTCATCCTGGCGGTGCAGGCCCGGCAGGTCCGGAAAGCGCGTCTCCGTTGAAGGCAGCTGCGGCAGCACCGCAGCTCCGACCTGCACGAAGCCCCAGCGCAGCTGGTAACTCAGCTGCCATCGTTGCGTGATGTTCCAGCCCAGGTTGGCCTCCATGTGCCCCTGGTTGTCGACGTAATTGGTCTGCGCGGACAGCGCCGACCGGTTACCCAGGCCGTAGAAGCGCGGTGTGCCGCTGCGGTCGAAGTTGGCATGCACCGACCAGGTCCACCGGTCCGATCGCGCCAGCCCCTGCACGTACAGCGCGTCGAACTCGCGCTCAACCCGCTGCTTGCCGCCGCCGACGATGGACCACTGTGAATCGTTGGACGGATAGGAAAAGATCCGGCCGCGCGCGCCCCAACCGAAATACTGGCTGTGGATGATGTCCGGAGCGATGATGCGGCGGATCTCTTCGTTGTCGTCGACGGTCAGCCACACCGGGATCACCCCGAGCGTGGTCCCTCCCACCGGGGAGACATCGATCTCGGGCACCGGGATGAACGGAGCGGTGGCCGGGTCGAGCCAACGATCCAGCCAGTCGCGGCTATCAGACGGCGCAGGTGGCGCGCTCGCCTCGGCGCCGACCGCCCGATCCAATGCGAGCAGCAGCGTCAAGCAGACCGCCAGGACAATGCGGCCGTTCAGCACGGTCGGCCGAGCGTGCTGCCCGTTCTCGCATGCGCTTTCGCGGCCAGATGATGTGCCAACGACTCCCCTCCCGGAGCAAACGCGCAAGTCTACAGACTGCCACGGCGACTCGGACCCGATCAGGACGCGAGCGGCAGCGACCGGTCAGACCGCGCCGGTCCGGGGGCAATGCCTTTCGGACGGGGCTTCGTGCAAGAATGCCGAGCGCCGGCCGGCGCCACATCCAGAAAGGCTGAATCGATGAGCAAACCGTTTGCGATGCGCGTGGGCGAGGCGACTGTGTTCGCTCGAGAGGGTCAATTCACGGACGCGATGGCCGAAATCGTGATTGGCGCAATCGACGGCCCGGTGGGACAGGCCTTTGCCAACCTGATGGGGCAGACCGCAGGACATTCAAGGATGTTTGCCGTGCGCGATTGCAATCAGATGGCGCGACCGCCGGCGATGATGGTGCCGAAGGTGACCATCAAGGACTCCAAGACGATCGAGCTGCTGGGCAGCGTGGTGCAGGCAGCCACCGCCGACGCAATCGTCGACTGCGTGGCCGACGGCACGATCGTGCGGTCGATCGTCGACGACATCTGCATCATCGACCTGATCTGGCTGGACCCCCAGGCCGTGAAGGACCCGAACCTGGACCGCAAAGATCTGTACCGCACCAACTACGAGGCCACCCGCCTGGCGATTGCACGCGCCTTGAAAGGCGAGCCCACGATCGACGAGCTCATCGCCAACCGCAGGAAAATCAAGCACGTGCTGTTTGACCCCGATGCGTGAGTCAGCAACGCGGCTTCCTGATCGCTCCGGACTGACTTCAGACGTGCGCTAATCCAGGAAGTCGCAGTGCTCGCTGACGAAGGCCGCAAGATCCAGCGAGTGCTGCCGCACCAGCTTCTCGGCCAGCTCGGTCTCGCGGCGCTCCAACGCCTCGATGATGCGCATGTGGTCGACGATCGAACGGGCCGCACGGTCGCTCTGGAAGATCGTCATCTTGCGGATCGCGCGCACGTGGATGAAGATGTTGCGGATCGTGTCGGCGATCAGCTTCGAGCCGCCGAGGCGAACGATCTCCTGGTGAAACGCGATGTTCGCGTGTGAATACTCGTCCAGGTGCTCGGTCGGCGCCGAGTCGCGGAAATCATCGAACAGACGCCGCAGTCCGGCAATCTCCGCGTCGCTCGCGCTCAGCGTGGCCAGCCGCGCTGACATGCTCTCCAGCGCAGCCCACATCTGGATCATCTCGACGATCTCACCCTTGGTCTTGCGAACGATGAAAATGCCCTTGCGGGGAACCGTGCGCAGGAAGCCCTCCTGCTCCAGCAGCGTCATCGCTTCCCGCACCGGAGTGCGACTGACGCCAAGGGCCTCGGTCAGAACTCGCTTGTCGAGTTGAACCTCTTCCGGAAAGCTGTAAATGTCGGTATCGGCGATGGCCTGTTTCAGCATCGCGTACGCCTGGTTGCGCAGGCTGTCGGCGGTCTGAATGGGCTGCAAGGACAGCGCCAAGGCCTCGCTCGGGGACCGCGACGACGCCGCGGGTTTCATTGGGCTGCTCAGGTCGGCCATCCGAAGTCACCAAGGTCAGGTCACACGTCACAGAGAGCGGGGGAGTGCCTGTGAACCGTAACGCGCGTCACTCCCGGAGTTGGTATCCGGTATTCTAGGTGCATATGTGCGTGATCGGGGCGGGGTTTTGCGCGGGTTGCCCTACAAGTGTCCGCCGCCCAGGGACTTGCTGCACTGCGCAATTATCAAGCCGTATTCAGTATTTCAGTCCCTGCGGTCTTCTGTCTCAGCTTGATCAGCGCAGCCACCACATCGATGGTCGGGGTCGGAACGGATACGCGGCGCGCGATTTCCTGCACGACCGTGACAATCGGATCGATCTCCATCGGCCGGCCGGTTTCCAGGTCGACCAACATCGAAATCTTGTGAGGACCGATCGCCGCGGCGCCATCCAGGCGGCGGTCGGCATCGACCCGGAGCTTGACGCCAATGCGCTCGCCGATCTGCTGCGCCTCCAGCATCATCTGCCGGCACACCGCGCGCGTGCCGGGATCGGTCGTGACGACATCGAGCGTTGCATGCGCGAGTGCACTGATCGGGCTGAGACATAGATTGCCCCACAGTTTCAGCCAGATCTCGTCCCGGATGTCGGCGCGGATCGGAGCTTCCAGGCCGGCGTCCTGCATCGCCTGGTGCAGGCGCTCGATGCGAGCAGTTCGCCGACCATCGGGCTCCCCGATCGGGAATTTACGGCCGTGCACATGCCGGATCACGCCCGGCGCAATCAAATCGGCGGCGGGATTCAGTACGCACCCGATCGCGCGCTGGGGCCCCAGCAGGCGCATCTGGCGACCCCCAGGGTCGATGCTCTCGAGCGTGATGCCATCCAGCACCCCGCCCTGGTGATCGAAGTACCAGTAGGGGATCCCGTTGACCGCGGTCACGATCGTCGTTTCCGGCCCCAGCAGGGTTGCAATGGAATCGACTGCGGCCGGGATCGAATGCGCCTTCATCGTCACGAGCACGCAGTCTTGAGGGCCGAGCTCGCGCGCATCGTCCGTGCACGGCACGCGCGCCACCAGCTCCTGGCCGTCGATCAGCAGGCGAGCGCCGCCGGCCCGCATCGCCGCCAGGTGCGCGCCGCGCGCCACGAAGCTGACTTCGTAGCCGGCGCGCGCCAACAGCACGCCCACAAAGGCGCCGATCGCTCCGGCTCCGAATACGCAGATCTTCACGAGGGCCTGGCGCGACTGCTCACTCGCGCAATTGAAGAATCAGCTTTCCGATGTGCCCGCTGCCTTCCATGACCCGGTGCGCTTCACCGGCTTTTTCGAGTGGATAGATTCCGAATACGTGAGTCCTGATCCGGCCGTCCGCCAGGGCCGGCCACACTTCGCGCAGCAAGGCATCGCGAATCCGCCCCTTGTCCTCGACGCTGCGCGGCCGCATCGTCGAGCCGGCAATCGTCAGTCGCCGGACCATCACCGGCATGAAATCGAATTCGACTTTGCTTCCCTGCTGAAACGCGATCAACACGAGCCGTCCATCGCGCTTCAACAGGCTGATGTCTCTCTGCAGATAGGCGCCGCCAACCATGTCGAGCACAACGTCCACTCCCTGCTGATCGGTCACTTGCTTGATGCGAGCGACGAAATCCTCCTGACGGTAGTCGATCGCCACTTCGGCGCCGAAATCGCGGCAGAACTGGGCCTTTTGCGCGCTGCCGACCGTGACGAAGGGATGCGCTCCGACCAGGCGCGCAAGACCGATCGCAGCCAGCCCGATGCCGCTGCTGCCGCCGTGAATCAGCAAGTGCTCGCCCGCCTTCAGGCGGCCGATATCGATCAGATTGGCCCACACCGTGAACCAAGTCTCCGGCAGCCCGGCCGCTTCGGCCAGCGACAAACCGCTCGGGATCGGCAGCGCGTGCCGTTCGCTGGTCACGCAGAAATCGGCATATCCGCCGCCCGGCGCCAGTGCCGTCACCAGATCGCCCACCTTCCATTCACTGACGCCAGGTCCGATCTCGGCCACTCGCCCAGCCACCTCCAGCCCAAGCACCGGCGACGCTCCCGGCGGCGGCGGATAACGCCCCTGGCGCTGCAACAGATCCGGTCCGTTGACGCCCGCATAGTGCACTTCGATCAGGATCTGACCAGGCCCCGGCGTCGGGCGCGGGGCTTGAGCCACTCGCATCGAATCGGCGCTGCCGCCCGGGCCAACCTCGATCTGTCTCACGTGAACCTCGCACCCGCCAACATCAGGCGGTCACTGTTGCGCGCTGACCCCAGCTGCCCAGCGTACAGATGCGGTCGGGCGGCAAAATATCCCGCACATTGAGCGGCGAGGGTTGGGTCGCCACCGTGCGGTCCAGCACCGCCGGGGCGACCGCGAGAATGCCGGCGCGCGTGTACGGATCGGACACCGCCGCGGCCAACGCCTCGCTATCGACCCAGACCGGCCGACCGTCTTCGATCCGCAGGTAGATGCGCCCGCTCGCCTGATCGGCAAAGTTGACCTCGTGCAGTTGTCGCACGCATTGGAGCAGGAAATCGGTGTTCTGTTGCGGCTTCAGCGTGTCCTCGCTGACGTCGCTGAACAGCTCCGCCGGCGAGGTCGCGTCGACATTGACCTTGCGGAATCGCACCACATCCATCATCCTCTTCGGATCCAGCACGAATACCTGGCTGTTCCATCCGAACGCGACGGTGCGCGGCGCCTCGCCCAGCGCGACGCTGTTGTCCAGGAATTCGAAGTGAATCAGCTTGTCGGTACGGCGCGCCCACGTCAGGAACAGGTGCGGCATCCCCGAGTACGCCTCGATGCTGTGGGCCAGGATGTCGTCGACCGCCTTGTAGCGGCCGTACTCGAGGCCGCGCGTCCAGGCCCGCTCGACCAGCGCACCGGGAGGCGTGATCATGAAGAAGAAATAGATCGTGTGCCCGAAACGGCTGAGCAGCTGGTCGGCGTTGCGCTCGGACTGGATCAGAAAACTGCCGAAGCGGAAGCGGTCCATCAGCAGGTGCGACATGCGCGCGTTCTCGGACTTGCGCTCGACATAACGGTCCAGCTTGCGGTCGATGATCGCGAGCTCTTCGCTGGTCAGCATGGCGCCATAGCGATGATCCGCCCCGAGCGAGGTGTAATCGAGCAGCTGTTTGCGCCAGATGTCGGGACTGATCAGGGCGAAATCGCTCCAGTCGATGCCGATCCGGTTCGCCAGCTTGTGCTGCAGCGGCCGCAGCGTGCTCTTGCCGGACGCTGACGGCCCTTTGGTATTCATCACGACCGCCCGATCGCAACGTGGCAGCAGCCGGTAGCCTTCGCGCCGCACGGCCTCGCGCACATGCCGCTCGACCAGGCGGCCGATCTGCGTGGCGCAGAACTCGTTGCACGCCAGGTCGGTCGCAACCGAACCGACCAGCTCGGACACGCTTCGCCAGTTATCGACGCGTCCGTACAGCGCGCGGGTGATTCTGGCCAGCGCCCGGAACGCGACCGCGCGCGCGCCGTCTTCACCCCGCTGCGAGTCCGCCGGCGCGGCGGCAGCTGCCTGCGCGGCGCCTTCCCATTCATCCGCCAGGCGCAGCGTCGAGGTCCCCTCGTCTTCGCGCCCGGCGGCGGCGCGCCGAGGGGAGCGACGCGTGAAGAGCCGCAGCAGGCGGGGCGGGTGCGCGCTGCCGCCGGGGGCGGCCATCGCAGCGAGCGCTGCGGCCAGCGCCTGCGTGACGACCGCGCTCAAGGCGGCGCGTGACTCCGCATAGGTGGCGGCGATCCGCTCGATGTCCGGCTCGACGTAGCGCGAAAGGATCGTCGATGTGATCGAACGGAAGTTGATGCCGAGATCCTCGTAGCGTGATCCGTCCGAGACCGAAAGATCCGCCGTAACACGGACCAGCAGTTCGTGCAGCGCCAGGCGTTCGGGTCGAAAGGTAACCAGCTCGCTGAAGTCCAGGCCGGTCAGGTCCCGCAGCTCCTTGACCTGCTCGACGCCGGCGAAGACGTTCTCGGGGCGAAAGATCGTCGATAGCGACAGCAGACGCCCCGGCAGTCGGGACTTGACGCCGGGATTCCAGGGGCCGACTGCGGTCGCCTCTGGGCCGGCGGCCGGTTCCTCGCCCGCAGCGAGCCTGGACAGGGTGTCGGACAACGGATGGTCAGATTGCGCGCTCGGCGCGCAGAGCGGCGATCTGGTCGGGGCGATAGCCCAGTTCGGCCAGGATCTGGTCGGTGTGCTCGCCCAACAGCGGCGAGCGGGTCACCTCGCTGGGACTGTCGGACATCTTGATCGGGTTACCCACAGACAGGTACTTGCCGCGCTTGGGATGGTCCACTTCCACCACGGTGCCGGTGGCGCGCAGCGATGGCTCGGCTGCCAGCTCCTGCATCGACAGGATCGGCCCGCACGGGATGTCGTATTTGTTCAGGATGTCCATCGCCTCGAACTTGGTCTTGGTCTTGGTCCAATCCTCGATGGTCTCGAAGATGTGCTTCAGTCGCGGCAGCCGGGCGGGCAGGGTGGCATAGTTAGGATCGGTGATCCACTCGGGTTTGCCGATGATGTGGCAGATCGGCTCCCACACCGCCGCCTGCGTGATGAAGTAGATGTAGGCGTTCGGGTCGGTCTCCCACCCCTTGCATTTGACAATCCAGCCCGGCTGGCCGCCCCCGGACGCGTTGCCCGCGCGCGGCACTGCCGGTCCAAACGAGCTGTTCGGATATTGGGGGTACTCCTGCATCACCCCGGTGCGCGCCAGCCTCTGCTGGTCGCGCAGCTTGACCCGGCACAGGTTCAGCACACCGTCCTGCATCGCCGCCAGCACCTTCTGGCCGCGGCCGGTGCGGTTCCTCTGGTACAGCGCCGACACGATCCCCAACGCCAGGTGCAGCCCGGTGCCGCTGTCTCCTATTTGCGCCCCGGTCACCAGGGGCGGGCCGTCGTCAAAACCGGTGGTGGAGGCCGACCCGCCCGCGCACTGCGCGACGTTCTCGTAGACCTTGCAGTCCTCGTACGGCCCCGGTCCGAACCCCTTCACCGAGGCCACGATCATCCGGGGGTTCAAGCTCTGGATGTGCTCCCACGACAGCCCCATCCGGTCCAGCGCCCCCGGGGCGAAGTTCTCCACCAGGACATCGCAGTGCTTCACCAGCGCCTCCAGCACCTGCTTGCCGGACGGCTTCTTGGCATCGATCGTGATGGAGCGCTTGTTGTGGTTCAGCATCGTGAAGTACAACGAGTCGACCCCTTCGATGTCGCGCAGCTGGCCCCGTGTGGGGTCACCTTCGCCCGGCCGCTCCACTTTGATCACGTCGGCCCCAAACCATGCCAGCAACTGCGTGCACGTGGGCCCCGACTGCACGTGTGTGAAGTCGAGTATGCGAACACCGTCCAGTGCTTGGCCCATCGCGACGCCTGCCGGTTACTTGTACATCGTCTGGGCTTTAGTGCCCGGCGCGTACTCGCGTGGATCGACCCAGATGTTGATCACCGCGCTGCGCCCGCTCTTGGCCACCTGCTCGCGCGCCCGCTTCAGCGCCGGGGCGATCTGCGCCGGCTCCCGTACCTCCTCGCCGTAGCCGCCCAGCATCTCGGCAAACTTGCCAAACGGCACATCGCCCAGCAGGTTGCCCACGTTGCCGCGGCTCTCGCCGTACTTGGCCAGCTGCCCGTAGCGGATCTGGTTCATGGCCGAGTTGTTGCCGATCACCGCGATGTACGGCGCCCCGAACCGGTTGGCCGTCTCCATGTCGAAGGCCGTCATGCCGAAGGAGCCGTCCCCGTAGTAGCACAGCACCTCCTTGTGCGGATGCACCAGCTTGGCCGCCAGCGCAAAGCCGGTTCCCACCCCCAGCGACCCCAGCGCCCCCGGATCCATCCACTGGCCCGGCTTGCGGGGCCGCACCGCCTGCGCCGAGATCGTCACCACATCGCCCCCGTCGCCGATGTAGATCGTCTCGTCGGTCAGAAACTCGTTCAACTCCCACGCCACCCGGTACGGGTGGATCGGCCGGTTGTCCGACTTGAAAAGGGGCATGAGCTTCTCGGTGGCGGCATCCTCGGCCGCTGCCAGCTCCTTCATCCACTCCCGCCGCGCCTGCCGCCGGGTGTCGTTGACCCTGTTCTTGATGCGCGAGTTGGCCGCCGCCAGCACCGCCCCCAGCACCGCCCCCGGATCGCCCACGATCCCCAGCGTCACATCCCGGTTCTTGCCCACCGTGCGGTAGTCCATGTCGATCTGCACCAGCGTGGGCACCGCGATGCGCTTGCCGTAGCCCATGCGAAAGTCGAACGGCGTGCCCACGATCACCAGCACATCGGCCTTGGCAAAGGCCTGGCTGCGGGTGCGATCGAAGTGGTGCGGATCGCCCGGCGGCAACAGGCCCCGGCTGGCGCCGTTGAAATACCCCGGTATGTCCAGCCCCTTGAGCAGCGCCACCGCCGGCTCGTGCCCGCGCGCCGCCCACACCTGCTGGCCGTACAGAATCGCCGGCCGCTGCGCATTGACCAGCAAGTCGGCCAGCTGCTCGATGTCGCGCTCGTCGCCACCCACCTTGGTGGAGGCCCGGTACTGCCCCGCCTTGGGCAGCACCGCCTTGGACAGGTCGATCTCGCGGTCCAGCACATCGCGCGGTATTTCCAGATACACCGGCCCGTACGCCCCCGCAAAGGCCTCGCGCGCCGCCATCGCCACCATGTCGGCCACCCGCTCCGTGCTCATCACGGTGGCGGCAAACTTGGTGATCGGCCGCATCATGTCCACGTGCGGCAGATCCTGCAGCCCGCCCATCTTCCACTGCACCAGCGCGCTTTGCCCCCCAATGTGCAGCACCGGGCTTTCCGAGCGCAGCGCCGTGGCGATCCCCGTGACCGCATTGGTGCATCCCGGCCCGGCCGTGGTCACCACGCAGCCCAGCCGCCCGCTCTGGCGCGCGTAGCCGTCGGCCGCATGCGCGGCCACCTGCTCGTGGCGCACATCGACGATCTTGATGCCCTCATCGATGCAGCCGTCGTAGATGTCGATGATGTGCCCGCCGCACAGCGTGAAAATGGTGTCCACCCCCTCGCTCTTCAGCGCCTTGGCCACCAGGTGCCCTCCCGACACCACGTTGGCCTCCCGGCTCTTGGCCTTCAGCGTGTCTTCGGCCGTCGTCAGCGGCGCACTGGCAGGCGGGGATGCAACCGTCATAGCCGAGTCCTCTCGATCAAAGTGTTATCGGGCCCGGCGAGTGCGGGCCAAAATGAGGAGGTTTGAAACGGTAGATTGGTATACAGTATGTGATATATCTTTGTAGAGCAACAACTTCCGATGGCGCGGCGCACCAGAGCGGTGAAGCCGTTCCAGGCGGCGGCGCCGACGCGCCGGTCGTTCCCATTGAGATCAAAGCGTTATGCTCCATGCGAGCGCTCACATCGGAACGGCTACCGAGCTTGCGGGCTACGCCCAGGTGCAGTCGGGCGCTCCATAATCCGCACTCCAAGAAAATTCGAACACGCTGCGAGGGGGGCTCTATGACCAGTCTGTGCGCGCTATGGCTGCCGATCGTGCTGTCCGCGGTGGCCGTTTTTGTTGTCAGCTCGATCATCCATATGGCAACGCCCTGGCACCACGGGGACTACCCGGCGGTGCCGAAGGAAAACGAGTTGATGGATGCGATGCGCCCGCTCGCGATCCCGCCCGGCGACTACATGGTGCCGAGGGCGGGCGATTTCTCGAAGATGAAAACGCCCGAGTTCCAGGACAAGTTGAAAAAGGGCCCGGTGCTGATGATGACGGTGTTCCCCAACGGTCCGTTCTCGATGACCAAGCCGCTGATCCTGTGGTTCGTGTACAGCCTGGTGGTCGGCCTGTTCGCGGGCTACGTGGCCTGCAGCACGCTGCCGGCCGGCACGGCGTACCTGAAAGTGTTCCAGATCACCGGCACGGTCGCGTTCGCCAGCTACGCGCTGGCGCTGTGGCAGGGGGCGATCTGGTACCGGCGGGCCCTGGGTACCACGATCCGCAGCACGATCGACGGACTGATCTACGCGTTGCTGACGGCCGGCATGTTCGGGTGGCTGTGGCCGCGGGCGCTGTAAGCGGGCCTGGCCGGCTTCAGCCGCCAAAGACGCCGGTCGACAGGTAGCGATCACCCCGGTCGCACACGACAAACACGATCACGGCGCGCTCCACTTCGGCGGCGACTCGCAGCGCGATCGCGAGCGCGCCGCCGGAGGAGATCCCTCCGAAGATGCCCTCCTCGGCCGCCATCCGGCGCGCCATCTGCTCGGCATCGGCCTGGGTGACGTATTCGATCCGGTCCACGCGCGCGGCCTCGAAGATCTTCGGCAGATACTCGGCCGACCATTTGCGGATGCCCGGAATCTGCGAGCCTTCCGCTGGCTGCGCGCCGACGATCTGGATGGCGGGATTTTTCTCCTTCAGGAAGCGCGACACGCCCATGATCGTGCCGGTCGTGCCCATGCTGGAAACGAAGTGCGTGATCGTGCCCTGCGTGTCGCGCCACAGCTCGGGGCCGGTGCCCTCGTAGTGCGCAATCGGATTGTCCGGATTGGCGAACTGATCGAGCACCTTGCCTTCGCCGCGCGCCTGCATCTGCAGCGCCAGGTCGCGTGCATATTCCATGCCCCCCTTGGACGCCGGCGTCAGGATCAGCTCGGCGCCGTACGCTCGCATCGGAGCGCGTCGCTCGGCCGACAGGTTGTCCGGCATGATCAGCGTCATCCGGAATCCACGCATCGCCGCGATCATCGCCAGCGCGATCCCGGTGTTGCCGCTGGTCGCCTCGATCAGGCGGTCGCCGGGCTTGATCTCGCCGCGCTCCTGGGCGCGCCGGATCATCGACAGCGCCGGCCGGTCCTTCACCGAGCCGCCCGGGTTGTTACCTTCCAGCTTGGCCAGCAGGATCGTGCCGCGCCTGGCCGCGTCCGGCCCCGCAATCCGCTGCAGCCGTACCAGCGGCGTGTTGCCGACCGTCGATTCGACCGTCGAGATGCGGGCGAGCGCGTCGCGATCCGGAACGGCGCCGCCCGGCGCTGCTTTCATGTGACCTCCAGCTCCTCGATTCGCCGCGGCGGGTAGCTGTCCCAGCTGGTGCAGCCCGGGCAGCTCCAGTAGAACTCGCGGCTGCGAAAGCCGCATTGCCGGCAACGATAGCGCGCCAGCTTCTGCGCGTGGGTCTGGATCAGGGCGCGCAACGGCGCGAGCTCCGGATCGGCCGCGGCGGGACCGTCGCGGATCGCCAGCAGCCGCTCGAATCCCAGCAGCGACGGATGCTGCTTCAAGCCGTCGCGCAGCAGCGCTTCGGCCGCCGCAGCGCCCTCCCACTGGCGGATCCAGCGGCAGCCCACGTCCAGCGCATCGATCGACGGATGCTCCTGCAGGCTGCGCCTGAGCAGCGCGGCCGCCTCGCCGCGCCGCCCCTCGGCATCCAGGGCCGCCATCAAGGGGTCCATCACCAGCGGCATGTACTCGGGCGCTTCGGTCGCGATCCTGATCCAGGCGCCGATCGCCTCGGCGCGCCGGTCGCGCTTCATCGCCACGTCGCCCGTCAGCATGGCCGCGCGAACCGATTTGCGATGCGCCGCCAGCGCCGCCTCGAGCTGCACTGCGGCCCGACCCAGA
>Ga0187846_10001715_pt1 | contig 12315 bp, 26 predicted proteins | sample TC_taG_FD_161473 | JGI IMG/M metagenome (GOLD analysis project Ga0187846, IMG submission 161473) | Biofilm microbial communities from the roof of an iron ore cave, State of Minas Gerais, Brazil - TC_06 Biofilm (v2) | ecosystem: Environmental > Terrestrial > Deep subsurface > Cave > Wall biofilm...
GACGAGGTACACGCCGGGGCGCACACGTTCACGGCGACGGCGGCGGACGGGAGTGGGAGGAGCACGAGCCGGGTCATTGACATCCCGGAGGGCGGGTCGTTCACCTGGACGATCACCGAGAACTGAATCAGATTAGGGAGGTTCTTAAACGGTGAAGAAGATGAATCCGAGGCTCAGGAACACCCTTAGGAAAATACAGGAAAGGTTTCCGTGGGTGGTCGACATAAGGGACGCGAAAAGAAACATGCAGTACGCCGTCACCGAGCTGGACAAGGAGATGGGTCGGAGGCTGTCCGACCCGTCGCACCCGGCGGGCGGCGCGGGCGACCCGTGGCACTGCCCGAACGCAAACGCCCTTGTGCGGGCATGCGGAACCAAGAGGGTGCTGGCCGCCTACGTCACGAAGTACGTGTCGATCCTGGTGTTCAAAGACAACCCCGTGGCGGTCAGGTTCATCAACTCCGACAAGGTTCGGCAGTCCGTGGTGGCCTACGACAGCGGCAAGGACTTCCCGAGCGGGCTAGTATACACGCTGTACGCCCCGCGGGGGAACAGCCGGATAGGGATTTCGCACGCCAAGAGAATCGCGGGCAACGGGAACGGGGCCGTGGCCGGGGCAACGCACAAGATGTCTAACAGGATCGTGCTGGACGGGGGGTATGCCAGCCGCAGGCGACGCAATAAGGCCCTTCGGAATCCATGGTCCAAGGAGTCTTAAGGGGACGATGGTGGCGGCGCGAGCCGTTGGGTAGGCGAAGCCCGGAAGAAAAGCGCGAGCCGAGGTAAACGCGTGGCCCGTTAAGAGGGCGCGAGCCGTATGATGAGCGAGGACCGGACCGCAAGCGCGACAGCCGATGTACAAGCGAACGAACCGTTTCCCTGGCGCGAGCCGGAAGCAGAGGCGTTGACCCGTACAAGGGGCGCGAGCCGTAATGGCAGCGAGGACCGTGTCTGAGGCGCGGAGCCGTTGAACACGCGAGAAACCGGAGTAGTCACGCGAGCCGAGAGAAGGGCGGGGACCGAAGGTGAGGCGCGAACAGCAGCCGCGCTCTATGCGTTGAACCGGGAGACCGGCGCGAGCCGCGCTCTACGCGAGAACCGGGAGACCGACGCGAGCCGATACGAGAGCGAGAACCGTAAGCTTAGCGCGAGCCGAACGGGTAGCGAAGGACCGGTGTTACGGCGCGAGCCGAGGTAGATGCGTAAACCGTATAGTGTGCGCGAGCCGTGATGGAGGCGAGGACCGGTAATCCGATGCGCGAGCCATCCAGACTGCGAGGCCCGGTACCAGAACGCGAGCCGATGGCGGGGCGAGGACCCTGTCCGTCATGCGCGAGCCAATCGGGGAAGGCGGGGACCGAAGTACCGGCGCGAGCCGTAGAACTGGCGGGGACCGACGTGAAAACGCGAGCCGACGATGAAGCGGGAACCGTGAACTATGCGCGAAGGGGGCGGGGTGGACTGGCCCTGCCCCGTATGCTATAATAGGTTCATTCCGAAACCTCTGTAACGGAGGCGCTGTCGTGGGCAGAGAATATCAGGGCTGGCGGTCGGCGAACGGCGACGCGTACGTCGTGGTGGACGAGGGGAATGACAGGCAGAGGCTGCTAGATCACGTCATTTTGCACAGCCCGACCGGGCTGGAGTGGGGCTACGCGGGCAGCGGCCCGGCGGACACGGCGCTGTCCATCCTGGTGGACTACCTGCACGAGGCAGACAAGATCCCGGCGTACTCGTTCAGGAAGTTCGACACCCGCACGGCGTCGTTCGTGGGCAGGACGATGGCGGGCCGGCTCTACCAGTCCTTCAAGGAGAGGTCCGTCGCGAACTTCAATGTCCCTGCGGGGAAGACCATGAGGCTGTCGCCCGACGGGCTGGAGACAGCGATGGAGCCAAAGCGTACTGACCACTCGCCGCACAGCACGATGCAATGGGCGATGGGCGAGGGGTACGTTGGCATCCTCGTGGCGGCGATAATCATTGAGGAGGAGAGGTGCCCGGATTGCGGGTCGACGACCGTCGAGGGGGTCGGCGCCTACGACCCGAAGGCCGGGAGGTACGCGACCCCGAGGGTTTGCATCAACAGCGACTGCAGCCGCGCTGACGCGGACTGACTGAAGGGGGAGGATTCGTGGAGACAGCTGTGGGCACAGCCATGAAGTTCGTCGTGAAGAGGGACGACCTGCTCGCGGCCGTGTCGGCCGTCGGGAACGCCGTGTCGGCGCGGGCGAGTATGCCGGTCCTCGGGAACGCCCTGCTGGAGGCCGGAGACGGCGGCCTGCGGATCGCCGCGACCGACCTGGAGATAGGGATGGAGGCGCGGGTACCGGCGGAGGTATCGGCGCCGGGATCGACGACGCTCCCGCACAGGCTGCTGGCGGACATCGCGTCTAACCTGCCGGAGGGCGAGCCAGTGTCGTTCTCCGTGAAGGACGACGTCGCCGAGGTGCGGAGCGGGCCGTCGAAGTTCAAGGTGCGCGGGATCCCGGCGTCCGAGTTCCCGAACATGCCCGACGTGAGCGGCATCCCGATGGCGATGAACTCCGGCCTGCTGAAGTCCATGCTGAGGCAGACGGCGGTGGCGGCGTCGCAGGACGACGCGAGGCCGTTCCTCACGGGCGTGTACCTGTCGTCCGACGGTACGACGCTCAGGGCGGCCGCGACCGACGGTGGGAGGCTCGCCGTTCGCAAGGAGCAGAAGACCGGCCCCGCGCTGTCCGCGATCGTGCCCGGCAAGGCCGTTGCGGTACTGCTGAAGGTCCTGCCGGCGGAGGGCGACGTCGCGGTGGACGTCCAGAACCACCAGGCCGTGTTCTCGGCCCCGGGGCTGAAGGTGTTCTCGCGGCTCGTCGCGGGCACATTCCCGAAGTACGAGAACATCATCCCCGCGGAGGGCGTGCAGTCCATCACCGTGGGGACCGAGAGGCTCCTGCGGGCGGTGAGGCGCGCCAGCATCACGGCGAAGGACTCGGCGAACGTGGTGAGGCTGGTCGTGGAGCGCGGGGCGGTGACGCTCGAATCCAACACCCCCGACGTAGGCGACGCCTCCGAGTCCCTGGAGGCTAGGACGTCAGGCGAGGACGTGACTCTCGCGTTTAACTCGAAGTTCCTGATGGACGCTCTCTCGTCCATCGACTCGGCGGAGGTGACGCTCCTGCTGACGGGCGCGCTGTCGCCGTTCGCGGTCAGGACGGCGGACAAGCCCGACTCGTACGTGTACGTACTCGCCCCGGTCAGGGTGTACGCGTGAAGGTAGGCAGCGGGCGGATGGGGATGCCCGGGCTCCAGAAGAAGGGCCGCGAGGGGGCGAGGTCCCCGCGCAGGAGGCTCGGACAGGGCGTGAGGCCGGGCGGCGGCGGCGCGAAGGGGCCGGTGAAGCAGGCCAAGGAGGGCGCCCCAACGGCGGAGACGATGAGGGAGTTCGACAGGGTGTTCGGGGAGATGCAGACCGACCCGATGTCCCCCGGCGGGATGCCGGAGGGCAGGCTGATCCGCCACAGGGGAGGGGCGAGCCGTGGCGAGTAGGGACGATATGTGGGCCATCACCATAGTGGCCTTGATCATCGTGGTGATGATAGGAGGGGCGCTGTTAATGAGCCCGAACTGGAAGGAGCGCCCGTGGACCCTGGTGACCAGGGGCGTAGTGGAGTTCGGGGTCGGCGGCGACGGGCGGTTCTCCCAGAGGTACGGGTGGTTCGCGCACGGGTACTTCGCGACGCTGGACGACTGCTCCCTAGCGGGGCAGGCGTTCACGGTCGGGAAGCCGGGGCCGGAGGAGAACAGGTGGGAGTGCCGGCTCCAGGGCTCGGTGCAGTGAAGACTTACCGCATCTTCACGACGGGCGGGGACATCCTCGCGGAGGGCGACGGGATACGGCGCCATTCGTGGCCGAGGGACGTCGTGGAGGTGTACGTTCTGCCTTCGCTGGTGGACGCCGAGGACAGGGTGAGGTCGCTTGCCCAGATACAGTCCGAGATTCGCGTGTCGGTGACGCTCTACGGCGAGAGGGTCCTGGGGTACCGCGAGGAGGCCGCGCCGGGCTCGGCGGTGATGGTTACGCTGGCGCCGGTGACGGACTTGAGGCCGACGAAGTAATGGGTATCCTGCTGGTGGGGCTTCCCATGCTCCTGTGCCTCGCGGCGATCCTGATTGCGTGCTTGCTTCAGGAGGAGTAGGAGGGGAGGCTTCAATGAACGCGAGGGGCGACACGACGATCCAGCCGACCGAGGGCGACATGAAGGTGCGGGCGCGGATAATGGCGCCGAAGTCGGACGACGTCCTGAGGCAGAGCCAGGACGCGAACGCCCGCAGGTTGGCGACCGACAGCGTCCTGAAGAACCAGACGTTCCTGGACTCCGTCGAGGCGGCGAGGCTGGCCGCTCCGGCGAAGCAGAAGGACAGCATAAGGATAACCCGCCGGCAGGCCCGCAGGTGGCTCAGGCACAAGGGCGCGGCGTGGCTGGCGTTCCAGGCGGAGAGGCGGAAGTCGTCGGGGGGGACGAAGCGTGACTGAGAGGATGGTAGGGTACCTGCTCATGCTCGGGGCCTTCGCGGCGGCCCTCATGGCGTTTAAGGACGGGGTGATGCGATGAACAGGATGACGGAGTTCATGTACCGGCTGATAGGCGCCCTTGAGCCGTTCCTCCTGATGTTCCTGGTGCTGGCGGCCATCGCAACGATTCTTATGGTCGTCTGGGCCGGCTGGATGACGGTGGCGGGCCGATGAACAAGGAGCAGTTCCTGGAGGCCCTGGAGGCCACGTCCGCGAGGTTCTCGTGGACGGTGGACTACCCCGTGCTCGGCGGGTGCGTCGGGATAAGGGCGGTTATCGACAGGCTCCTCCCGTCCAAGAGGTGGAGCTGGTGCCCGATAGAGGCGGTCGCCCACGTCAGGGGGGACTATTCGTTCAGCGACGTCCACCGCGCGGCCGCCGGTCTCGGGATTGCCGAGTCGGACAAGTTTGAAATCATCGACGCGTCGGACAGGGTGTCCTTCCGCCCCGAGTTGAGGGCGAGGATACTGGAGGCCGTCGGCCTCGGGGGTGATTCGGATGGGCGAGGGTAAGCTGAGCAGGGAGGAGAAGAGGGAGCTGGACGCCGAGTTCGCGGCGGCCTCGGAGTCCGAGAAGAAGCCGGAGGGCAGGTTCCTTCGGCGCGTCCTCGACGAGAGGAACAGGTACAACGAGTGGTCGGCGGAGTACGAGAGGGTCGCCCGGATGCTGGACGAGGCGGAGCCCAACCTGCCGAATGGCTTCTGGGTGAACCTGGAGGGGTACCCCGGGACGAAGGAGTTCTTCTTCACCGTATACCCCGAGAACATGACCGAGACGCCGCGCGACTCCCTGATGGAGGTCATGCGGGCGCTCGGGGTTCGGTACGCGGAGCGCAGGTTCTCCGGGTACGACGGGACGTTCACCTCGCACGGAGAGATAACGGCCCCGGAGGGCGTCGGGAGGAAGGTCTTCCTGAAGGTCTTCAAGACCGAGGCGAGGAACTGCCGGATCGTGAAGAAGCAGGTCACGGAGGTCCGCACGGTCTTCGAGGCGGTGTGCCATGACGAGTAGGCCGTGGATCGCCATCGTGTCCGCGGCGCTGCTGGTGGCGTTCGTCGGGTTCCTGCTGACCCTCGCCATGAAGTCGGACCACGCGTACGACGAGAGGACCGCGGCTTGGCAGGCGCAGCGCGAGAGGTGCTCCGAGGCGGTCGCGAAGATGCGCGGGGCGGAGAAGGCCCTCGGGGACCCCGCGAACGAGGGGAACCGGGAGGCGCTGGACGAGTACAACTCCGAGGCGCAGACGTACGCCCTGGTGGCGCAGGTCGAGTGCAACGGGCAGGTTCCGTGAGGGCGCCGCTGGGGTTCAGGCGCGTGAGGCTGCGGAAGACGACAGGGTCGCAACCCGCCCTGTGCGGCGGGTGGTACGGATGGAACGACTGGTGGTTCAGGGTGCTCGGGCGCGGCCTGTCGTTCGAGGACCACAGGGTCAGGCCGCCGCTGTTCTCCGAGAGGATGGGGTACGCGGTATTCTGGCACCTCGGGCCGTTCTGCCTGAGGGTGCTTCCGAGGTGGGAGCCGTGAGCGAGCAGAACTGGACGTCGCTGCCGTCGCCGTTCACGTCGGTGACCCAGCTGGTGGACGCCTCGGACGTTATGCGGTCCAAGTTCTACTGGCTGGCCGACGCGAAGGGGATGCGTAGGCACCGGGTCCGCAGGGTCCACACGAACGCCGCGGGGCAGGCGCTGTCGGAGGGGCTCGCGCGGGACGCCGGGGCGGCGCTCGTGGAGTCCTGCGAGTCCGCATTCGACTGGTGGGGCCTGTTCGAGGCCGACGGGTCCATCGTGCTGGTCCGCCTCCTCGTCCACGGGACGTCGGAGTTCTTCTCGGCGTCCAGGACGGAGGAGCAGGCCGAGAGGATGGCCGGGGTCATCAGGCTCCTGGCCCCGAAGAAGCCCGCCCCTGCCGACGACTCGGTGAACGTGACGTTCTGGTCGGACGGCAAGGACGGGCCGCAGTCGCTGGAGCGCAGGATCATGTGCGACCGCTGGGAGTCCATAGCGGACAACTACTCCGCGCTAACCAGGGCGGCGCTGTCGGCGATGATGATCGCAAGGCCGCCGCTCCCCGCCGGCACGATAGCCCTGCTGCACGGCGACCCCGGGACGGGGAAGACCAGGTCGGTGATGGCCTTCGCGCTGGCCGTGAGGGAATGGGCGAACACGCACTACATCACGGACCCGGAGCGGTTCTTCGGCAAGGCGCCGTACATGCTCGGGGTTCTGCTCGGTGCGAACGACGACGACAAGGACGGCGTCGTACCCGAACAGGGCCAGAATCCAAAGGGCACAAGCGGCAACGGGAAGTGGAACGTCCTGGTGGTGGAGGACGCCGACGAGTTCGTGTCGGTGGAGGCCAAGAGGGAGCAGGGGCAGGCCATGAGCCGGCTGCTCAACATCGCGGACGGTATCGTCGGGCAGGGGATGCGCGTCCTGACCGTCCTGACGGCGAACGAGAGGCTGGAGAAGCTCCACCCGGCCGTGGGCAGGCCGGGGCGGTGCCTCGCGAACATAGAGTTCGGGAGGCTGTCCGAGGACGAGTCCGTCGGGTGGATAAACGCGCACGGCGGGTCGTCCCTCCTGTGGCCGAGGGGGCGCAGGGCGACGATAGCCGAGCTGTACGACCACGTCAGGGAGGACAAGCAGATAGTGGCCCGCGTCGACCGCGGGACGCCGGGGGTGAGGCAGGGGTGAGGACGTTTAAGGTCTACTTCGGGGAGCACCACATGCTCGGCCGGTCGGCGGAGGTTTCCGCCGAGAGTAAGGAGGCCGCCATCAGGCTGGCGTGGGACAGCATGCCCGACGACGACAAGGAGGCCGTCCTGAAGCTGATGGCCAAGGTGTACGAGAAGGTGTGGCCGTGAGGTGGCCGTGGCGGAGGGGAAGGCGGTGGAGGTTCATCGCTAACGGCATATACGCCCCCGACAGGGACTTCATGGGGTACGCGTATGTCCGCCAGATGGTCGGGTACTACGTGAACGGCGAGGGCCACCGGTGGATCGAGGGGACGAACGACATCCCCGACGAGAACGACAGGACCGGATGGTTAGCGGGGTCCGTAGCGGAGAGCGTAGCCATCGTAGCGGGGCCCAACAGGTTCTTCACCAACTGGCCCGGGGACGGGCCTGGGGGAGTCGACCGTGCCGGATAACCCGAACACCGAGATAATGAACCTCTCGGTGCTGAAGGAGAAGGTCGGGGAGCTGACGGTCCTGCTCAACAACGTATGCTCCGTATGGTCGAGGGAGGACGGCGGCAAGCCGTACTCTGGCACCGTCGCGATAATGGCGACGTTCGAGCTTCTCCTGCTCCAGCTGAAGTCCGCAGAGGCGCAGGCGCCCGGAAGGTTCGCGGCGGTCGTAAGGCACGCAGAGGTAGTGTACGAGCAGGCGCTGGACCTCCTCGTGCTGGGATCTGGGGCGCAGGCGAACTGATGGCCCGCCACTGGCACGTCCTGGAGCGCGACCCTCTCGGGATGGTGGACTGGGAGGAGTACGTCGGGTACGACTTCCAGTTCGCCAGGTCGATGTTCCTCGGCCTCGCGGACGCCCTGATAGCGGAGAGCGCCGACAGCCCGGACTACCGGGACCACGTAGCAGGGGACGGTATGCAGTTGCAGCAGGACAGGATACTCAGGATGGTGAAGGACAACCCGGAGTACGGCCGTACGGCGGGGCTTCAGCTGGTCGCGGCCGGGGTGACGAGGGTCATGGTCGCGGTGTGCGACCTGGACTCCTGCCAGGCCGACGACGAGCCGGAGGAGCAGGGGCACCTCGCGCCGAAGATGGGGTACGGTAGCACACAGGCATAAGGAGGCGTACCGTGGCGAAGAAGAAGATGACGCTGGCGGGGTTCATCCGCAGGTTCCGCAGCGACGTGGCGAGGAGGAGGGGCGACTTCTCCGTGTCGATGACTGGCGGCCTGCGCACCAGGAGCGGCAGGTGCCCGGTGGAGTATGTCGGGAGGAAGGACGGCGCGTGGGACGCCGGCGAGAAGATAGGCCTGCCGCCGAACCTGGTGAACATCGTGGTGGACGCCTCCGACAACAATCATCAGGGCTGCGGCGTCTCGATGTTCTCCGAGGCCTCGCCAAGGACGATAGGGAACGTGCGGGGGAGGCTCCTCCGCGCCGCCGGGGTCGAGCAGTGACGATAAAGACGCTCAGGAACTACTTCCCGAGGCTCGGCCGGATCGGGATGGGGTACATGACCGACGTAAAGGCCGACGGGACCAAGGCCAAGGCTCCGTTCCCCACGAAGTCCAGGGGGTTCACGTTCCATACCGACGAGAGGGACAGGGCGGAGGAGATAGCGAGGGTATTCGGGGGCAAGGTGGAGGAGGCCGTGAGCCGGGACGAAGAGGGGGGCTCATGGAGGGTCGTCACCGAGGCAACCGAGCTGGAGTGCTTCGCCCTCACCGCCGACGAGTCGTCCTGGGACTGCCACCTGGAGATGTGGGGGGCGGGCGGGATACTCCGCCGGTGCGACGGCGAGGTGGCGTCCATGGCCGTCTCTAAGGGGCCGGACGGCAAGGACGCGGTCCTGCGGAACGTCCCGTGCCTCTGCGAACAGGAGGGCCTGCCGCAGGAGGCGAGGTGCGACGCCACGAGCAGGCTCAACATCGTGATACCCGCCCTCAAGGACGTGCCCGGGATAGGGGTGTGGCAGGTCCAGTCCCGCGGCGTGGGGACGTGGCGGGCCATAGACGGGACGATGATGGTCCTGGAGAAGCTCGGGAAGGTGGCCAGGGTCCCGCTCCTCCTGAAGGCCGAGTACAAGACCGTCAGGGGCGGCGACGGTAGGCCCAGGGATGTCCCGGTCATGCGGCTGGACTCGAAGATGAGCATGGCCGAGGCCATGCGGATGGAGGCTAACCTACTGGAGAAGCCCCCGGGTGGCGTGATAGCGATGCTCCCCCCGCCGCCGGACAGGGAGCAGCCGACGATAGGGCAGCGCAGGGAGGAAGACCCGGGGCAGCGGTACCGCGCCGACGGGGCGGAGGGCAAGAGGTACGTTGCGCCGCCGGAGCCGGCCGTGCCTGAACCGGATGCCACGCCGAAGGCCGCAGGCGAGGGCCGGGCGGAGGAACCGGACGAAAACCTGCCGGACCTGGACAGGGTCATAACCCACGACGAGCAGATTGCGCTGTTGACGCTCGTAAAGTCGCTCGGGGTAGACGCCTCCAGGGCGAAGGCGGAGATGATAGCCCTGGCGCACGTGGAGCACTCCTCGAAGCTGACGGTGAGGCAGAAGGAGGCCCTCGAACTGAGGCTCAGGAACCTCGCGACCAAGGGGATCTGGGTACGCCCGCGAGGGGACATGGCATGACCCCGGGGCGGGGGGAATCCGCCCAAACGGACAGGGAGGCAGGGACATGAGGGGCTTGGGGTACATAGCCGCGATCGTAGCGGCCGCGCTGATAGCCGCGTTCGCGCCTGCGCCCGCGAGGGCACAGACGCAGGACACGTGCCTGTACATCAGGAACAACCGCGCGACCGTCACGACCGTGACGGCGGACGGGTTCAACGAGCAGACCGGGTACTGGGACTTCCAGCCCGGCGAGACGGCGTTCCTCGCGATAGGCGGCGACCCAATCAGGGCCGGGCAGGGTAGGGGGGCGAACGGGCCGACGTCGTTCACGATCCACCTCTACTCCGGCTCCGGTATCAACCAGGGGGCTTCTCTACCCGGAAACAACCAGTACGTAAACTGGACGTTCAACGCGGGGCCGAACCTTGACGGCGGGCGGTGCTCCTCGGCGTGGGAGGCCACGCTACACGACTAAAACCCGTGCCGGGCTAGTAGCAGGAGAACGTCGGGCGGGGGCGGAAGTAAACCCCCGTCCGTTCATTCCGGGGAGGCGTTGCCATGATGTTCTGGCTGATACAGGCGCTGATGATAGCCCTGAAGTACACCCTCGCTCCGGGCATGCCGTGGTGGGCCGTGCTGCTGCCGACGATAATCGCCGGCGCGATGCTCGCGGTCGTGGCCGTCTTCGCCGTGCTGCTGGCGACGGTGGGGCGCTAGTGTCGCTCTCCAGGAAGATGCAGAGGCAGCACGACAGGGCCGTGGTGGCCGGGGGCGTCGGCAAGCGGCTCGCCGAGCTGGAGAAGAACATAGCCCTCCTCGTCCACGACGTGGGTGCGTTCACCGCAAGCGCGAACACGGCGCTGTCCGAGATGGCCGAGACCGTGGCGACGCTCGGGCGGGCCGTGCAGCGCATCCGGGCCAAGGTCGGGGACCCCGGCGACGAGGTCAGGACCGAGGGGCAGGTCATCCTGCCGGGCGGCGTAAAGTCGGGCGGGCTCCTCGTACCCCTAGGGTCCAAGCCGAAGGAGGAGAAGAAGTGAGAGACACGTTCATCCAGGCGCTCGGGTTGGCGGTGCTAATCCTGGTCCTTGGCCTGCTGGTCTGGGGTTGGGGGTACTCCATCGGCTGGCACCAGGCGCTGACCTCATGCGACATGGTTCTGCGCGGGACGTACCAGGGCCTCATTCCTGTGGAGTGCAGATAGGCGACGGGCCGGGCCTGCCGGAAGCGTATACAGCGGCGCAGGGCTAGGGCACGGCAGGAGACCGGCCCGACCCCGTGGAAGGGTTCCGCATAGGGCGGGGCCCTTCCCTAGTTACTAAGCCTGTTGCACGGGCTCATGGAGGCATCGTGGTGGCGACCGAGAAGCCGTGCCAAGTCTGCGGCAGGGCGTTCCTCCCGTACAGGCCGAACGACAAGTACTGCTCCCACGACTGCAGGCTGTTCGCGTGGACGAGGAGGAACAGCAGGCGGGTGGGGTCCAACGCCTCGCTCACGAGGGTCGTACTCCGAAAGAAGGAGAATCGCGAGGAACCTCCGAAGTAGTACCGTGCGGTGGGGACCCGAAGCCGAACCATTATGCGGTGGGGTACCCCAAAGCCGTAGTAAAGTAACTAGAGAAGTACAATACATCAGTGGGGGTGCTCGGGTGTCGAAGCGCGCGAGGATGGGCGCCGAGGAGCAGGTGTCGGCGGCGAGGTACGACATATACGCCGGGAGGGAGTGGCGGGTCGTCGACGTGAACGCCGAGGCGGCGAAGGCCGAGGTCCAGACGGCGCTGAACGACGGGTTCACGTTCGAGTACTCCCTCGGCCAGAGGCTAGCCCTGTTCTCCAGGTTCCCGGAGGCCGAGGCCGCGACGGAGGCAGCGTCCGGGCCCGGTGTGCTGCGCAGGCTGGTCGAGTCGGACGAGGAGTGAGGACGATGAGGTTCTTCGAGGTGCTGACCCAGGTGGGGCGGGCGGCGGCGTGGCTGTCGTGGGGCGCGCTGGTGGCGTACGCGGCCCTGAGGGTGTGGGGCGCGCACGTGCCGGGGCTCGGGGTTTCCGGGCTGTAGGTCCGCAGCAAGACAATCCTTCGAGGGGGTCCCCAAAATGGCTGAGGTGTTCCTTTCCCGCGCCCCGGGCGGCAAGGTCATGCTCGCGGCGATAGGCGACGACGTCTGGGACGTCCTGACGGCGGTTCAGTCCCTGAGCGGGCAGGTGCTGGCTGCCGACCTCGAGGCCCTCGGGGCGATAGCGGCGAAGGCGTCCGCCGAGGCCGGGGACGCCGGGAGGAAGCCAGCGCAGGCGTCCAGGAAGGTGAAGGCCCTGCCGGCGCCGCAGGTCGCGTTCACGATGCGGGCGTTCGAGATCCCGGAGCGGATGATGAAGCCGTGGGTGGAGATGTGCCCGTTCGTGGACGTCGGCTCCGAGATAAAGAAGGCGCACGCGTGGGTGGTGTCCGGCTGGCCAAGG
>Ga0187846_10001716_pt1 | contig 12315 bp, 15 predicted proteins | sample TC_taG_FD_161473 | JGI IMG/M metagenome (GOLD analysis project Ga0187846, IMG submission 161473) | Biofilm microbial communities from the roof of an iron ore cave, State of Minas Gerais, Brazil - TC_06 Biofilm (v2) | ecosystem: Environmental > Terrestrial > Deep subsurface > Cave > Wall biofilm...
TATTACCGATTTTAACCAGGCTATCAAGCTAGCTCCTAAAAATGCCCTGGCCTACTATAGACGAGGGTTTTCATATTCTGAACTCAAGGAACTAGGGCAAGCTATCAAGGACTTTGACCAGGCAATAAGATTAGATACTAACTACACCAGCGCCTATAGAAGCCGCGGGCTTGCTTACTATGAACTGAAAGAGTACCAACAAGCTATTCAAGATTTTGATCATATCCTCAGGCTGGATCCGGATGATTCTTTTGTTCAGAACTACAGGGACCTTGCTAACAAGAAACTTAATCGGAGATGGCCACTGAGACCCTAAAATCGACATTGATCTACAAAACATGGCTGCATGCGCTATACTGCGACTACCAGATAGGAAATGGATAATTGGACGACGACGAATAGGAGCCTGGCCTATGAGCAGTGCCTCAACGCAAGCGGTCGAAGTCTTTTATTCGTATGCGCACAAAGACGAAGAAGTGCGCAACGCTCACGATCCATAACGATGTAATAGATAATCTAGATCAATACCTATTACGTATATCCTTCTCGTCTCGCCTTCCTCTTTCTTATATGCTCGATTAAAGAGATATCATGTCAACTTTGCTCGAAGCCTTGACAAATAGCGTAATAGGCATTACTATGAATATATCATTACATTGCGGCGCAGCGGCGTTGCGCGTCCGCACAGCGGGAGGAGAGGCACATTCGTCGGAGCACCCACGGCCAGCAGGGACGAGGATCCGCGCCCAGGCACCAGCCAGCAGCAAGGCACGCACCGGTCCCGCTGATCAGTGAGGGGCAACTCTGCCTCGATCTGATCAACAGCGAACATTTCGACTACCGGGGCCGCAGGGGCGTGCAGGATAATCTCACCAATCCACAGTGGGTGGCCGCCTTTGCCCAGCACTGGCATCTGCCCGTCACCCCTCCACCGGATGCCCTGGCGCTGGCGGCGCTGCGCGCATTACGGGCCCTGCTGCGCCAGATGTTCGAAGCCGCTGCCACCGGCCAACCCGTCACCGACGCCCAGCTTGCGGAACTCAATGCCTTTCTGGCGCTGACGCCGGTGATCCAGCAGGTCCAGCGCAGCGGCAGCGGGGTGCGCTTGCAGACCATTCCGTTGCATGAGGGCTGGACCGCAGCGGTATCGCAGATCGCCGCTTCCTGGGTCGCTGTCCTGGAAAGCACTCTGCCGGCGCGGTTGAAGGTCTGCGCCAATCCTGACTGTCACTGGGTGTTTCTCGATCAGAGCCATAATCTGAGTCGCTGCTGGTGCCGCCAGTGGGCGTGTGGCAACCTGCTGAAGGTGCGGCAGTTTCGCGCGCGGGCACGGGGCAAGCCTGCGAGGTAACCGCAGGGCTGGGTGCTCTGCCAGCGAGGAAAGCGGCAGTCGCAGCGCTCGCTGTCTTGCAGAAGGAGGTGTCTCTATGGTGTCGAGAAGGGATGCACGCTTGTTTGTGTTGGCAGCAGGCATGCTCTTGCTGCTGGCGCTGCTCGCAGCCTGCGGAGCAGGCACGCCTGCTGGTGGTGCAACCACGACGCAGCCACACACGAAGATCCTGCTGACCTACCACGGCCATGCCGACCGGGCGACGGCGGTAGCCTGGTCGCCCGACGGCAAGGAAGTTGCCTCGGGCTCGCTGGATAGGACTGTGCAGGTCTGGAGCGCGACCACAGGCAAGACGCGGCTGATCTACCGGGGACATACCAACGGCATCCTGGCCGTGGCCTGGTCGCCCGATGGCAAAAAGGTTGCCTCGTCCTCCCTGGACAACACGATTCAGGTCTGGGATGCCGCCAGCGGCGCGCGCATCACCACCTATCGCGGCCACCAGCTGCCTGTGCAGGCGCTGAGCTGGTCGCCAGACAGCCGCTTAATCGTCTCAGGCTCGCCGGACCAGACCGCGCAGGTCTGGGTGGCGATGACGGGGAAAACACTGCTGATCTATCGCGGGCATGCTGCCCCTGTGAATACCGTCATGTGGTCGCCGGACGGCAAGCGCATCGCCTCGGGCTCCGAAGATACAACGGTGCAAATCTGGGATGCAGCGAGCGGGAAACCGCTGCTGACCTATCGCGGACATACGAAGCAGGTGAGCTCTCTGGCCTGGTCGCCTGATAGCACCTCGATCGTTTCAGGCTCGTTTGACAAAACGGTGCAGGTCTGGGACGCCACCACGGGCAAGCTCCACTATAGCTATGATGGCTATAACGTCGCCGTCGCGCGCATCGACAACTCAAAAGGAGTGCTGCCGGATCTGATCTTCTTTGTCGCCTGGTCGCATAACGGCCAGCGCATTGCAGTGGTCACCCAGGAATACTGCGGCGGCGACGTGTGCGCGGTGGTGATGACCTGGGATGCGCAGACCGGCAAGCAGATCCTGTTCTACGCGGACCTGGTGTTTTACGCTTTTGCCTGGTCGCCCGATGATACACGCTTTGCAAACACCATCGAGGACTCGGTTGTACAGATTGCGCTGGTGCCGTGAACACAAGTTGGAGGCATCGATTGTTACATTTTTGGGATTTTCCAAAATTATATTTATTGACTTTTTAGATGTGACCGTTTACAATTAGAAAGGATGAAACGATAGGCTCTGCTTTAGTAACAGGAGGCAGCTTCATGGCAGTCGTACAACCTGATTTTTATCGTCAAGATAACTTCGTTCGCAAATCGATACAAATCCCCTCAACGCAACACAAAGAGCTAAAGGCTCTCGCTGTTGAGCTTGAATCCTCGCTAGGAGATGTTGTGGAGACGATTATGGACCTGATGCGCCAGGATAATTACGAACAGCTGAAAGCGGCAATCATTCAGAAACGCGAACAAGCACTCTCCTCCCTCAGTCTCTCTCTCGATGAAGCCTACGCCTATCTCGGTTCCCAGCCGGAAACACTTGAAGACGCACTCTACTTTTTTAATGCCGGTCAAGAAGGTATGGTTGTTGCGTAAGTGCAGGTAGTTGCATGAGTAGTGAGGCTAAGGCACCATCTACGCCCAGCCCCCAGGAAAAAGAAACAAGTCAACCTTCACTTCCACCGCCTCCGCTCCCAAGCCCCAGGCGTGGAGAGATCTGGGACGTTAACTGGTCCCCCGGTCGGGGTGCCGAACAGAAAGGCATACGACCCGCCTTAATCATTCAAAATGACCGTGGTAACGCCTCTCTTACCTATCCTCTGACTATTGTCGCTTCTATGACCCGCACCGAGCGCGAACTGCCCCTGCATGTGCGTATCGCGCCCTCCGAAGAAAATGGCCTGACCGATTTCACCGACGTCAAATGCGAACAGGTGATGACGATTGAAAAATCTCGCCTGATGCGCCGGCGTGGTTCAATTACCAGCGAGGAATTGGCGAAGGTTGATGTTGCTCTGAAGCTGAGTCTGGATTTGTTGACATAACAATCTAAATGATATTTGGAATTGAACAAACAAACCACTTTGTAGCTTCTATTGAGCAGGAAGCCGGACAAATCCAGCTTGCGTGAAATGGTGATCGGTGGTAAGTGCTTCTGTCATCCCATACATATTCATGATCACAAAACTGCTCGCATCGACGAGTGACCATTCCTTGTCGATGCGAGCTTTCAGGAGTTCCCATGCCTCAGCATCAAGAACAGCATTGATGTGGATAATCTCTATATGTGGAGCGATCTTGAGTGTATCAACAAACGTGAAAATCTGCTGACGCGGAATACGTGAGCGACTAGCCAGAAGTGGAACCAGCTCCGCGATGACATAGTTCGTTGTCACAAGGAGTCGCTGTTGATTGAGTACATGCTGATAGACCGTCCGTACATCACGGTGAAGAGGATTATGGCGGTCAACTAAGTAGGCCCATCCTGATGTGTCTACAAACAGACTATCCTTTGCTGCCATTCTGCTCCCTATGGTCTCCATACCCAGCAAAATACGCATCGTGCCGCTCAATCCACCCGGAGTCGTCACCACTATCAAACGCCCCAATAAATGGAGCTAATGGATCGCGTGCTGGATCATACGGTGCTTTATCTACGAGTGCGGCCGATTCTACCTGCTTAAGCAGTTCCACCCCTCCTGTCACCAATGCAATGAGTAGAGCATCTGGAGTTTGTCCGCGTTGTGCAGCATAGGCAGAAATCTCGCTGTAGATTTCATCAGGAATCTGGAAAACGTGACTCATACATGCACCTCCTCTGCAACTGATAATAGAACAAAGTGTGCTCCCTGTCAATCAGGGATGATACGGTCCTACGAAGTCTCCATAACCCTGGCTGGTACTCCTCTTCCCACTTGGCTGTAGTAGAGTGTCTTCTTAGTGTGATAAAATGTCTATACGAACTATAAATACTATATATCAGCCAGGAGACAAGCAGTCATGCAAAAGCAGACAGGAACGATACAAGTTAAACGCAATTTTCCAGAGATGCTCAAAGGTGGAGTTATCTGTGATGTAGTTAATGCCGAGCACGCGCGTATCGCAGAAGAAGCGGGGGCAGCCGCAGTTATGGCGCTGGAGCGCGTGCCAGCGGATATTCGCGCTCAGGGTGGCGTTGCTCGCATGAGCGACCCTGAACTGATCATCCAGATTAAAGAGGCGGTCACTATTCCTGTCATGGCGAAGTGCCGTATCGGGCATTTTGTGGAAGCCGAAATTCTCCAGGCTATTGGCGTCGATTGCATCGATGAGTCAGAGGTGTTGACGCCAGCCGATGAGCACTTCCATGTCAATAAGCATCTTTTCAGCGTCCCGTTTGTGTGCGGCGCCCGTGATCTTGGTGAGGCCCTGCGCCGCATTGGCGAGGGCGCGGCGATGATACGCACGAAAGGCGAGGCTGGCTCCGGCAATATCGTAGAGGCCGTCCGTCACATGCGCGCCATTATGGATGGCATCCGCCGCCTGCAAATGCTGCCCGAAGAAGAACTGATGACCGAAGCCAAGAACCTGGGCGCACCATATGAGCTGGTGCGCGAGGTCGCTCAAAAAGGCAAGCTGCCCGTCGTGAACTTCTCAGCAGGCGGCGTAGCAACTCCCGCCGATGCCGCTCTAATGATGCGCCTGGGCGCCGAGGGTATCTTCGTTGGCTCCGGCATCTTCAAGTCGGGCGATCCACTGAAGCGGGCCAGGGCCATCGTGCGTGCAACCACCCACTACCATGACCCCGCCATCATCGCAGAGGTATCGCGCGACCTCGGTGAGCCGATGACCGGCATTAACCTGGATAAGCTGCCAGAGCAAGAACTGATGGCCCGCCGTGGGTGGTAACAATCTATGGAAACACGCTCCCCCAAAAAGTTACACATCGGCGTCTTAGCATTACAGGGTGATTTTGAGGCGCACTTGAAAATGCTGGCCGAGCTGGGAGTCGAAGGAAAAGCTATCCGACTCCCTAAACAACTTGACGATGTAGATGGTATAATAATACCAGGTGGTGAAAGTACCGCCATTGGCAAGTTAATGGTGTCGTATGGCTTACAAGAGCCATTGCAAAAGAAGATCCGGGAAGGGTTCCCCATCTGGGGAACATGCGCAGGACTAATTTTATTAGCACGCGAGACGGATAACGCGGTCGCAGGCCAGCCATTACTGGCTTCGATGCATATCCGTGTTCGCCGAAATGCATTTGGCAGTCAGCGGGAAAGTTTTGAGACTGATCTCTCTGTGCCAGTACTAGGAGAAGCGCCATTCCATGCAATCTTCATTCGTGGACCGGTGATTGAGTCGGTTGGTCCAGAGGTGGAGGTGCTGGCAACGCTCGACGATGGAACCATCGTTGCAGTCCGCGAAGGAGCCTTAGCAGGCACAGCATTTCATCCGGAGATTGGTGGAGATCCACGTTTCCATCAATACTTTCTCCGCATAGTACAGAGCGTTAAAGGGTAGGGACGCACGAAGAGCAGGACATAGTTGTCCACCCGATGACGCGGGAGCACTGGATGATACGACCGGTACTATACGTTGATCTGCCGGGAATCATCTACGCAATTGATCGCCGTGCTCGCAGTAAACAGCACGAATTTGCGAACTTCGTATGCTGGCTCGAACCGGTAGAACATCGTATTACTCTACCACCTTTCCTGAGAAGCATCTTCCCTGTCAATACCGCGTCACGCACCTGGATCTGTGAAGATCACTGGCATATCCTGGGATTTGCGCAGGTGCGCGAACGGCCAGCGCGTATTACATGGGACTTAGCTTATCTTGCCTCTATGGTGAACAACAGCGTCTCCAGCGACGAGGTGCTCACGGCCCTGGTCGAATACATGCTGGAGATTGCAACTAGCCACGCCATCCTCCGTATTTTTGCAAAGGTTGAAGATGACATTCCAGAAATGGAACTCTTCCAGAAAACCGGATTTCAACGCTATGCTCGCCAACTGACCTATGTCTTTGAGCCGGGGTCAATACAGGGCGACTTCAACGAGCCTTCACTGCGACGCTGGAATCGCCATCATGTATGGGGATTGCACCAGCTCTACCGCGCTGTCACTCCACAGCGAGTGCAGATGGCGGAGATGCTGGACAGCAGTGAAGAATTTGCCAAGTTATATGTCGGCTCACTGCGTCCGTTGCCGTTTTCCCTCTCAAGGGGAGATGAAAGCTTCGTATGTGATGTTGGCGTTCGTTTAGGAGCGTGGTTGCGCATATGCCGGGGTCACGGTACGGCGCCACACCAGCTCTCACTGCTTGTTCATCCTGAACATGCTGAACTGGCTGAACCGCTTATACGGTTCGGCACTCAACGGCTTTTGGAAAGAAGCGCGCGCCCCATCTATTGCCAGGTACGGGAGTACGATTCTTTCGTTATTAATGCTCTGCGTTCCAGTGGTTTCGAGCATGTCTCGACCAAGGCATTGCTCGTGCGCCACATAGCGATGCTGGCAATGAGCCCGCGCGCAGTCCCCGCAGCGGAACAGCGAGTAGTCTATGGCGTGAAAGGCCTGGGGACGGTCAACTCTCGCCAGACAACGAGGTGAAAAAACTGTCTATGCAACACATGGTCACTGACGATCTGGAGGCCCTGCTGGTAACTCTGCCACCCGCCATCCACGACGCGGTCAATCGGCTCGAAAACCGAAGCGAACTGCTGGAGATCGTAATGGACCTTGGGCGTTTGCCCGAGGGCCGATTCCCAGAAGGGGAGGTGATCCTAAGTACTCAGCCAGTGACCTACGCTGACCTCGAGTATGTGGTCGAGCGTATAGGTGAATTTGGCGACGATAACCGCGCTGGTATCGAGCGGACCCTTCACCGTATCAGCGCGTTGCGCAATCGTAAAGGAAAAGTTGTCGGCTTGACCTGCCGCATTGGCCGGGCGGTGCTCGGCAGTATTGCGCTTATTCGTGATATTGTCGAACGGGGTCAATCGATCTTGATTCTTGGCCGGCCAGGTGTGGGAAAAACCACCCTGTTGCGTGAAGTAGCTCGCGTCCTAGCCGACGAAGCCAATAAACGTGTAGTCGTCGTGGATACTTCGAACGAAATCGCGGGAGATGGAGATATTCCTCACCCCGGTATCGGCCGGGCGCGTCGCATGCAGGTGGCGCGCACTGTGGAGCAGCACGCAGTAATGATCGAGGCGGTGGAGAACCACATGCCGGAGGTTATCGTAATCGACGAAATAGGCACCGAGCTGGAGGCAGCCGCAGCACGCACCATCGCGGAGCGCGGTGTGCAGCTTGTCGCAACCGCGCACGGCAATTCGCTGAGCAACCTGCTGGTAAACCCGACGCTTTCGGACCTGGTGGGCGGCATTCAAACCGTGACCCTGGGAGATGAAGAGGCGCGCAGGCGCCATACGCAGAAAAGTATCCTGGAACGCAAAGCTCCACCAACTTTCGACGTGGTAGTCGAACAGCAGAGCTGGCAGGAATTGATCGTGCATCGAGATGTCGCAGATACCGTGGACAGCATGTTGCGCGGTCAAACCATTGCTGCTGAGGAACGTACTCGTGACGAAGAGACAGGCGACGTCACTATGCGGCGCATCACCTTTGGTGGCATGGAGGTGCCAAACTGGGGTATCGAGGGCTTTGGCACTTCACTTCACCACTCTGGCAGCGGAGGCTTTGATCGTTCCGATAGCGACTGGGGATCAGTCCGCCGGATGGGGCAGCAAGGTTCCAGGGGCAACGGTGGTAACGGGGGAAGTAGCGGTCAACTTCAGGCGCAACCGCCCATCCAGGTAAGAGCGCTGGCGCCAACAGGTACTGCTCCCGCCGATGTCAAGCGGCATAACGCCGGGCTGGTAGCGCTTGACAACCCCGTGCTGAGCGAAGGGATTTACTACGCCGGGGATACCAAAGAGCGACTGCCCATCCTCAAGACGTTACGCATCTACCCATTTGGAGTGAGTCGCGACCGCCTGGCCGAGTCTGCACGCCAGTTACGCGTACCGATTATCGTTACAAATAACCAGGGTGATGCTGACGCGGTTATCACGCTGAAAAACTACTATCGTCGCCAACCGGAACGCCTGCAGCAGGCGGAAGAAGATCGCAAGCTGATCATCATTTTGAAGAATAACACGGTTGCCCAGATGCAGCACGCCCTTGCCCGCATCTTCGATATTCCCATGGATTATCCGGTGAGCGAGGGGCAGGAAGAACCGGAAAAGGGAAATGGTTCTGTTCCTGATGATCCGACTACGCGAGCATTGTTAGAGACAGAGGACGCCATTCACCAGGTTCTGAACAACGGCCTGACCACTGCTGAATTAGCTCCTGCTAACGCGTATGTTCGAAGGCTGCAACACCAGATGGCGACACGCTATAACCTGGCCTCTCGCAGCCGGGGAAAAGAACCTTATAGAAGAGTAAAGATTTTCCGATCCAGGGAGTAGTTAACCGGAACCCTGTAAGACCGGGCGGCTGCAAGGGTCGCCCGGTTGATTTTTAAGGGGTCAATGCAGGTAGCTTATCATCAGCTCTCACGCAAAGAATTGCTCAAGCCGCACCGGCAGGTTCGGCACAACTTGTGAAGGCAACGTCGCCTTTCCCCGAAAAGCACCGAGTGAACGATACCTTCCTTGCTCCAATACCAGTACCTCAACAGTCCGTGCATCAGTATTTACAATCCAATACTCTGGTATTCCTGCGAGTGCATATGTGTCTTGCTTCTCTCGCCGATCGAACCCCTCAGTACTGGGAGAAGCCACCTCGACAACAAGGTCGGGCGCACCAAGAACATATGTATCTTTGACTTTCTCAAGATTGGCATTGAGAACAACCAGTATATCAGGCTGAAATGTATCTTTTGAAGACAATCGAACATTAAACGGAGCCACACGTACTAGCCCAAGACCAGCAAGTTTCACATAGGTTCGCAAGTAAGAAGCAATCTCAAGGACAGCATCTTGATGGGCGCCACTGGGGGAAGGTGACATATATAGCACTCCATTCACAATTTCATATCGCCACCCATCATCAGGGAGTTTGGCATAGTCATCATAGGTCCACTCTCCCTGCTTGGGACCCGGAACCCAATCAGCAGGTGTGACCACAGGCAATCTATCAATAGTTGTCATATCGGCCCTGCCTTTCTTATAATAAAGGAAAGTCCTCTCCTCACCCCTGTGGCAGAAGCGGCAAAATCTTATGTTTCAATTGCTCGTTGAGCTGCTCGACGGGCTGGCTCGCGTCGAGCACCCGAAAATCATATTCGGTCGTCATCGCCTCGTATTGCTCGAGCATGTGCGACTGGTAATTGACGAAGCTTTCAAAGAGATCCTCACCCAGTCGCATATCCATACCAGATTCCCAGTAATCGAAGCCGCCGCGCTGCAGCACCCGGGGTATCAAATCATCGATGCCTACTTTTAAGTAGAAAATAGCATCCGGTTTCAACGCCAGGCCGTAAATCGAGCGAATCCATTTTGGATCAGCGCCTCGTACCAGGGCACGAGCCATCAATGAATAGATGTAACGGTCCGTTAGCACGATAAAGCCAGCACGCAATGCGGGTAACATCTGGTTTTCAAAACGGTCGACGAAGTCGGTGGCATAGAATAGATTGAGCGTGATTGGGCCGAGTGTATGTCCCGCTTTGGCCTGTTTAAGACCTGGTCCAGCCAGTATCGAACGAGTCATCTCAGTATCAACGGCCGCGTAGCCGCTGCTCTCTAACCAGGGACGCAGCAGGCGCAGTTGGGTCGTTCGCCCAACGCCATCAGTGCCCTCAATAACGATCAGGCGACCGGGTAAAAGCTCCTCGCGCTCTTTCAGGTGAATAGCATCGATGCCGTAAAATTCAAGCTCGGTCATTTACTTCCTATCGTCCAGTTCTTACAACTACATCTATTTGCGATGGGCGCATTTCGCGCGCCAGCCCTGCCCAGGCCGCCTCTTTCGCCGATGAACGCATGCGGCGCACGCCATGCAAATAAGGACGAATGATCCTACGCATGCGGCGTTGCTGATCTGGTATTGGCAGAGTGGCATCCATGACGGTCAGTCCAAACTCCTCTACCATCGACTCGTACTCGCGCACAATGCGTTGTTGAAACAACTTAAAGCTTTCGTAAGGATCGCTGCTCAGGCCTAAATCCAGGCCCGACTCATAGTACTTGAGTTCGTTGCGCCCGGTTAGAATGCGGCTTAACGAAACCTCTAAGGGCACACGATAATAGAACGCGACAGTTGGTTTCACAGCAAGCTGGTACAACTCGCGTACCCACTGGCGATCCACATTGCGTGCTACGTCGCGAGCAAATGCCGTGTAAATATAGCGATCCGCCAGTACGATAGCGCCTGCTTTGAGGGGAGGAATAATATCGTGTTCTGTGCGATCAGCGAAATCTGTTGCGTGGATCAGGCTAAACGTCGTCGGCGACAGCAATTGCTTTTTCTTCCCTTTGCTGGTTGTCTTTTTCACCAGCGGAGACGAATTCCATTCGCTGAAGAAAACAGCATAGCCCTCGCTCATCAACCACTGCCGCAGAAGTGCAACTTGCGTGCTTTTTCCAGAACCGTCAACCCCTTCTACAACAAAGAGCCGGCCTGGATAAATGTGTGATCCATAAGTTTCCATAGCAGATCCTTCCACCCGTTTAGATATGGGAAAGGTATACTATTGATTATCGTGGAACGACGAGTCTCTTGTCAAGGGTAAAACAGCTATAGAAACTAAATTCGTGCTATACTAGCAACAAAAGTTGCTGAGCATAAAACTTGCAGTTGAGAAGGGAGGAAATACGAGCTATCGGTCAGATATTGCATGTCAACATACCAACCCCAACAGGTCACCTGGAGGGCATCCTCAAGCCTGAAGAGGAGGGCGTAATTCCCAGGTACGCTGCAATTGTCTGCCATCCACACCCCCTCTATGGGGGCACAATGCATAACAAAGTGGTTTTCAAAGTGGCACAGGTATTACAACTGCTTGGCATGCCTGCCCTACGCTTTAACTTCCGGGGAGTAGGTCGCAGCACCGGCACATACGATGAGGGACGAGGTGAGATGGATGATGTTCGCTACACACTAGAATTCTTGAGTAACCGCTATCCCGGCCTGCCCGTCATTCTCGGCGGATTCTCGTTTGGCGCATCCGTTGCGCTGCGAGTCTCGGCCATCGATGACCGCGTACAGGCAATGATTGGCCTGGGCGTACCAGCCCGCATGCTTGACGGCGAGTATTTGAATAATTCCCACAAGCCCAAGCTCATTATCCAGGGGACAGCAGATGAACAGGCGCCTTACGCCCTGACTGTAAAGTGGTTTGAGCATGTGCCAGCGCCTAAAAGTATGATAGCAATCAAGGGTGCAGATCACTTCTTTCAGGGACACCTTGACGAAGTGCAGGCAATCATCGCTACTTTTGTACATAATATAATGAAATGACATTCAGTAAGTATTCCCAATTCCAGATAAGTAAGGTAAAATCAACAGTGTAAGTTAGATTTCCCTTCAAGCAGGTATAAGGATAAAGGCATGCTCAAAAGCTGGTCTATAAAAAACTTCAAGCCCATTGTCAATTCAGGCGAGTTAAATCTGGCTCCAGTTACGGTTCTGGCTGGAAGAAATAGCTCTGGCAAGAGTAGTTTATTGCAGTCAATTTTGATGATTTCTCAGACACTGAGTAATCAAGTACCGGACCGTCCTCTACTAGCTACCGCAGCCATTATTCAACTTGGAACATTTGAGGATGTTCTGAATGAAGCTTCTAATTCTCGCATCTTAACAGTTGACTTTGAATTAGAAATGGAAAAGGAAGAACCGAAATCCCAGCTAAGGAAAAGAACTATAGATAGGTTAAATGTTAAATCTACCAAAGTTACCGTTAAATTTGGCAGTGCCAGTAGCACCAGCGGCAATGGTACAAGTGCTTCTGCCATTGAA
>Ga0187846_10001717_pt1 | contig 12311 bp, 4 predicted proteins | sample TC_taG_FD_161473 | JGI IMG/M metagenome (GOLD analysis project Ga0187846, IMG submission 161473) | Biofilm microbial communities from the roof of an iron ore cave, State of Minas Gerais, Brazil - TC_06 Biofilm (v2) | ecosystem: Environmental > Terrestrial > Deep subsurface > Cave > Wall biofilm ...
AACGGGCGGCCTGCTGGAGCCTTACCACGTGCAGATCGCGGAACTCAGCCGCTAGCGAGCCCCAGCTCGAAATCTTCGCGCTGTATGATGCGGAGTGCCTGCGTGTACCCAGGGACTCAGTCTGATAACGTGACCAACGTCGGAACAGGGTCTTTTTACATCTTCGGGCTCAGTCGGAACTGCTAAGAGCCTCTAACAAAACCTCGTAACCCCTTTCAGCTGGCGTGCGGATTAGCCCCTCAAACACAGGTAAGGCACTACACTTAAAGATAAGGCGACGGTATGATTCCACCCTGGTGACTTCGACCGTCGAATCACTTGGTCGGTGCGATGAAATTGCGGCAGACACAAGTCTGGCTTTCACTTCTCGTGCTGGCCGTTTCCTGCCCAAATCAGCTCGATGCCCAGACCGCGACCTCTGGGGCGCTGACCGGTGTTATTACGGATCAGAGTAATGCCGTGCTCCCCGGTGCGAGCGTCGAGATCAAAGACAACTCCAAGGGCATAACGCAGTCTACAAAAACTGATCGCGAGGGAGTGTACCGCTTCTTCTTTCTCGCTCCCAGCCGTTACACGCTCACGGTAACCCACGATGGCTTTCAAGAAGAAACGCGGGCGGTGAGTGTTCAGCTCGGACCTCCCGGTACGGTGAACATCGCGCTCAGAATTGTTAAGGCCCGTAGCGAAGTCACAGTGACGGACGAAGCCCCCCTCCTCCATGCGGAGAACGGCGACGTTTCCACGACCATGACCCAACATCAGATTGCCGAGCTTCCCAATCCGGGGAATGACATCGCCTACATCGCGCAGACCTCGCCCGGCAGCGTGATGGATACGGACATGATGGGAACCGCCTTTTCCATTCTCGGGATGTCTGGGCTGTCTTACCAACTCAATATTGATGGACTGAGCGACACGGAAAACTTCGACAACGCGTATATGAGTGGGGTCCTCTTCTCCCTCTTAGGCCAGAACCAGATTCAGGAGGCCACCGTCGAGAGCACTGGCTACTCCGGCCGCTTCGGAGGCTATGCCGGCGGCAACATTAATTACGCCACCAAGTCCGGGGGAAAGGTGTTCCATGGCAACGCGCAGTTCTACTGGAACGGCACGGTGTTGAATGCCAACGAATGGTTTCAGAAAGCTGCCGGTCAGCGGCGGCCGTTTGACGTTGCAGAGCAGTGGGCCGGATCGTTCAGCGGTCCGATCAAGAAAGAAAAACTTTTCTTTTTCCTCGATACCGAGGGACTGCGCGTCAACATTCCCGGCATCAACCCGGTGCAGGCGCCAAGCCCGCAATTTGAGGCCGCGACCATGGCCCACATCGACAGCACATTCGGTTCAGGCTCGGCTTCCCACTTTTTCTACCGCAAGGTATTCGACTTGTACGACCACGCACCGGGAGCGGCATCGGCGCAACCGGGAGATTTGGATGGAGGACCGGGCTGTGGCGACACGCCCACGATCACACCTCCATGCATCGTGCATTACATCGTGGACGTGCCCCGGCCAAGCCACGACTCTCTCATTGAAGGCCGCTTGGACTGGAATTTGCGCCAGAAGGATCAGGCCTTTCTGCGCGTGCAGTACGACAGCGGCCGCGCCTCTTTTTACACCGACCCGATCAATCCGGTCTTCGATGTTTCTTACACCCAGCCCTGGTGGCAGGCGCAGGTGGTGGAGACACACACGTTCAGTCCTTCGGCAGCAAGTCAATTCGTTGTGGCCGCCTCCTACCAGGATGGCATCTTCAGCGTGAATCATCCGGACCAAGCGCTGGCAGCGCTGGGGACAAAATTCGTTTTCGTCGGCAACGGCTTCAACAACATCGGGCAAGAACCTTTGCCCAGCGAATACCCGTTCTATCGCTATCAACTGTCGGAAGACATCACGAAAGTCGCGGGCAAGCACGAACTCGCCTTCGGTGGACAGTGGGAGCGCACCGACTGGGGCGTGGTGCGAAATCCATCGGTTGGGACTTTATTTCCCCAAACGCTGGACGCGTTTTATCAGGGAGGCGTAGATCCAGCTACACCCAACGTTGATTTCACACAGCTGGTCCAGTCCTTCCCGACAAAGAATTATCAGAGGCTCTCTTTCTCGAGCTTTGGGCTGTATGCCCAGGACGCGTGGCGCGTGCGCCCGAACTTGGTCCTAACGGCGGCACTTCGGGTTGAGCACTATTCCAATCCGGTTTGCCGAAGCCGCTGCTTTGCCCGGCTGGCCGGTCCTTTTGAAACGTTGAGCCATGACCCGGGCGAGTCCTACAAGCCGGCGATTCAGATCAATCAGGAACACGCGCTCCTGAATACAGATGCAGCGCTTTGGGCGCCGCGATTAAGTTTTGCGTGGCAACCGCTCGGGGTTTCACACCATACCGTGGTCCGGGGCGGGATTGGGCTTTTCTACGACCGCGTGCCCGGCGTGGTACCGGGTTCATTCGACACTAACGCGCCGGTCGTAAACACGTTCACCCTCAGCGGCGACAGCCTGGCTCCGAATGAAAAATCGAGCCTTTTCACCGACGCGATCAATTCGAACACTGCATTCAAAGCGGGATTTGACGCAGGATACAATCTGGCGCAAATTCAGGCCACGGTCACCGGATTTTCGCCTCCCGGAATGTTTACTTCGGCGCGAACGATTCACTCTCCGCAGTTTCAAAAATGGAGCCTGGAACTCCAGCAAGCTTTCGGCACGGGCACCTCGCTGAGCGTGGGATATTACGGCCACCATGGCATCCATGAGCTGGCGCAGAACCAGAATGCCAATGCCTATGGATTCGGCTCTCTGCCGGCCGGCTTGTGCAGCAGCCCCCCGGTCCCGCCCTGCGCCGATCCCCGTTTTCGGGGCGTGACCCAGTTCAACACCAACGCAGTTTCGAATTACCACGGAGCCGTGGTGTCCTTCCGGCGGCGCGTTTCACAATGGGGCAAAGGCGAATTTCAAGCGAACTACACCTTCGGCCACGCCTTCGATGAAGTGTCGAACGGCGGCATCTACGGATTTACCCAGGGCAGCTCTATCTTCCCGCAGGACCCGGGTAATCTACGGGGCAGCTACGGCCCCGCGGAATATGACGTGCGGCATTCGCTCAACGCGAACTATGTGTGGGAGTTGCCGGTCAAGGCGGCGCTCGCCGGGCATGGTCCGGATTTTCTCGTCAAAGGCTGGCAGATTTCCGGAACAGTCTTCTTCCATTCCGCATTTCCGTACACAGTATTTGATCAGGTCATGATGGCTCGCCTGGCGGCGAACAATTTCTTTGGCAGCCTGTATTCGGTGCCGGTCGGCCCGTTGCATGATCACACAGCCTGCGGAGAAGCCGCGGTCATTATTTTCGGCTCCCAATCTTGTCTTCCTCCCCAGTTGTTGAGTGACAACACGACGCCAAGTCCGGAAGCGCTTTTCCTCCAGACCGGATGTGAAACTGGGTTTAACACCGGGCACCTGCCCGGCAAGCATGGCCCGTGCAGCGGTGCTCTGGTGTCGTTCGCGCAGCGCCGAAATCAGTTCCGTGGACTCAGGTACTGGAATACGGATTTTGCCATTATGAAGAGCACCAAGATTCCGCGCTGGGAGAAGGCAGAGTTGGGCATCGGATTCCAGTTTTTCAACCTCTTTAACCACCCCAATTTTGGATTTCCCGATAACTGGAGCTCAGACCCCGCCGAGTTCTACGGCAGAATTTTCTACCTGCAGCAGCCCTCTAACTCCATTCTGGGCACCAGTTTCTACGGGGATTTCTCCCCGCGGATGATTCAGCTGAAAACTGAGCTGCGATTCTAAGAACTTGGAGTCCTTCAGAAATTCTCCAACATCCATACATTGCTGGTCACGTTCCAGCCCTTGATGGCGATGTGCTTTCCGTCGGGAGATACGGGAGAATGGTTCTCGTCACCCTCTCCGCCGCCGTCGCTCTTCCATAAGAAAGTGGTGTTGCCCTTTAGGTCGACGTGATAGAGCGCCACTCCGTCCTTGGTCACGTTGGACACGAACATTGTTTTTCCATCGGCTGCCCAGGTCATTGACGCTATGTTATTCAATTGCGGTGTGGGAACAATCTGCGTGGGCTGACCTCGCAGGGAAAGAATCTGGATGGGTCCCTTCGGCCCGGGGATCACGGCGAACCGAGTGCCGTCAGGAGAAAGGTCGAACATCCACGCGCCTTCATTCTGATCGAGATCAAGCCGGACGAGCTCTGCACCTCGCCCCTGTATCGGGTCGAATGCCGTCATGACCAACTGTTTGCGATCCTCGGTGGGCTCAGCGGTGGCGCATAGCGTGGACGGAGGCTTGGCGCAAGTAAGAGCCATCCACGATTTTTGCTGGACGGAAAATATCACCTCGAGAGCGCCCCCGGTGATGGGAACCCGTACGATTTGAAAGGTGTGGTCGCCAGGTTTCGGCCAGAGTTCACCGACAACCCATTTCCCATCTGGACTCGGGGTTGCCCCGAGAAGACCTTCCCAGCGGCGAGGCGGTGCGCTATCCGCAACGGTCAGAATGCTTTCTGGAGTGTCCGAGTCCAAAGACTGCCTGTAAAGCCCGAAAGAACCATTCTGATGCGACCCAAAAATGAGTGCCTTGCTATCGGCGGTCCAATAACTAGGATCGTCATCCGCCTCCGACAGTGTGAAGTGGCGCAAATTGCCCAGACGCGTCCCGCCTCCCTCAAGGTCTGCAACGTATATTGTCGAATGCTTCGGCGAGTCCAGAACTGCAATGTGCTTGCTATCTTTAGTCGCGCTGCTGAGGAAGCAAGGTCCCGTGCTGTCTGACAATCGCTGGGGTTTGTCGAGCGGCATGGCGGTCCGTGGGTCAAAGTGCATCGTCCAATAACTGCAGGGGTTTCCAGGTCCTTTCTTCGCATAGATAAAGCGCCCGTCCGACAGCCACAATTGTTGGTCAAAATCAGAGGGAGTACTGTCAAGTTCGGGAAGCGGGAAGGGCCGGGCGGGCCCGCTCTTCACGGGAAAGATCAAAAGATGGTCTCTTCTTTCTGCGTCAATCCTGTCGTAAACCATGAATTGTCCGTCAGGCGACCAAGAGAGGCCCCCGATACCCGTGTTTTCATCCGTCTCCAAAACTTTTCGCGGGTCCTCGCCGTTTGATCCCATCAACCAGATTTCGCGATCAGCATCTCCAAGTTTGTTCGGGCGAGTCTCGAAAGCGATGAGAGATCCGTCGGGGGAAACGGCGGATGCCAGGCATTCGGCGCACATCTTGCGTGGCGCTTCCCCAAGTAGGGAGAACCTCCAGGAGCTGCTGTCTGCTGTTGCACTGATGACGGTACCGCCGGGCCCGGGCGCGCGTTGCGCATCGGCAACAAACCAGCTGTTGTCCGGATTCCAGCCGACAACCACCCAATCGACATCTTTCCCTTTCAAGGCCTCAGGGAGCGGAATGTTCCGGACCTCGCCGGTTGCCATCACCTGGAGGCGGAGGCCCTTCCTGTCGGAGTAAGCCAGATATTTGCCGTCGGGAGAAATGAATGCGCTACTTATGCGCCGTTCCGCGGAATTGAAAGTGAGTTGCCGCAATGTAGGCTTGCTCGCAGCCGGCTGCTGAGGCCTCCGGTTCCAGAAGGCAATACTCGCTCCGCAAAGCACCGTGATTGCTGCCACCGCAAACGCCCAGCGTAGTCTCCGTGGCTTTCGCTGCATCTGCAGGTCGAGACGCTTCAGGTCCGTGGCCATCTCTGCGGCGGACTGATAGCGCAACTCCCGCTTCTTCTCCACCGCTCGGTTGATGATCGCTTCCAGCTTGAGTGGAATCCCCGGATTTAACTCCCGCACAGGAGTTGGCGTGTGTTCGAGAATCGCGACGCGAAGCAGTGGCGCCGTTTCTCCCGTGAACGCCCGCTGGCCGGCGCCCATCTCGTAAAGCACCAGGCCAAACGAAAATAGATCGGTGCGCGCATCCAGCTTCTCGCCGCGGATTTGTTCCGGGGACATGTAGCCCGCCGTCCCTACGGTCGTTCCGGTGCGCGTCAGGGTGAGATGGGGATTCTCTTCCTGCGTCGGTCGCGGTTCTCCCACCGCCAGCGGTTGCTCATCCCCTGTCTCGGACGCCTGCAGCTTGGCCAGGCCGAAGTCCAGAATCTTCACCTGGCCACGCGTGGTAATAAAAATATTGGCCGGCTTGATATCGCGATGGATAATGCCCTTGTTGTGCGCGGCTTCCAACCCCTCGGCAATTTGAACCGAATACTTGACGACAGCTTCAATCGGCAGAGATCCCTTCTTCCCGGTTTCAAGTAAGTCCTGTTCATTGGAAATGAATTCGCGCAGCGTTTGGCCCTCAAGCAGCTCCATTGCGATGAAGGGCTTCCCGTCGTGTTCCTCCACCGCATAGATGGTGCAAATGTTCGGATGATTCAGCGCTGAAGCCGCGCGCGCTTCATGTTCAAACCGGCCCCGAGCCACCGGATCGCTCGCCAATTCTTCCGGCAGGAATTTCAGCGCCACACGGCGGCCCAGCTTGAGGTCTTCGGCTTTGTACACCACGCCCATGCCGCCTCCGCCCAGCACCTCAAGAACACGATAATGAGACACCTTCGCGCCAATGAGGTTTGCGCTGGGACGCGCTTGCGGCATGAACTCACGGCCTGAATCCGCTAGCTCTTTCACCTCCACGACAAATCGGTATCCGCGCTTGGGGACAGTTTCGATGTACTCGCGGCCATTGGTCGCCTCGCTCAGGATCTTCCTCAAGAGCGAGATGTGCTTGGCCAGGTTGCCCTCTTCCACGAAGGCGTCGGGCCAGAGCCGCTTCATCAGATCGTCCTTGTCGACCAAGTGTCCGGCGTTCTCTACCAGCATGAGCAGGGCTTCGAAGGCCTTGGGCGCAAGCGGAACGGGCTGGCCGTCGAGCAACAGTTGGCATTCAACTGCGTCGAGCCGAAACGGACCGAAGCTGTAGAAGTGCTTTGTTTTCTCGTCCATAGCCCCGGGAAGAATTTCTTCAGGATTTCTTCGCGACTTCGGAAGGACTCCTAGACCGCGGTCACGCTACCGTCGTCTCCATTGAGCCTGACGCCGGCATAGGACGCCCCACAGGGGCTCATTCTAGGGCGGCTCTGGAGCCGGCGCAACACCAGACTGGTTCTGGCTGGAAGCTGACGGCAACCCGGTGTTTTTCGGACCGGTCCAACAGATCGGTTCATTTACGGGAGTCCCGGCTCCGGCACGCGATTCGAATGCCTCAGGCAACGGAGACTCGCCGCGCCGGGATATCGGCGAGGCAAGTTACGAGAAGAGAGATAGAGACGCGCGGTTGGTCGGGCAATAGAGAGGATTCCAGATTCGTTAGGTGCGATCCTCAATTTTCTCCCAGGAGATTTCACAATGAAGCGAAATCAGCTCACCTTGTCGGTCGTGCTGTTCTCCGCCAGCGTGTTGTCCGCCCTCGCGCAGCAGAGGGGCGCCGAGGCTCGCGCAGCACAGGTCGTTGAGCCGGCATCACCCACGTCAAACATTGTTGCCACGCAGGACAATCGCGTAGCCGTGCCTCGCCTGATCAAATTCAGCGGATCGCTGAGCGATCTGAGCGGAAACCCTGTGAGCAGCGCGGCGGAAGTCACCTTCGCATTCTACGGGCAGGAGTCCGATCAGGAGCCGCTGTGGGCAGAAACACAAAGGAAAGGGTGGAACCGGACGCCCAAGGCCACTACACCGTCGTGCTGGGGGCGACTCAAACCGAGGGCCTGCCGGCCAATCTTTTTTCTTCCGGCGAAGCGCGCTGGCTGGGAGTCGAGACTCCGGGGCTCGCGCCGCAGCCGCGCGTTCTGCTCGTCAGCGTTCCGTATGCGCTGCGCGCTGTTGAAGCGGAGAAGCTGGCTGGCAAGTCCGCATCTGATTTTGTTCTGTCCGAAACTCTCAGCGATCAGGTGCGCCAGGTGATACAGTCTTCGCCATCGGGCGCGGCCGCCGTAATTCCGTCAGCTCGCACATTGCCGGGTAACAGCGCCTCCGCCCCATCCACTCTTCCGCCCACCACCTTCAACGGCAACACGACAAATCAAGTGGTGCTGGTGCAGCAAACCGGAACCGGTTCGGCCCTGATCGCCATCTCGCCGCACAAACCGGCGTTGGTCGGCAAATCCGCCGACGCGTCCGGAGTCTACGCACAATCCAGCAGCCCAGTTGCGCCCGCGGTGGTCGGCAAGGCGTTGTCCACATCATCGACAACCTTTCCCACAGGTGTGTACGGTGAAACCGAAGGAGGCGGCTCCGGCGTTGGCGGACTCGGCAACAGCGCCACGGGATCTGGCGTCTACGGCCAGACGAACGGAGCAGGAGCCGGCGTCGTGGGCATCGCAAGCACCGCGTCCGGCTTTGGCATGTTTGCCCAGACTCCGGGATTCGCAGCCGTCTTTGGACAAAACACAGCCACTAGCGGAGCTGCGGCCGGGCTTTTTGGTTCCACCGCCAGCCCCCTGGGTGCCGGCGTTTCTGGAGGAGGCACCAGCTACATCGGCGTGGCCGGATCAACCAGCGCCACCACAGGCAGTCCTTCCTATGGCGTGTGGGGCGACAGTGCCAGCGATCAAGGAGTCGCGGTCGCGGGCTTTGAAGACGCCACAACCGGACCCACCATCGGCGTGTATGGAACCGACGCCAGCAGCAGCGGCATTGGCGTCTCTGGCTACGCCTCCTCGCCGACGGGCGGAACTGTGGGAGTCCTCGGACAGGTGCTCAGCCCGGGCGGCACCGGCGGCGCATTCGTTAGCTTGTCCGGCCAGGGGCTGCTCTTACAGGGCATCTCGGGAACGAGCAACTCCTCGGTGTTCACCCTAGACGCAAGCGGCAATCTGCAGATCAGCGGCAATCTCACCGTCAACGGCACAAAGTCTTCCACAGCAAGGCTCCAAAACGGGCACGAGGTTCTGCTCTATGCCGTAGAGAGTCCGGAAAACTGGTTCGAGGACTTTGGCAGCTCGAAAACTACAAACGGCGTCGCCTGGGTTCCTCTCGACGCGAACTTTGCTGAAGCCAGCAATGCAACCATCGAATATCACGTATTTCTAACCCCCAATGGCGATTCCAACGGCCTCTATGTGTCGCGAAAAGCAGGCGACGGTTTCGAAGTGCGCGAGCACGGAGGCGGGACATCGAACGTCGCTTTTGACTATCGCATAGTGGCGCGGCGGCGCGGCTTTGAAACGGTCCGCATGGCCGAGGTGCATCCGCCAAAGACGGAAGTAACCGCTCAAGTGCTTCGTCAACAGCGCGAGAAGATGCACATCACCATGCCGAAACCGCCGCCCCAGCCTATCGTCCCGCAACGGGCCATGGCGAAGTAAGACAAAATGCACCCCGTGTAGGAGCGCACGAACAACAGGTCATGGCTGTTCTCTGTAGCCGGCGCTTCACCAAAACTTATCGCTTATCAGGAGGGCAAAATGCGAATTCCGAGATTGCCAGAGGCGACAGCTTGGACCACCATTGTTCTTGCGTTGTCGTTGGCGTTAGCTGGCTGCGGCAGTAATACCTCATCCACGGGATGTGGTAGCAACTGTCCCCCCAACATTCAGGGGTTCCTTTATGCCGGCAGCACTGGTTCGATCCAGACTCTCACCGTGGACGGCATCACGGGAGCGCTTGGTAACGCTGTAAGCACACCCGGTCCGCAAGCTCCCGGAGGCATGGTTGTTGACCCAGCTTCCAAATTCCTCTACGTCTCAGACCTCAGCAATCCGACGATCGACGTTTTCTCCATCACTTCAGGCACGGGCGCTTTGACCGGGGCAGGCAGCTTCACCTGCCGATCGGGCTGCGGCTGCTCGCTGTCGGCCATCTCCTGCCCAGTTCTGAACCTGGCGATGACCCCCAATGGCAAGTTCCTTTATGCAATCGAGGCCAGCGTGTATTCGACGTTCTGCTGTTTTTCCACAATCGCCGAGTGGAGCGTCAACAGTTCCACCGGGGGTCTGACTCTGATAGGTTATGTAACCGCAGGGTTCAATCCAGTCCAAATGGCGATCGATCCCTCAGGGAAGTTTTTGTACGCACCTGACCAAGAGGATGCGAACGGCAGCATTTACTCCTTTAACATTGACGCGACCAGCGGCGCGCTCACCCCGATCGCGGGCTCGCCCTTCTACACTCCCAGCCCCGGCAATCCACCGATTGGAGTAGCCGTCGATCCCAGCGGCAAGTACCTCTACACGGCCCTGTTTTTTTTCGTTATTCAGCCTTACGCAATTGATCCGAACACCGGCGCGCTCGGGCCGATCGCGAGTTCGCCAGCCACCGGTGGTGGCAACCTTTCGTTCCTGGCCATGGATCCGCTGGGCAAGTTCCTATATGCGGGTAGCAATGGCGGCATCCTGGCACTCACTCTCGACCCCAACAGTGGAGTTGCATCTCAAGTAGCGGGAGATCCCTTCAATCTGGGCGTATTTTCCTGGGGTAATGTGCTCGATCCATCGGGAAGCTTCCTATACTCCGCCGATTACACCGGTTCGATTCGAACGTTCAGGGTGAACCGAACCACGGGTGCGCTTTCACCACTAGGCCAACCGGCGTCCGCAGGTCAGAATCCCCTGTTTTTGGCCCTCGCGAAATGAACCCGGTGGGCGCGCTGGTATTAAAGACGGCGCGATGCAACATCAGACACGCTTGGAGGCCCGTTTGTTTGCTCTTTCAAGAACACGCGTTGTGTTTGCTTGAACCAACTCAACTCTTCTCTTGGAAAGCGTGCCTGTGATACTGCCAGTAGTGCTGGGTGTGAAGGTAACATTGATGGTGCAACTCGCTCCTGATGCGAGGCTGCCTTCACAGGAGTTGGTCTCGCCGCCATCATCGACAGCGCTCCCGGCAGTCCGCAGACAATCCCCTCAGCGGCACCGGCGTCGCGGGCAGCCGAACAGTCGTCTTTCACTTAATCCAGGTAAACATCCAGGCATTGATACGGCGGGAGTGTGCCAGGTTGCGTGCACTCCTCGCAGCAACGTCGCCGTGAGCAAGCGTCCTGTTCGCTGGCGAGCGCCTCACTGCACCTGTAGGGTGGTGCTCGTAGAACGAACGAGCGAGCCTGTCGCTGCCCCCGAAGTGCCCGTTACCGTAATGGTGTAGGCACCCGCGGGTGTGCCCGGATTGCCGACGTGACCGTTACCGCCGCCGCAAGCCATCTGGGACGCAACGCCGAGGCAGAGCACGCAACTGAGCAGCATTGCCTTGATTTTTCTTTGCTTCGAGCCGAGACTCCCGATGCCCACCAGCCCCAGCAGCGGCAGCCACACAGCATAAGAAAGGTCCTTACCTGAGGAGGAAGTCACGCGCGCGCTCGCACCCGACGTGGTGACCGTGACGGTGGCCGGAGTGCCGGACGCTGCGGTGACCGAGCATTGTGGCGCTTGCGCCGGAGCCGGCGACACCGAGCACGCGAATGTCACCGTGTCATTGAATCCGCTGACTGCAATGACGTTCAGAGTTGAAGATGCCGACCCGCCCGCAGACACGGTGGCAGGCGTCAGCGTGAAGGCGCCCACCGCAAAATCCGGTGGTGTGGTCAGCTTGAATACCATGCCGTCACCGGTGGTGTCAAACAAGGTTGTGCCGTATAAGTTGCCGGCTGCATCTTGCACCAGGTCGCCCGTCGCATAGTTGTCGTAGCCGGTGAAGGTGTACAGAAGGGACTCCCTGCCCATCGAATCCAGTTTGAAGACCGAACCGCTGGCCAGGCCATAGAAATTCCCCGCCTCATCCCGCACCACGCCCGCGGTAGGGAACCCCGTGTCTCCGGGCAATCCCGCGAAAGAGTGAAGCACGGTTTCTTTGCCAGAAGTGGTCAACTGGAAGATCGTGCCACAAGTGATTCCCGGGAGTTGTGTGGGATCGCACGGAGGAGCGGCGCCACCGGCGTTGGTGGTCCCGTAGAGGTTGCCCGCCGGATCCAGAATCAGGCTGGACTCAGGAATATTGCCATCGGGTCCACCGTCTCCACCTTTAAACATGTACAGCGTGCTGAACTGCCCAGTTGTATCTACCTTGAATGCGGTACCGCAGGCACCAAAGGTGACGGAGGGACAATTCAGCAGGCCGCCATATTGGGTAGTTCCGTAGAGATTACCGTCTGTGTCCAGCACGACGCCTCCGTACGGCATAGCACCGTCTGTTTTGCCGAAGCGATGCACCAGAGTTTCATTGCCGCTTGCGTCCACCGTGAAAATGGTGCCGCAACCGACGTCCACCTTCCTCCCGTTAGGCGGAATCGGTTCTATACACCCCGCCTCGCCGCCCTCTTCCGTGGTGCCCCAAAGGATGCCAAAACTGTCCAACGCCATCGGTCCTGAGGGACTAGAG
>Ga0187846_10001718_pt1 | contig 12301 bp, 11 predicted proteins | sample TC_taG_FD_161473 | JGI IMG/M metagenome (GOLD analysis project Ga0187846, IMG submission 161473) | Biofilm microbial communities from the roof of an iron ore cave, State of Minas Gerais, Brazil - TC_06 Biofilm (v2) | ecosystem: Environmental > Terrestrial > Deep subsurface > Cave > Wall biofilm...
GGGTATCGAATGCAGGATCCTCGGCGAGTTCCGGGCGGCCAATCAATTGCGTCAGCGTCGGCCAAATCTGCGGCTGGATAATCACATAACAGTAATCGTTGGGACCCCCCGGCCGGCAGCGCAGTGCCGCGCCCGGTTGTCCGCCACCCGAGGCATTGCCGGATCGCGGCACTTCATCACCAAACTTGCGGTTTGGATATTCGGCCAAGGGGCCGTGCTGAAGCCGTTGCTGGTCGCGCATTTTCACGCGGCAGAGATTGAGCACCGCGTCCTGCATGGCGACTTCTACACGCTGTCCGCGGCCGGTATGGGTCCGCTGATACAATGCGGCCAAGATTCCAGCAACCATGTGAATGCCGCTACCCGAATCGCCGATCTGTGCGCTGGTGCTGGTCGGGGGGCCGTCTTCAAAGCCGGTCGTGCTCATCGCCCCGCCCATCGCTTGAGCGATAGTTTCATAGGCTTTGCAATCCCAATACGGTCCGGAGCCGAATCCTTTGACCGAGGCGTAGATGATACGCGGATTGATTTCCCTGATTCGCTCCCAATTGAAGCCCTGGCGATCGAGCACTCCCGGACCGAAGTTTTCGACCATCACGTCCGAAGTTTTGAGCAATTCAGTCAGGATCTGTTTGCCCTTCTCGGCTTTCAGATTGAGCGTGATGCTGCGCTTGTTGCAGTTCAGCATGGTGAAATACAGGCTATCCACGCCGGGCAGATCGCGGAGTTGGGAGCGCGTGATATCGCCGCGTCCGGGCAGTTCGACCTTGATAACGTCGGCGCCCAGCCAGGCCAGTATCTGGGTGCAGCTCGGGCCGGCCTGAACGTGGCTCAGGTCCAACACGCGAACGCCCGCCAATGCCTTATTCATTGAGTCCTCGCTGCAGGGCAAAAGTCCAACCTGATGAGCGGCTGGAAAACCTGTGGTCCCGATTATATCGCTCAATTTAACTTCTCGGACAAATCGCACTAGACGGAGAGAGGCAGCAAGGTGCTGCGTTGAAGTGTCTAATCCAAGAAAAAGATCGGGATTCCGCGCGCGGCAGCCACACGGCGAGAATGACACACCGAGAGAATGCGTCTCTTCTGTCATTCCCGCGCGTGGCTGCCGCGCGCGGAATCCCGTTGGCTCTCTTGCTGCTCATGAAAACCGACTTTTGAGAGAGCGCAGCGTATCAACTAAACGCCGGCATGACGTATTTGGCGAAGCGCTCGAGCGAGCGCATTACGTAGCTGTGCGGTTCCCCGCCCTGGGCCACTTCGAGAATAAGGTAGGTGGCGCCATAAAACTCCTGTGACCAACGGACCCGTTCAATCAAAGCTTCGGGCTCGCCGATCAGCAGCACACGCATCGCGTCGAGTTCCTCGTAGTTGTATTGGCTGAAGCCGACACCGCGTTTATATCGCTCGTAGGCGGCCGAGGTATGCACGCTGCGGCGGTCGAGCGCTTCGAAGAACCGATAATATTGCAGGGCATGCACGCCGCCGTGCTCGCGCGCTTCTTCCCATGAATCGCCGCAATACATCTGATAGACGCCGGCAACTTCGTGGGTAGCTGGATCGTGGCCATGCTTGCGCAACGCGTCGTGATAGAGCGCAATGTTGGCCTTGACCATCTCCGGCGCGGGAATAAAGAAGGCGGTCCCCAGATGATGTCCGCATTGCCCCGCCCATTCGTAGCTCTCCGGGGTAATCGCACCGGAAGCGAAGATGGGTGGATAAGGTTTCTGTAGTGGTTTGGGGAAGAACGAATAATCCGCCAGGCGCCAGAATTCGCCCTGGAAAGAAAACGGACCGTTTGAGGTCCACGCCTTGACGATAAGGTCGGTGCCCTCGCGATAGCGCGCGTGGCTCTCGTCAGGATTCACGCCGAAGAGCTGATATGAGTAGTTGAGAAAGCCACGGCCGATGCCGTATTCCAAACGGCCCTCGCTCAGCACATCGAGCATCGCATATTCCTCGGCCAGCCGCAGGGGATGATTGAGCGGGATTAGTGACACTCCCGTGCCGACTTTGATCCGTTTGGTGCGCGAAGCCGCAGCCATCGCGATAACCGGTGGCGCGCCGAACGAGTAGCCTGAGTAATGGTGTTCGCCGAACCAAACGGCATGATAGCCCAACTCCTCGGCGAATTGGGTTTCTTCGAGGATGTCCCCGTAATAATGCGAGGCGGAACCGTGGACCTCGGGATAATAGTCGGTGTTATACAGCAATCCGAATTTCATAGTCGCACACCTCTCGCGCGGGCGCCGTCATTACTTTTTACCACGCTATCTGGCACTGAGCGCATCAGGGTCAGGAGTCAAGGCTATCTACCTTCAACTTATCCAATTGGCAACCTTGCAGCACGCTGGCCCTTCATCAACATTGGAGATGCCCACTGTAGCGGGTGCGCATAGTTGGTGAACACAAATAAGCTACGGTGCAAGATTTGCGGCCCAGGGCAGATGTAGAATTGCGTCCAGCTTTCTGGAAGCAGTGGCGTGGAGACAAGCCATGTACGATCTTTTACTCAAAGGCGGTACTGTGGTCGATCCGTCAACAGGTCTCAACGGCGTCCGGGACATCGCGATCGAGCAGGGAAAAATTGCGCGCATCGAAGCGCAAATCGCGGCCCAGGAGGCGCGGCGCGTGATCGAGGTGCCGGGAACCACAGTTACGCCCGGTCTCATCGATCTGCATGCTCATGTCTTTGAAGGCTTCACCAGATTGGGCGTCCATCCGGACGAGGCTGGCGTGTATGCGGGCGTCACTACGATCGTCGACGCGGGCAGCTCCGGATGCGCCACCTTTGGCGGCTTTCCTAAATATATAATCCCGCAGTGCCATACGGAGATTATCCCGTTCCTGCATATCTGCCAGACCGGGCTTTCGACTATCCCCGACATTATCGCCGAGGGCAGCATTGATTTGGATGCGACTTTGCGCGTCACCGCTCGTTACAAAAACCTGATCTGTGGGATCAAGGCGCGCATGGTCTCGCCAGCTTTGGAGATTTTCGGGATGGAAATGCCGCGCCTGGCGAGACGCGCCGCACGCGAGAGCGGTATCAAGCTGATGGTCCATATCGGTGATACGGAAAAGCGCTACGATCCGACCGTCATCCGCCGATTACTGCCGATGCTCGAAAGCGGCGACATCCTTACGCATTATTTCACCGCGAATCCGGGCGGTGTGCTCGACGGCAACGGGCGTTTAGTGCCGGAAGCCTGGGAGGCTGCCAAGACCGGGGTGTGGTTTGACACCGCACATGGGCAAGGAAATTTCAGCTTCGATATCGGCCGCCGCATTATCGACCAGGGTTTGCTGCCCCATTGCATCAGCACCGATTTGACTATCCCGGGCCGTCTGCGAACGGTGCATAGCATGACTGAAATGATGACCCGGTTCCTGGGTTTAGGATTTACGCCGGAGCAGGTGGTCACGATGTGTACTGCCAATCCAGCCAGGGCAATTGGTGCAGAAGCGCGGCTGGGAAGTCTTACCGCTGGCCGACAGGCTGACATTTCGGTCTTAAAGATTGTCGAAGGGGACTGGACCGTGTACGACGTGCTGGGTGCAAGTCTGTCAGTCCGCCAAGCGGTGGTTCCCATGCTGACGGTCAAGCGCGGAGAAGTGTTCCGCCCAGAATGGGGGCCGCGCCCATGGGGCTGGGAACCGGACCCCGGTCCTGTGCACTTTAAGTCCTGCTGCTAAGACCTTGAGGCGCCCGTGTGCGGTGTCCGGCGAAGAATGCTCACGGCATTCTAAAAGTGACATGTGTGACCGACTGTGAGAAAGAGGAGGCACCCGATGCGCAAACGCTCTGACTTTGTTGTGGTCATCGGTTTCTTAATCGCGGGTTCGCTCCTGGCAGTGGCAAGCGAAGCCGCCGCGGCGAGCGCGGAGGCCTCGGTGAATTCCATCACCACCGCCGGCGTCGGCGCGCGCTTGGGCATGGTTACCTTTACCGACACTGCTGGAGGCCTATTGATAACCCCTCAGCTATCCGGGCTGCCGCCGGGTCAGCATGGGTTTCATATTCATGAGAAGGGCGATTGCGGACCGGGAATGAATCAAGGCAAGACGGCCGCCGGTTTTGCGGCTGGTGGCCATTACGATCCCGCTCACACCCAAAAGCATTTGGGGCCATTCAGTACCGCCGGCCATCGCGGCGACTTGCCGGTGCTCGTGGTCGATAGCAGGGGTGGTGCAACTCAACCCGTCACCGCGCCACATCTTACAGTCGCTGAGATTCGCGGACGATCAATCATGGTCCATACGGGCGGCGATAATTATTCTGACACGCCAGCACCACTGGGCGGTGGTGGCGCACGCACAGCGTGTGGCGTAATCCGATAGTGTCCCGAGTTGGAAATTCGTTCACGAAATGCAGCCGACGATTCAGCCGGCCCGGTGTTCACGCCCGCGCCGCGAAGGATACCAGCCGAGGGCAGTGCCCTGGTTAGGTGGCTTCAAATTTTGCGCCTCGCAGAGAGGGCTTGAGAGGAGCGCCCAATAACTAAACTGATTCGTGCAGCTATTTGCGCGTCCCGGGGTCCGGCACGAACTTCAATGCCGCCGAGTTCATGCAATAGCGTAGGCCGGTCGGCGGCGGGCCGTCATCGAAAACATGCCCGAGATGCGCATCGCAGCGCGCACACCGAACCTCCGTGCGTTCCATGAAGAGGGAGTGGTCTTCCCGTGTCACGACGTTCTCGGGTGCGATTGGCTTCCAGAAGCTCGGCCATCCAGTGCCCGAGTCGAACTTGGTTGTTGAGCTGAATAACGCGGTTCCGCAGCAAATACATCGATAGACCCCCTTCGCGTGCAATTCGTCATATTCATTCGCGAATGGCCGCTCGGTGCCCCCCTGGCGGGTCACGTCGTATTGCTCGGCCGTGAGCTGCTTCTTCCATTCGAGTTCGCCCTTGACAATCCTGTCGAGTCTGGCGAGGCCAGTCGGAACACCGGTAGGGCTGAATTCGGCGATCCATACTTTGGCGATTGGGCCTCCGCTTGCGCTCTGCGCGTTGCTCTTTGCGACTGGCGCCTCCGCGGCAAACGTGACGCCGACCTTTATTGCGAGCGGCAGCATAATCGTCTTGGCAATAAAAATGCGACGCGATAGTTTCCGGCTGCTTTCTGGCTTCGCGACGCTATATCTCATATTCGATTATTCCGCCGCTGCTGAGGAAAGTTACCTTTATCGCCCGTAGTGCCGGCATATAATTAACCAGAGTCGTCGACGCATCATTAATGGGATTCTTGAGTGGCACAGGCTTCCAGCCTGTGATTCAAATGGTTGCGTCGAGAATCAACGATTGGAAAGTCGGCGCGGTCCTCGTTGATTCAACGATCAGCTTCATCAGCAACCTACGAGGGCTCTTGGCCGGGAGTGCGCCCGCGAGGGTGTCAGCTCTAGAAGCCGACGATCGTAGAAATGGCGCTCGCCGGGAGAACGGGCGACAGCGTAGGCTTGCTTGAAGGCAGCGATCGCGGCTGGGCGCTTGCCGAGAGCGAGGCTTAACTCAGCGACTGCGGCGTAGAAGAACGGATAACTTCGCACGATAGGCTCATCAGCCAACCTGCCTACCGCAGCAAGCCCCGCTGCAGGGCCTTCGACCTGGCCGCAGGCAATCGCTCGATTGAGGGCGACGATCGGCGAAGGGGTCGTCAAGGCAAGTATGTCGTAGAATTCAAGGATGCGGCGCCAGTTCGTGTCGGCGAAGCTAGCGGCACGGCAGTGTTCCGCCGCGATCGCAGCCTCGAGGTGGAAGCGGCTTAGTTCGACCCCCGTAGCCGACGCTTCGAGATATTGGAAGCCCAGCGCGATTAGCCGCTTATCCCATCGCGTGCGATCTTGACGCGGTAACGCTAGGAAGACGCCTTGGTCGTCTATTCGGGCACCAAGACGCGCCAGATTGAAATGCATCATAGCCAGCAAAGCGTCGGTGGCCGGAAGCTGAGTAACGACATCCTTGGCGAGGAGTAGGGCGAGCCGAATCGCTTCGTGGCATAGCTCGTCTCGCACCGGGGAGTCCGCCTTAAGCGAGTGATAACCTTCACTGAAAAGGAGGTAGAGGGCGTGATGCACCGTGCCCAGGCGCGCGACTACATGGCTTGGATTATCGAGGTCGAACAGCGTCCGCGAGCGCTTTAGATACGCCTTCGCGCGGGTGACGCGCTTTTCTACTGCAGCTCTGCTGGCAAAAAAAGCGGCTGCAATCTCGTCCAGACTGAACCCGCATAAGGCCTTGAGGATGAGCGCGAGCTGGGCATCCGTCGCCAGCTTCGGATGGCAGCATGAAAACATCAGCGCCAGACGGTCGTCATGAGGGCCTCCGTTCTCCACGTCGGCATCCGGCGCTTCTGCGTCTTCGGTCGTGGGATCGAAGGCTATCCTGCTCAGGATATCCAGGGAACGTCGATCGGCGCGGATCAGATCAATCGCGCGGTTGCGGGCCGCTCGCATGAGCCAAGCCTCGGGGCGCTCGGGAACACCGCGGAATTTCCACGTCTCGAGCGCGGCGCAAATTGCGTCCTGCACAGCGTCTTCAGCGATGCCGAAATGACGTGGCCCAAAGAGTCGCGTCAACCGCGCGACCATTCGTCCCGCCTCGTGCCGGAATAGATGGTCAGCCGCGGTCGACGCGCTCTCGGTATTCATGACGTGACTCTACTTCACACTGAGCACGCTAGGGATCTCAACCGTTCCGCCGACGTCCAGGAAGGGACATCCACGAGCAATCTCGGTAGCTTCGTCGAGGTCTTTGGCCGTAAGAACTGTATAGCCGCCGACGAGGTCCTTCGACTCGGTGTAGGGGCCGTCTGAAACCAACGCTTTTGGACCAACCATTGTCTTGCCGCCATTAGCCAGCGGCCCACAACTTGAGATTTTGCCGGCCCTGGTCAGGGAAGTGATCCAACTCTGGAAGCGCTGCAAATAATCCTGCATCTGCTGGGGGGACAGCGACGCATTGACCCGCTCGGAACCGCGGTAAAGATAGAGAAACTCTGTCATAAATGTGCTCCTTCCAAGGGATTGTATGAGAGTAAGACGAATGGACGGGAGCGCTACGGACAATTTTGTTTCTCTTCCGAACTCGCAACCTTCAGGACAATTGAGGCAGCTAGGGGCGGGTGGATCGTGAAGCCGCCCGAAGATAAGCCGGCACAATTCCACCCACCTCTATCGGCGGTTCACGGACTCTAATGCAGAGGCGAGAACGACGCTGGGACCACTAGAGCGTTCTCCTGCCTAAGCAGCCCCGCGCCTGATCGCGGTGGCCAGACCCCTTGCTGAATCGCTTCACGACGGATACGCTCGCGTTCCGCATAATCGCGATAGGCCCAGATGTGAACCCATTTATTCAGTGCGCCGAGGTCTGAATACCAGCATCCGGCCAGTGGCGACAGCTTGATTCGCGCTTCAATCTTCTCGCTCCAGCGCTCGATAACAGTGGGGATAGCGCCGGGCGCGTAAGTGTAAGTGCGAATCTCATAGAGGTTACCCAGTGCGCGCTCTCCCAGTGGCGGCGAAAATGGCGCAGGAATGAAGATCTCGGCCTTTGCCTCGCTGATAAACTCGGCAATATTAGGCGGCCATCCTGCTGCCGCTTTGGCTGCTGCCGCCCGCGCCTGCTCGCGATGGGCCAAGCTGTCATAGGGCCAGACATGGATTATCTGGTTGAGCGCGCCAATTTCTGAATGCCAGAAGGCGGCGAGTTTAGAGAAGTTAAGCCGCGCCGGCAGCGCCTGGCCGAAGCGCTCTTCTACCGTGGCGAGGGTGCCGGGCTTCAATGTGTAGGTACGCGTTTCGACGATCATGGCTTCGCTCCGCGATTTGGATTCGGCCATGATATCGCGAAACGGTGGCAACAAAATAACGACGGTGCAGTTGCAGTGTCCGGAGACACTGCCCGCGCTTAAGAGCCTTCATGTCGCGCAGCAGAGCAAGAATAGTCTGGTGATTATGGCCACAAACCGCGCCGATCACTTGGAGTATGCGGCGATGGCTTCGGCGACCGCCGCGCTCTGATACTTAAGCCGCGTTCGAGGGCGTCAATCCGGGCGGTTGAGTTCACCCAGGCGAAAGCCGGGGAGTCGAAGCAATGAGCATCTCCCTGCGTTGATTTTTATCGGTCGTGAGGCGCGTATAAGTGCGTCGAGGCACGTCGGGCCTTTAGTGGTGGCTTTACTATAATCGGGTAAGTTGTCAGGCCAACCGAAGACTGCTCCTCAAAACTCGGCCTTTGCACAGGCAGCGATTCTCTCATAAGTGTACCGTCGCGTGATGGGCACGCGCCGATGCTCCCTGAAAATATGATAGGCCATTACCGGTCTGGCCGCGCCTGATGACAAAGTCACCCGTTAGACGCAAACCCTTTCACTGAAGAGGGAGAGGGACAACGGCTAAGATTTTTTTGCCAGCGCGACCGCCCTAGCGGCTGGATGAGTTCCAGCCTGGACCTTCAGCACAGATGATTGGCCCCGGCCCTCTCATTCACCAAGAGTCCTCCAACATGCTTTTCGAATTGAAGCGCCGCAACCCGCTCAGTCGTTGCGCAGGAGGCCGGCCAACCCCGCGAATAGCAGCGGGGTAATCACCCATCCGGCGAGAATGTGGATCCACAAATAGCATCGAAGCAAACGGGCTGAGAGTGTATTGTCCACCCATTTGACTGTACGAACGCGATTGCTTGGACGGTGGTAAGGGTTGGGTCGCCAGTACGTACCCTGATGCAGATCAACCACCGGCAGAAAATTCTCCAGCGAATAAACAAAGCTGCTGAACGGCGGATAATGAGGCGGGGGCGCACCGCCCCCGATGAAAGCGTGATACGCGCCTTCCTCGGTCGGTGTTATCAAACCTTCTCTGTAGCCCCGTCTGAATAGCAAGGCACCAAGCAGCACAAAGCCGAGAATCCACCACAACGCACGAAGCGGACGATAGCCGTACCCGATGGTCACTCGCAACGCTTGCCGCCATAGCCAAGTCGCAATCGTCATCCCGCCGTATCTGGTCAACGCATTCTCACGAGCGATCTCCACCTGCACCGCGCCCCCTTCGCGCCCCTCGGCGCGCAGCACTTTTGCAAGCTGGCGGTAAGGCTGAGGCTGGGATCGCAGCGCCAGTGGCTGAAGCCCCAGCCATCGCAGCCTCGCCCGTTCGTCGCTGGGTCCGCCAGCAAACCCTTCATACACGAAACCGTCGAGGTAGAGATTGCCTGGGCTGGGCCAGCTTTTCTCATCATCCCAGAGTGAGGCCGCATGAGCATCACTCAGGTCCAGCTCCGTACGGGTGGTCTTCGCGATATCTACCCAATCAAGCGCTCCGCCGATTGCAGTACGCTCCGCATTGAGGCCGTTTTCGCCACGGCCGATAAAACGCGCATGGTTGACGGTTAATGCTTGGCTAATCTTTGCCAGGCGTAAATCAATCACACCGGCCGTTTCGACACCGTCAAGCAAAACAACTTCGCCATTTATGGTGGCAAGGGCCGCAGCCAGCGGGGGATCCCCCACGAGGCGGCTTGCGCTGCAATCCAAATTGCCGCCGATTTCGGAGCGGAACAGACTGATACTGTCATAGCGGCCGAGGCGAAAAAGCAGATCGCCATGCACCGTCGACAGATCGCCATCGATCGTGCCGGTCCAACTGCGGCGCAGATCGAGACTATCGATCCGCGCGTGCGATAAATCGATACCGTCGGGAATCGAGCAATCGAACAACGTTAGCGGGTGGATCACCTCGAGATAAGACAAGTCCAGCCTGCCGACGATTCGCGCCGCGGCGAGGCCAACGCCGCTGGGATGCACCAGCTTTGAAGCCTCGGCATCTGACAGCAACCAGGCGAGCAAGTCCGCCCGGACCGTGCGCTCCTTGCCCCAGCTCTCAGCTTTGGCCAAATCGTTGATCTTGGCCTCGGGATCCTCACTTTTCGAAGCCCATGCCAATTGCCGTGTCGGTGCGGCGCGAAGCATCCTCAGTTCGGCGTCGGTGAGCGCACCAAAGCGCGCCTGCGCCATTTGGATCAGTGACTGTGAGCGGTCGCCGGTTGATCCATTCTGAGCGGACGCTGGGCAGACCGCCCATGTGGTGGCGGTTAACACCACTATTGCGATCGCTCGAAGCGGAGAGCATCGCCTCGGTCGCGAGCGGAGTTTATCTGAAGGCAGGGGCAACCTCTTCGGCCACCAGCTTCATATTCTGCTCAATATCATTTTGCCGGCAGGCCCAGCTTACCAGGACTGTACGCGCGCCTGCGTCGACGTATTCTTTTAGGCGTTTGCGGCAATCGTCGGGATTTCCGTAAAGGGTATAACGGCCAGCGATTTTCGAAAAATCCTGGGCGTAATTTTTTCCCAACGCACGGGCCGCCTGTTCGCGTGCCTCATCCCGGTCGGCGTAAACCGAGGCAAAGATAAATAGTCCGGGCCGGAAATGGCTGAGGTCGCGCCCCGCCTCGTTGCCAAATTGATGAATCTTCTCGATGCTCTCGTGCAACATTTCGGGCGTGTACATGTAGGGAATCCAGCCGTCGGCATAGAGTGCCGCCCGCCGCATCGCCGATTCCTTGCGGCCAGCCACCCAGATTGGCGGATGCGGTTTCTGGGCCGGCTGCGGGTCGAGGGTCACGCCGGAAAATTTGGAGTAACGCCCTTCAAAGCTGACGTTTTTCTCGGTCCAGAGCTTTTTGATAACTTCTAGTGCCTCATTCGAACGAGAACCGCGCTGCTTGACCGGCACGCCGCAAGCTTCGAATTCTTTGGGAAATTCTCCGCCTACCCCGATTCCCAAGTGATATCGGCCGTCCGAAGCAACGTCGAGCACCGAGGTCATTTTGGCCAGGACCATCGGCGTGTAAAGCGGCAGCAACACCACGCTACTCACAAGCTTGATCCTGGAGGTGGCACCAGCCGCTACTGCCAACGTAATCAATGAGTTCGGCACCGCACCGTGAAACATCATGTGCTCGCCCGAACACAAATAGTCATAGCCTAAACTCTCCGCCTTGCGGGCGGCGTGCGCGACGTCCTTCATCGAGGAAAGTGCTGCGCCGAAATCAACGGATGCCAATGGTGTTCTCCCTTGAGGTGCTTTATCTGTCGGACCTTATTATCAAGTAACCCCCACCACACCTCTCCTGCTACTCAAAGGCGGGGATCAGGAAGTTAGCACCCAGAATATACGGCCCGCACGCTGAAGCAGCCGTTTTTTCCGTCACCCTCGCGTGGGTGCCGCGAAGGGCGCGTCTTCGCTCTGCCGTTTCCCGATTCCTCGCACGCCAGACACGCGCGGGAATGACAAATAAGGCTTTCCGCATGCGAATGTCACTCTTGCCACCAAGCAAGCGACTCACATCTCGGGTGTGGGTCCATACGGCTGCGTTATAATTTCGAAGAGGTGGCCGGCGGGGTCGTCGAAGTAGACGCCGCGGCCGGCGTAGAGATGATTGATCTCGCCCGACTTCTTACGCATGAAGTCAGCGTAAAACACAACACCTTTGTCGCGAAGGCGCCCGAGTGCGGCTTCGAATTCCTCTTCGCTGACCAGAAAAGCGCAGTGATGTGTCTCGAAGTCCACTGCATCAACGAAGTCGATTGTGACACCGTTGCTGGTCCGGAGCGGAGCGAACGGGCCCCATTGCGGCCCCACTTCGACGCCCAGAATGGCGGCCAGGAACTTCGCCGAAGTCCATTTTTCCTTCGCCGGTACAATGATGTGATTGAGCTGGACACTCATTTGTTTGCTCCTTTATGCCGGGCCACCGGCTTAGCGCGATTCCTCAAGCAAACCTCATGCGGAATGCTCCCGGAAAAGTTAACCAAGCGCGCCCGCTCCGACGAGTTCGGCAATTCGGTCTTCGTCATAACCAAGGATATGTTCAAGCACATACTGATTATGTTCGCCCAACATCGGCGCGGCACGCTCAACTCGAGCGGGTGTACCCGACAACGCAAAGCGTGAATTCTCGACCCAGGTTGTGCCCAGTTCTGAATGGGGCACCTCGACGAAATGCTTCCGATGCTGGAGTTGTTGGTCCTGATACAGAGCGAAAGCGTCTTGCACCACGTGGGCTGGGACTCCCCACGCCTGCAATCTCCGCTCGATCTCAGGCGGGTCCAAGGTGCGCGTCCAATGACTTATAATGCCGTCCAACTCCTCGCAGTTTGCCTGACGAGCCGCAAACGTATTGAACCGGGCATCGGATACGAGCTGTGACATCCCCATCACGGCGCACAATGCCTGCCAATCGTGATCGTTGCGGCACGCGATTGCTACCCATCGATCATCGCCGGCCGCCGCATATACTCC
>Ga0187846_10001719_pt1 | contig 12296 bp, 10 predicted proteins | sample TC_taG_FD_161473 | JGI IMG/M metagenome (GOLD analysis project Ga0187846, IMG submission 161473) | Biofilm microbial communities from the roof of an iron ore cave, State of Minas Gerais, Brazil - TC_06 Biofilm (v2) | ecosystem: Environmental > Terrestrial > Deep subsurface > Cave > Wall biofilm...
GTCGCCATAGCCGATTCGCGTGCTGGCACACCGGCGAATGTTCCGCCACAATGACGGAGTGCCCCATCAGTTTCGCAGTGCTCACAATGTTACGCGTGAACGAATCAGGGTAATCGTTACCGGAGACAAGAATCCGCATCAGTGGGGACTTTCTTGATCAGGACCATCCGAAGTTGGTAGACGATGGTTTAAATTCAGCTGTGCGCTTGGCGGGCAAACCTAGGAGCGATCCCAGGCCGATCTGCATGCGGGTTCCGCAAAGAATCAGGATTACGAGGAGGGTTACGAAGTACGTCAGAGTAGAGGCGATGGCCGCGCCGACGAAACCCCATCGGGGCACCAGGAGCCACAGGCTGACGCAAGTGACCAGAACTCCACCCGCCTCACTGTAAGAGGGAAGCGCAGGTTCCCCGAGAGCGCGCGCTCCGTCGTAGATTACCTGACAGAGCCCCACGGCGATCATACCGGGAAGCAGGATCCTGCAGGCGAGGGTGGCGCCGGAGAACGCTGGCCCAAAAACCATCCCGATCAGCCATGGAGCGGCAAAATACAAAACCGTACACAGAATGACGAGTGCCAACAAGGAAACCCGGAAGGAATCCGCGATGATGATTCTCGCCTCAGCAGGGTGCGAGCTCGAACCTGTAGCCAGGGTCACAATACCCGCTGCCTGGGGCAGGAAACACACCGCCGAGGCCAGCGTTACGGCGACTACGTAAAGCCCCAATTCACGTGGCGGAACAAACAGGCTGAGGGCCAACTGATCCGCGCTCTGGTTAACATAGTAACTGACGTTGGCCAGCTGCGTTTTGCACCCGAAGGTGAGCAAGTTTTTGCAGGTGCCGGCGTCCCAAAGGAAGCGGAGGCCGGTTTTTCTCAGGAGTAGGACATAGCCTAAACCCATCGCGGCGGTAATACCTAGGATCTGCAGGGTTACAACGCTGCCCAACGAGGACCCGCCCAGGACCGACACAATCAACAGGCCCACGGCATAAACCGCGGGCGCAGTCAACCGCGCAAGGTTAAAAGACCCCAGGGCGAGCTTACCTTGCAAAAGGTTGGCGGGATAACCCCCAAGCACGACGAGGGGCGAGGCTGCCAGGAACGCCAGCGAGAGATGCCGGACACCCTCAGAATAATGCGCAAGAGCAAGTGGGATCAGGAGGAAACCGGCGGCTACCACGCAAGCCGATTGCAACAGGCCGATGAGCGTGCTGCCGGCCCACACTTGTGAGACGGTGTCTTGCCGCCTTCCCGTGTAGAACACGATGGCTTGGTTGATCCCCATCGACGCCAGAAGCACCAGCATCGAAGGCCACAGCGTTAAAGCCGCAAGTTCACCACGACCCTGAGGTCCCAACAGCCGTGCTGCAATCACCCCAGTCAGACCACCGATGGCGAGTATCGCCACTTGGGCACCCGCCGTCATCGCAAAGTTGCCGGCAAACCGAGTCGCGGGTTTGGCCCGGCCGTTAGAGTTGGCTTTGCTCTCTGTTATAGTATTCACGTTGACTTTTGGGGGGCGTGAGTGAGGGCGCGGTCGCGTCCGGTCACAAAGTCCAGGGCTTTCAGGATTCCGTCCACGCACTGCTCGTAGCTGAAATCCCGGATAATCTCTCGGGATCGGACGCCCATGCTTGAACGCAGGACCGGGTCGCTAGCAAGCTTTAGCACCAGCATAGCAAGTGCGCTTACATCACCGACGGGGTAGACAAACCCGTTCTCGCCGTGTCTCACTAGGTCGCCCGGACCCCATAGCCCTGTTCGGTCGCTGACCACGACCGGCAGTCCACAGGCCATCGCTTCGTTCGCGACCAGAGGCTTGGGATCGCGCTCTGAAGGCAAAACGAAGATGTCTGCCATCGCGTAAATTGGGGCCAGTTCGCTCTGGTTCTTAAAGCCAAGGAAGAAGACGTTTCTGAGGCCGCGCCGTACAACGGCGGCTTGCAGTTCAGGCAGCATTGGGCCGGTTCCTGCAAACGCCACTGCCAGCTCAGGCGCAGTGGGTTGCACCAACCCCAATACCGCCAGAAGGTCCTGCGGTCTCTTGCGTGGAATGAGCTTTCCCACAAACAGCAGGAGCATCGTCTCAGGAGGGATCCCATATTGAGCACGGATCCCGAGTTTGTCTGTCCTAGCTTGATCGGAGGCTCGAGAGAAGAATTCGTTGTCAACCGCCAAGGGGACCGGGAAGCACCTGCTGAGATGTACCCCATAAGACTTATAGAACGCTTGGTTGAATGCCCCTGTCACTAGGAAGGCTGCGGTCTTGCGAAACAAGCAGCCCAAGACGAGCCTCTTGATTTGCGCTCTGAGCCAACTGCTCTCCCTCTCACACAACTGTGAGCTGTCCCCGTAAACCATCCATGGGACACTGGAGAACTCACAGGCTCCGAACGCGAGCCAATTCGTCAGGCCGGCCCAGCCGAAGACAATCAGCGCGTCGTAATTGCCGGCGCGGATCTTTCGCACGATGCCGGGGTTGAGAGGCGAGAAGAAGCCGCCCAATGGTCCCGGCCAGTAATTGGCTATGAATCGGTACGGGTACCCGTCGAGCAAGGGTGTATCCCAAGCGATAGAAGCTCTGAAATCCCGGTCCTTATATGGTCTAGCCCCCTGTGAACTGCAATAAAGGACCTCCAGTTCGAGTTCGGGCCTTTGCGCAAGCCACCTGAACAGCGGCGCGAAGTACGGGATTGGATGGCTGATCAGAACCGCGACCCGGCAAGAGCCGACGCGGACGTCGCTAATCGATGGCGCGCTCCGGCCCCTCTCGTGGGCACGTACCCTCACGCTTGGAAACATTGGTGAGGCTTCCGCAAGACCACCGGCGCATGCCGGAGGAGGACTCGGCTCCAGAAGGACGGTGCGCTGGGTACTGCGTAGCCCCAACGGCTAAAGAGTAGTACGGCTTCGTGCGGGTCGAGCGAGCAGAAGGCGTCGCAGTCTGTATACACGTAGCTGCTTAAGTTAGGCTCGAGGCGGCGGTACTTGAAGTTCCAGGTGTTCGGAGAAAGGACGGAGCAGAGCTCCCGAAAGACCCTCTTGGGCAGGACGAACGCCGCCCTCCAGGCCAAATTATTACGCAAAGGTATCAGTGCCTTCCAAACTTTATCACCGAAGCTGAGTTCGGAGTTTGGCCGGATTGGCAGCCCCTTTGCTGCCCACGGACGGCAGAACCAGGCCGGCGCCAGGTAAGCCATTCCCCCAGGTTTCAAGATCCGATCGATCTCAATTAAGGCTCTTTCCGGATTCGGAACATGCTCTAGAGTTGAGATGGAAAGCACAAAGTCAGCGGACCCGCTAGCCAATGGCAGGTTGTCGATGTCCGCCTGGAGCGCGCAGGGTGGCCGTATGTACCGATTCAGAACCTCAAAGCAGATGTCGAGACCTACGTAGTTGAAGAGCCTGGATAGGTTCCGAAATGCTCCCTTGCCGCATCCGAGTTCGACCACCACAGCCTGGCGTTCCAGCCCGGCTGCCCTCAGCCAACCCAAGACCTCCTTTTCTAAGTCGGGAATGCTCTCACGACCCCAGCGTTTTTCATCGCCAGCTTCATAAAACCTACGGGCGTCCGCTTGAACGCTTCGGGAGGTAGCGGCGTTCAATGCCATCGAAAGAGCCTAACGTCGTGGCGCAGCTTAGGCTGACGGAGTTCGCTCTGCGGCCAGCTTCAGGTGGAAGTTCTCAAAGGCATCGACGTTCGTGGCCCGGCAATCAAGAGGCGAGCTTTTCCTACACTTGATGAAGGCTCCGTAGAGCCTGGACCAACGATGGACCGAGTTTCTCTTCCGGCCCAGCCAGAAATCGAACGCCGCAATGTAGTGGTTCACGCGCTGGTAAAAGGTCTTTCGGCAGAAGCCGAAGGCAATCAGGTTGGCAATATGAAAGCTCAGTCGAAAGGGGAACCAGGCTGCCAACCGGCACAGGCCTCCTCCCTTTTCGATGTACTCCACAGCCTTCCAACCCGCAGCTCGCAGCAAACGGTCAATCGAGGCCGGCGAATGAATGCGAACGTGGGTCGGCTCGGCGTCATGATAATAGGGTACGGTAAGGATCAAAGAGCCGTCCCCCTGAACAAGGTCTCGAATCCGTCGTAAGGCATTGTAATCCTCAGGCAGGTGCTCAAGAACTTCCGCCATAATTACAGCTTGAAAGCTCCCGGGCGCAAAGGGCAGAGGCGCGTTTGCGTCCGCAATCACTATATCGGGTATGATCGATTGAGCCGCGATATCCATTACCATGGGCCGCTTTCCCAAAAGCTTCAAAGAGTAATAGTCGCGGCCGCCTCCGTCACCGATGATCAGGACTCGTTCAGCTTTACCCACCATCTGGCGAATGCCAGCAACATACTCAAAGCCGTAGGCGCTATTGAAGTAGCGCTGGACCGAGGATGGTATTGAAAACGCTTGTTCCGAGTTGCTAGCTTTAACCAACCGCTCGTATCGTTCCTGAAGCTTCGATTGAGCTTTGATCATCGAGGCAACCGAACCTTCACGCTCCGCCTGTCTCGCGCCATGCGGTCGCTGGATGGATGCCGACCAGATCGCTGACCCTTAGAGGCATCCGTAGTTGGCTGAGCACCAGCATGGTTGTGAGACTGCCCAAATAGGCGAGCGCGGAGGCGAAGGCCGTCCCGACGAAACGCAGCCGGTTTGGGCTGCCGCAGTCGCCGCGAAGCGACGGGCGAACAGGCGGGTAAAGCACAATCGTTTTCTCAAGGCTTCTCTGCAACCGCAAAGATCGCGGCAGTGAAGATTGAACTGAGCGGATCGCGTGGGCCACCCTCAATTGTCTGAAGTACCCGCAGTCCGGCGGCGGCGACCTTCCACAAAACGACGCGGACACCGCTCCTCAAGCCATGGGCAACAGGACCCATGGGGTAAACGCGGACGCGCGCAAAGTTGGCGAGTTCGAGGACCTGCTTCAGGCTTGAGGCGGTGTATGGTGTTTCGTGGCTGAAGTCCATGTAGAACAGGGGCGTGTAAAAGGCAGCGAGGTTGGGCACTTGACAGAGAAATGGTCCGCCTGGCTTGAGCGCTCCGTAAACGAGATCGAGGAACTCCAAGGTTTCAGGCTTGGGAACGTGCTCAAGCACGTCGAGGGCTGAGATGAAGTCGAAACAGGCCGGAGAGCTAGCCAGAAATTCGCACGCTTCAGCGCAACGAATGTTCGATACACCGAGGCTGCGGCCAGCCTTCACCTGACTCTGGTTGAGGTCAATGCCCGTTACATTCGTGAAGCCCTGGGCCTGAAGGAAGTGGACGAATTCGCCATAGCCACAGCCAAGATCGAGAATGGCCGCGTCTTTCTTGGCGGGTAGCAAGGGGGCGAAACGCGTTCGAAACACCGGGCTGCGGCCCCGAAGGAGGTCAGCAGGCGTTGCGGGCACGGGGTGATGCGGGGGTACCTCCGCGTATCGCCCATAGATTCGATCATTCAGCTTGGATACAACTTCAGGCGCTCTTGCAATCCTATACCTGCCGTCAAGATGTTCTTCACTCATAACTTACAACTTTGAGTTCCTGAAAAACGGCTATCCACAGCCTACGGACTTGCGGTAGAGGCGTATGAATAGCGTGTTACGTCGATATAATTGGGGCTTTGCACAAACCTACTTTTTAAGTAGGTTTGCGCAATATGCCCAAAGGCCCCAGGAAATTCGATTTCGCCTTTGCAAAAAGGGGCTTGACCCGCTTTGGAGGCCTCAGCCTGTTTCAGTCTTTTTGCAGGGCTTTTGCAATTCGCCGGTTCCTGCAAACCTTTGTGCGGTGGCCCGATTACGATTACCGGGACTACCATCCCGCCGACCTGTTTCTGGCCCATGTCTTTTCCATCGTGGTGGGCTTGGGTCGCATCGAGAACACCCAGTGCCTGATCCACAACGGACTCATCCCGCCTCTGCTGGGTCTGAACGCCTTCCCGCATCGCGACACCCTGAGGACCTTCTTGCTGCGTTTTGGGCCGAAGCCGTTGCGCAGCCTGCAAGCGGCCCACGACAAACTTCGGGCGGAACTCCTCCGGCGGCTGGGCATCCTCTACAGCGCTATCCTGGATGCCGATACCACGACGCTGATGACGTACGGGTCTCAGGAGGGCGTGGCTCGGGGCTATCTTCCCAAGCGACGGCACTGGCAACCTTCTTACGCTCCGCTCCTGTCCAGCGAAGGTCGCAGTGGCCTGAGCTTGGGAATGGAGCTGAGGAGCGGGAATGTCCATTCCTCGACGGGGGCGGGGGAGTTCCTCGACCACACCCTGCGCAAGCTGCCCTCCTCGATCGCCGCCCCGCGCACCCGCTTGCGACTGGACGGAGCTTTCTACGACCGGAAGATCATCGAGCCCCTGGAAAATCAAGGGCTCGGCTACGTGGTGGTGGCGCGCATGTATCAACGTCTGAGAAGAATCATGGTGGCCGCCACCTATCACGAGTTCGCTCGCGACTGGGAGGCGGGCGAGTTTACCTACACCCCCTTCCATTGGAAAAAGGAGCATCGTTTCGTGGCCGTGCGCCGACCGGTGTCGGTGGAGCCCGAGGAGATCCAGCGACGCCTGTTCACCTTCAAGAAGTATACCTACCACCGGGCTCTGGTCACCAACTTGGATCTGACTCCCCCAGCGGTATGGCGTTTCTACTGCGACCGGGGCTCGCAGGAACTCTTGCTGCGGGAGCTCAAGGATTCGTACGCGATGAGCAAGATCCCCAGCCGGAGTCTTGGGGCCAACGCTGCTTACCTGGAAGCGATCTTGTGGGCTTACGACTTGGTTCTGGCTTTTCAAATGCTGTGTCTGCCTCCGGAAGTGCAACACTGGAACATCTCCACGCTCCGCCGGGAGCTTTGGTGGCTGGCGGCAGAATGGGTCAGGCGAGACAATCGCAACGTTCTGGTCTTACCGGCGAAATATCCGCGGCAAGATCTTTTTGCAAAAATCCAGCGAGCGGCGGCCCGGGTCAAACCGGTGATCTGACCGACTTTGCAAAAGCTCCGACCCGCGTTTCGTACGAAATACAAGGGACTTTCGCCGTTTTCAACAAGAGTTAGCCGTTTTTCAGGAGTTATGAGTTCTGAATAGCTACTATGCTGAGCGCAGCGAAGCATTTGCTGTTTCTTGCTGAATACGCACAAAAGCAGATCGCTCACTCTGCTCGGGGATGGCATCGTCGGGGTGTCTTTAAGCAGCCTGCTGGGCTAGTAAGCTATGCGGTGTGCCACGGGATGCTTAGACTCCGGCTTGGGCGGCAGAGAGGTTTTCCAAGACGACTGTCGGCTGTGTGCCGTTACCGATCACTTCCTTGGCGCCCAGAACCTCAATCCCAACCAGTTCTTCGGCCGGACCAATGTTCAAACTGACCTCGTCCGTGAGCCGGAGTGTGCGGCACTGGTATTCGCCCTCCAGCAGACGAATGTAGAGAGCGTCCACCTCACAATCATAGCTGATCCGCATCACAGCCCCTTTCTAGAAATAGAACGTGTAAACCGTTACCAGAACTATCTCATTCTGCTCCTCGACGGCCACCGCTGCAACCTGTTTGATGGCATAAAACTTCCCTTGCCATTCGGCCTGGTACTGGAATTTCAGCCAATGAGAGACCGCCCGCGCTTCGCCGCGGATGCAACCCTTTCAGGGTTGGAGTAGGGGCGATACACACCTGACCGTCGGGCGTTGCCGACGCTACATTCCGCGGCCCTTTCAGGGTCGGGCTCGGGCCGAGGACCAATTCACAATTCACTATTCACAATTCACAGGTCACAATTTCCTTCCCCCGACATTGTTTTCCAACTCAGAACTCAGAACTTAGAAACTCAGAACTTTGAGTTAGGCCGGCGCAGAAAGCGAACCAGGCGGCGTTGGCAGGGATATGGAGGTTGAAATCCACCAGACTGTGGACCAGCAATCCGCAGCAGCCGAGCGCCGCGCCCAACTGCATCCAGCCTTGTTCGTGTCGAAGGCGCTCGCGCAGGTTTCTGAAGGCCATGCCTAGTAAAAACACGAGGCTCGCAAGCATCAGAACCAGGCCGGTGAGGCCGGTTTCCGCCAGCGCCTCGGCGTAGTCGTTGTGAGAGTGGTCCCACTCGAAGTCGCTCGGGAAGCTGCGATAGGGTGGGTAGGCCGTCTCAAAGCTGCCCAGGCCTACACCGGTGAAGGGCCGGTGACGGAACATGCGCAGGGCGTCGAGCGCCACCCACCGCCGCTCACCGAAGGTGGCCTCGGGTGTACGCGTGAGACTAGCAACGGTAGAGAAGCGTTTCAGGATGTCGCCCTGATCCATCCAGAGGAAGAGCGACGCGGCAAGGACGATCCCCAGCACCCCCGCTGCGGCCGAACGCCGGCCGGGGGCCCGCCGCAGAAGAATGACAGTCAGGATCAAAACCTCGGCGACGAGTGCGATCAGGCCTCCTCGCGAGCCGGAAAGCAGCACGGACGCCACAGCCACCGAGACTGCGAACCCGAGCAACAGGCGTGCCGGATACGCACGTGGACGCGAAAGGACGTAAACAGCGGCGAGCGGAATCAGCATCTCCATCAGGCCGGCGAAGTGATTGTGGTTCACGTACGGCCCGAATACCCAGCCACCCCAGCGCGGCTTCACCGTCCAATAAATGAGGGCCGGGCTGGAGAAGAATTGCGCGATAGCGAATACCGCCAGAGCCGCGGTGTAGACCGTCACTGCTATTCCGAGCACGCGCCAGGCAGGAGCAGAGCCGCCAGAAAAAGCAGATCCCTCGCTGCGCTCGGGATGACATCCTGAGAGCGCTGTCATTCTGAGCGGAGCGCAGCGGAGCGAAGAATCTGTTTCTGGTTGCCGCCGAAGATCACTCCGTGTCTCTGCGACTCTGTGGTGAGATCTGTTGGGGCCTGCCGGAGAGAAGAATTGTACCGCCAGAAAGAAGATGATCAGAGCGGTAGCCAGCTTCAACAGCGACTCTCGAGTGGCGAGAGCGTCCATGGTGGAATGACCAAGCAGTTGAGCCGCGCCGAGTGCCAGCATCGCTAAGGCTGGCGCGTAAAGCGGCGACCACACGATTCTCACCACACCCTGCCTCACACTCGCTCCAGCCCACCAGGCGAGCGACAGCAAGGCCACCATCCCGAGCGTCGCCCAGGCCCACGGCTGCACGGCCCCGAATGCCAAGGGCGCGGCAAACAGGGTAATAAGCAGTAGACGGTAGACGGTAGGCAAGGAATGGTGAATTGTAAATGGTGAATTCAGAATTATGGTTTCCGACTTCTCAGTCATCAATTGACCTCTGCATCCTCCTGTCTTTGTGAATGGTAAGTTGCGAATTATCATTCAGCACGCAGACCTGGCGATTCGCCATTCACTATTCACAATTCACTATTCTCTGTCATACCGTCTACCGTCTGCCGTCTATCGAGCTTGGGCGGACTCGACGAGTTTCTTCTGCGGCTGCAAGGAAACCGCGTCCAGCCAGAACTGCCCGGTGATCTCGGCGGGAAAACTTCGGCTGAGTGGCCGCCAAACCGCCAGGCGCACAACCCGCGTCTCGGCTCCAGTGAGGAATTGGATGCTCAGCACGTGCCAGGGAGTAGTGCCTACGGTCGAGTCCGTGGCGACGTCAAGGCACTGGGGGCAGTGAGTGTCGAGGACGCGCAGGCGCGGGCCGCTCGCGGAAGTGATGTTCTCCGAGCGGGCAGAGGCCGTCAGCACGTACTCCTGGTTGGGGCGCACGGGCACGAGTTGATAGACAGGCTCGTACTCCTGGTTGCTGCTGACGGTAAAGTCCAGGCGCAGGCAACGCCGCCCTTGGCGGGCGGACGGGTCAGAGAAATCGACCGCCACCCCAGGCGCACCCCGGTAACACCAGTCGAAGCCGACGTTCAAAGGCGCTTGCTCGAAACCGCCGTTGAAGACCAGATTCTCCGCATCGTCCCGGGCGGGAAGCAAGCCGCCACCCTTCTCCACCGCCTGCCAGACGCTCAGCGCTTCCCGTGTGCGACCCTGGTCGAGCAGGCGCGCGAGATAAGGCTCCGCCAAGGCCCAGTTAACAGACGGCGCATGGGCAATGGTCTGAAGCCAGACCGCGTAGGCGGCGTCGGCGGCTCCATTAGCGCTCAAGAAATTCACATAGGCCAGCTTCTGCGCCGGATTGGCTGAGGGCAGGAGCTTCTCGAACACCTGTTGGGGATCGTTCAGGAGTTGAAGGCTCAGCCGGAACGACGGCCAGGCGTATTCCGGGCTGAGCGCCAGAAGCTCGCGAAGGTGCCGCAGAGCCGCATCGGTCCGGCCAGCCCGCAAGTCATGGTTCGCGACCACCCAACGCACGCGAGGCGTCATGGGGCCGAGATCAAGGGCGCGCGCGAAAGCAACGTCGGCACCGGCCCCGTCGCCAGCCGACTCGCGCGCCGCGCCAAGATCGAGCCAGTAGAGCGCCACCCGAGGATTCAACTCCGTCGCCCGTCGCAAGTCGCGGAGCCCTTGCGCGAAGTCGGGCGGCGAGCCGTAGGCATTTATCAGTCCCAGCTTGTGGTAAAGGTCGGGATTGCGCGGATCCAGAGCTAGCGCCCGCCGCAGGGTGGTTACATCGCCCGATTCGCCCAAGGTGTCGGCGATCGCTACTCGTAGCGTTTCCACCGCCAGCGCAACGAGCGGCAGCCCCACCACCATCAGAAAGAGGGCGGCCCGACGTCGGGAGCGAAAGAACAGTAGAAAGTAGACGGTAGACAGCATACAGGAGTCCTGAACTTAGAACTCAGCCCTCATAATTCATAACTCAGAACTTTTGCCGTGGCCGTTGTGTCCATTGCCCGGTTCACTGCCCTCCGTATAGTAGGAATGGTAATACCGGCCATACTGGGATCCGTAGTAATAGTACCCATCGCGTCGCAGGTCGACCTTGTTGAGGACCGCACCCAGGATCTTTCCTCCCGCGCTTTCGAGAACGCGTTGAGCACGCACCAGGGCGCCACGAACGGTAGCGTCGCTTTCCACCACTAGGATGACCCCATCCACGAGCGTTGACAGCAAGGTGGCATCAGTGACCATGAGCGCAGGCGGAGAGTCGACGACGAGGTGATCGAAATGAAGGCGCAGCCCGCGCATCACCTCTTCCATGGTAGGCGAGCAGAGCAGTTCGGCAGGGTTGGGAGGCGAGGGCCCAGCGGGGAGCACCCAAAGGTTGGGGACGGGCGCGAAATTGCGTAATGCCTCGTCCACGCCGTGGGCGCCCGTCAGCATGCTGCTGAGTCCCATGTCGTTTGCAAGATCCAGGTGGCGAGCGACGCCGGGTTTGCGCAGGTCGCCGTCGATGATCAAGACGCGCCCGCCACGCTGGGCGAGCGCCATGGCAAGGTTCACCGAAGTGCATGTTTTGCCCTCGTTGGGCTGCGGGCTGGTCACGAGCAGCGCCTGTGGCGGTCGAGGGGCAGTGGAGAGCAGGATGGCCGTGCGCAGAGCGCGGTAGGACTCGGTAAGAGCCGATGAAGGTTGTTTGAGGACGGCTAAGGCCACTGCGCCATTGTGGGTCGCCCGCCTCCGATGGCGACTCTTCAGCCACCCTGACGACGACCCACTGAGGTTTGCCGAGGGCACAATCGCCAGGGTGGGGGCTCCAATCAACCGTTCCACGTCTTCGGCATTCTTAATGGAGTTGTCCAGACCCTCCTCGACGAAAGCGAGGGTGATGCCGACGACTATACCGGCGAGCAAAGCGATCCCCAGGTTCAGGAGCTTCTTCGGTCGCACCGGGACGCTGGGGACCAAAGCCCCATCGACAGCGTGGATATTGGTAGCGCGCAGGCCTGCCGAAACCGTCGCGTCCTTTAACCGCTGGAGCAGTTTGTCATAGAGTTGCTGGTTGGTTTCGAATTCGCGCTGCAGAAGATTGTGCTGAATCAGGAGCTGGCTCAGCTTGCCGACTTCCAGTTTCTCCTCCGCCACGGCGGCAGTAAGGAGCTTCTCGCGGGCCAGCGCCGCCTCATAGTCATGGCGAATGCGTCCCACCACACGGGCGCGCTCCTTTTCGACGAGGGATTGAATTTCGGCCACCTGATCGCGCAGCCGGACCACCTTAGGAAAGTTGGGGCCATACTGCTCCTGAGCGTCGGCGTACTGCGTCTTCAACTCGGCAGCTTTCTCCTCGAGCTTCTCCAACAGCTCACTCTGCGCCAGGAGTGCTACCTGGGACTCGTTGGCGCTTACCAGTTCATCGAGCGCCTGCTTCTGCAGCCGGTCGCTCTGGGCATTGGTAAGGTCCTTGCTCAAGTCGGCCAGCCTCTGCTCCACCACGTTCTGCTTGTCGCTGACGTTGACGATGGCGTTCTGCCGCTCGTAGTCC
>Ga0187846_10001720_pt1 | contig 12285 bp, 15 predicted proteins | sample TC_taG_FD_161473 | JGI IMG/M metagenome (GOLD analysis project Ga0187846, IMG submission 161473) | Biofilm microbial communities from the roof of an iron ore cave, State of Minas Gerais, Brazil - TC_06 Biofilm (v2) | ecosystem: Environmental > Terrestrial > Deep subsurface > Cave > Wall biofilm...
TTTCAGGGCTCGTTTACCGAAGTGGCAATACAACACGCTCTGGTTCCACCCGCGCCCTTACATGAGCGGCTGCCGGGCATTGCGCCAGCGCTCGAAGAGGTGGTGATGCACGCGCTGGCCAAGGGCCCCCACCAGCGTTTCGCTACCATCCAAGCATTTGCCCACGCTCTGGAACAGGCCAGGCTGCCCGTAGGCCCCGGTGTATCGCGGCGCGCGATCGAAGGCGAGACGGGGCAGCCTTCTACGCAATCCCGGCGTGGCCCATCGCGGCGCGCAATCACAGCAGGCATCATCGGAGCGGTTGGGCTGGTAGTTGCTGGTGGAGCCGCCTGGGAAGTGCTCTCCGGCAAATGGCGGGAGCTGTTGCCAGGTGGCACACCGGCTCCCGCGCCGGGGACAACGCTTTTCACGTACCATGGCCACTCCTCGCCGGTGGCCGCGGTCGCCTGGTCGCCGGATAGCACACGCATCGCCTCGGCGGGCGACAATGTGCAGGTCTGGGATGCGACGACGGGGAGGTATGTGTACATCTATCGCGGCCATTCCGCTCCTGCAAACAACCAGTCTACTCTCAATACCAGCGAGCTGGTTGTAGTCAATGCCGTGGCGTGGTCGCCCGATGGCAAATATATCGCCTCCGGCGGTGGCCTCTATACACCGGAGCCGGATTATTCGGTGCAGGTGTGGGAGGCTGCGACAGGCAAGACGGTGAACATCTATCGCGGGCACACTTCGGCAGTCACAGGGCTGTCCTGGTCGCCCGATGGCAAATATATCGCTTCCGCGAGCGACGATCAGGTGGCCCATGTGTGGGAGGCGCTCACCGGAAGGCGGCTGGTTGTACATCATGAGCCAGCGGAGCAAACGGCGCTCGTGGGTCCGGATACGGTGGCCTGGTCGCCCGGTGGCAGGTTCATCGTTTCGGGTGGCGGCAATACGTACTCTACAGACACTGGAAGCTTCAAGCAGCCTCAGCAAGTGTGGGATGCTGCCAGCGGGCGTATAGTGCTAAGCTATCAGGCCTTCTCGTCCCAGGTGACGGCGGTAGCCTGGTCCCCGGATGGCAAGCGCATTGCCTCTGGCGGAGGAGCGACCTACTACAGCCCAACGACGGACTACTCCGTACGCATCTGGAGGGCGGCGAGTGGACGCACGTTGCTAACCTATCGTGGGCATTCTTCTCCAATAACATCGCTAGCCTGGTCGCCGGATGGCCGCTACATCGTTTCCGGCAGCACATTCAACTCGCCCGGCAGCAGCGGCGATCGCTCAGCGCAAGTATGGGATGCGGCGACTGGCCACACCCTGCTCACCTATCGCGGCCATACACGCGATAACTTCGACGGCGTCACAGCCGTAGCCTGGTCCCCCGATAGCAAACGCATCGCCTCCGGCGGGACTGATACCACAGTGCAGGTGTGGGTAGCTTGGTAAGCCGGCTCGCCGATTTTCGCGTTGATTTCGGTTGCGGATGCCTCGATCGTTTCGTGTGTTGTGCTGGCTACTTGTGACATCCGTCGGCTCAGTGAGGCCTTTGAGCACACCCCATACCCCCGCTCGCTGCTTGCCGATTCCTCAGAGGAAGAGTACCATGGCAAGCATGCACTTGCCTATCTTCACCAAGGGGGAATGGACACTTTGCAGAGGAATCTCACCTTTTTCAAGCAGTTGGCATGCTTTTGTCTTCAGTCGCTACAGCATCGCCTCGTCGCTTGGACCAAACCGGACACCACCTCGCTGCTGCTTGCGACGCTGACTGACCTTGCCCGAAGCAAGTCCGAGATGGTGGCAGAAAATGCTCTCCTACGCCAACAACTCATCATTCTGCGCAGACAGGTGAAACGGCCTGTCTGTACCAAGAAGGACCGCATGCTGCTGGTCCTGCTGGCAAGCATGGTGCGGACCTGGAAGCAAGCGCTGCTCATTGTTCAGCCTGAGACGAGGCTCGCGAGGGCCGCGCCTGGGCTTTCAACTGTTCTGGAAGTACAAGTCGAGGGCCTCTTCTCTCAAGCCAAGGATCTCCGAGGAGACCGTGGCCTTGATCAAGCAGATGGCCAGAGACAATCGCCGTCTTCGGAGCAGAGCGCATCCGGGGCGAATTGCTCAAGCTGGGCATCCACGTCTGCAAATGTACCATTCAGAAGTACATGAGGTCCGTGCGTACCACACGACCACACGGACAGACCTGGAAGACCTTCCTGCACACGCACGCCCAGCAGATCTGGGCCTGCGACTTTCTGCCAGTGACTGACCTGTTCTTCCGTTCGCAGTTTGCCTTCTTCATTGTCGAACTGTACTCGCGCAAAGTGATCCACGTCGGCGTGACGCGCTCTCCTACCGACGCGTGGACGACGCAACAGCGAAGGTTCGCCACCGCTTATGGCGTGGGACCGAACTATCTGATCCGGGATAACGATAGCAAGTTTGGGGTAAGCTTTGCGCGAGTTGCCAAGACAAGTGGCATCGCGATACTCAAAACGCCCTACCACGCGCCGCGAGCCAATGCCATCTGTGAGCGGTTCCTGGGCAGTGTCCGGCGGGAGTGCCTCGATCACCTGCTCATCCTGCAGGAGAAGCAGCTCCAGCGGGTGCTCAATGCCTATGTGGCCTATTTCAACCAGGCACGGTCGCATCAAGGGATTGGACAGCAGATTCCGGAGCAGAAAGCTGGATCATCTCGTGCCACACCGTCCAAAGGAAGCAGAGTGGTTGCGGTTCCGATCTTGGCTGGGCTGCACCATGACTACCGACGAAGCGCATACGTTCTTCCACATAAGATATATCTGCAAGAGACCTACGCAGAGTGCCTCCCCATGTTCATCAACATGCAATCCCTTCTCATTTTCCGCTCTCCATGGAACACGCAAAGCAAATGGATGCTTGACGGCACAGGAGTTTCTGGCTTCAAGAGCAAGGATATTCTCCCTCTCTTGACTTCCTGTGACTATCAGGGGTCAAAAGAGAGGGAATTGAAGAGGGAAATTTGTAGGTTTCTTGCTGGATATCAAAAGTAGCCAACACAGGGAAAACGAACTCTTGCCTATCACGTCAAGGATGACATCATAGGTTTTGTCGCTTCTGGTGAAATCCTCTCGCGTGTAATCAATCACGTGGTCTGCGCCAATGGAGCGTACCATATCCAGGTTGCGCGAGCTGCATACGCCTGTGACTTTGGCCCCAAATGCTTTAGCGATCTGCACCGCAAACGTCCCCACTCCATCAGCAGCCCCATTCACCAGCACTTTGGCCACGGAGTGAATCTGTCCCGCATCGCGCAGGCCGTGCAGTGCGGTAGTGGCGGCCACAGGAACGGCGGCCGCTACCTCAAACGAAAGATTGGCCGGTTTCAGCGCCACCTCGTTTTCATCGGCGCAGGCATACTCGGCAAACGCACCCCTGGCACCCTTGCTTTGCCCGAATACCTCGTCCCCTGGCTTGAACTGGGTCACGCCTGCGCCAACTGCCTCAACCTGTCCCGCGATGTCAGCGCCGATGACCGTGTTGATGGCTTTGAGCAGCACTCCATCCAGGAAGCGGCCCAGGAGCGATGCCTTCTCGAAACGCCGGAAGTCAAGCGCGTTTGCGGATGACGCATGAACTTTGACCGGCACTTGATTGTCTTTTAGAACAGGTTTTGCTACCTCCCTGAGCTGAAGCACATCGGGATGGCCATATGTTGTGTACACAATCGCTTTCATTTACATATCCTTTTTTGATTTATCCCTAAATACGTGGCGATGTTTCTGATGCATATGCCTGGCCGGGCTTGACTCCAACGACCGAGAGCAATGGCATGCCTAAATCTCGCACCTTTTTGAGCAATCCGTGCAGCGCAGCCTGATCGGCCACCGGACCGGTGAGCAGTGTCTCCCCGTTGTCTTCGAGAGTGATGGTGAGGTCGTCAAACCAATCTGTCCAATGACGACCCAGGTGGCCCTTGAGCCTGATCTGGTAGATCACCGGTTGCCTTGGATTAATTTCTGAGTTGAATGTGCCTGACATAACCCTGTTCCCCAGTCTCGTGATGAATACTCAGTGAATCTTGTCGATGCCTACGCCCGCAATGACGATGATGGCGAAACATACGACGGCTAGACTCACCCACCCTGTTGTCCCACCGAGAGCAAACATGAAGAGCAGGCCGAACAGCAGCAGCAGCCCCAGGGCGATCACGGCCAGGGCGAAACGCAGCATATTCGTCCTGTCGTGTGGGAGCGGATAGACTTTGCCGGACGATCCTTCTCTCACCTCCTGCTCATAGGAGGTCTCATACTGCTGGCGAGCAGATGCTGTCTGGTTGCCCTCGTAGCTCCCATACACCTGGTCTGCTGGCTGATAGATCGCTTCACTGACTTCCTTTTGTGGCATCATAGGGTTTTTCCTTTCATTCAACCGCTCTTATAACTCGTTTAAGTAGACGCCTCTAGTCCCTCAGGGAATTGGCCCATTTTTCAGCATAATCGCCGACGATGGGCAGCTTGTAGTATCTGCCGCGAGCCGCTTTGACCATCAAGACAATCCAGCAGATGAAGGAGACGAACAACAGCCCGGCGCTGAGGGAGCTAAGCAAAGGGATGTGGCTGAACACAGTCGTCACAATGCCTATCGCACCGAAGAAGATGAGGGACTGCATGGCGTGGAAGCGCACAAAGCGATTCTCTCTCTTAAGCAGGAGGAAGATCAGGCCGGTGATCCACCCGCCCAGGTAGCTCAGCCAGCCGACAGCGGGCGTTCGCAAGATCTTTTCAGAAGGGCTGATATAGCCTGCAGGTGGCGCAAAGTACGGCTGCCCATAGTACTGCTGAGAAGTAGAGAGATGCTCTTGCTGCTGGTATCCCCCCTCAAAGGGCGGGTGATGGCTCTCTGAAGAGCTTTCCTGAAAGTCGTTGGGAGCCTCGAGCGGCTGCGCTGTGGCTGCTCCTTTGTATCCATCATAGGGAGTATGAGCTTCGTTTGAATAGTTTTTCATGAGTGTAGAACCTTCTCTCAATTTATGCGGGGTAGCCGCTCTACAGAGCCTGTACCACTGGCTCAATCTATACCAGAAGCATAGCTCCATGACGGTATGCAGGTCGAGACACGAAAGTGTTGTTCGGAGTGTTGTTTTGTGAGGGGTGTAAGGAGCAGTTCTTAGGAGCAAGTGTGCGCGCACACTGCCGTTGAGGCTACAACAGGTCCAACTCGCGGGCACGTGCGACCGCTTCGGTGCGCCTTTCGACCTGGAGTTTGCCAAAGATTTTCCGATTGTGTCCTTTCACCGTATCCAGGGCGAGGAACAGCCGCTCGCTGATCTCCTGATTGGAGAGTCCCTGAGCAATGAGGCGCAGGACTTCTAACTCGCGTTTGCTCAATGGATCGAGCAGGGGCTGGACAGATGACCTGTGGGAGGCGCCTGCGCTCTGCTGCTCCTCCACTTTCAATACTGCGAGCAACTTTCCGATATAGTCGAGCATCCACCCACAAGCCTCTGCCTCGGATAACAGGAGGGCCATCGGCATGCCTTCATCGACAAAGAGACGAATGAAGCCGCCTGGTTCAGCCAGCACCAGCGCATCCAGGAGCAGTTGCACCGCCTGCTCCTTCTCGCCCTGGGCTTGCAGAGCGAGCGCCTGCAGCATCATCGCCTTGAGCTGTTCATCCTGCCAGCTCTTCGCCTCCACCTGCCGTCGCCAGGGTTCTAGCACCGCCAGCGCCGCGGATGGGTCGTCCTGGGCCAGGTAGACGCGGGCCTGGCTGAAGGGCAAGTCATGCGACTGCGCCAGGTGAGCGGCTGCAACCAGGTTGCCCTGGCGCAGCAGGGTCAATACCTGCACAGCAGCCACGGCAGGAATGAGCGTGACAAAGTTGTGCTGCTGTGCAGACTGAGCGGCTCCAGCGAGCAAAACTGATACCCCGGCTGTATCTCCCCGCGTCAGTTTCAGACGAGCGAGCAATACCTCACTGGCCACGACTCTATCGGCGTTTTCTATCAGCCGCGCCAGGTGGATGCCCTGTTGTGCGTGCTGCGAAGCTTCATCCAGGGAGTTCCATTCGTAGCAGATACGAGCCAGCCCCAGATGGGCTTCGCAGGTACCCGGCTGCGCCGACTCGCCCACCAGGTGCAGGACGCGCCGATAGGTCTCGGCTGCTGCATAGAGCTGGTTGTCTGCTTCCTGGATGAGACCGAGGCCGATGGAAGCCGTGACGTTGTTCATGATACTGTTGGACGCCTGGCTGAGTGCGATGGCTTCGGTATAGGCCCGCCGGGCCGCGGAACGGTCTCCCTGGAGATGGTAAGCAATCCCCAACTTCCAGACTGTGGCGGTGCGGACGGCCAGGTTGTCGGGGTGCAGATACTCCAGCGCGCGGTGCGACTGGGCAATGATGGTCTCCACTTGGTTCTGGGCAGCAGCCAGCAAGGCCCGGATGGCGGCAATGTGTCCGATCAGGTTGCGTGTCTTGGCATCTAGCTCGGCGCCCTGCAGGGCTGCTTCTGCCGCCTGGAGTTTCTCTTCCACGCCCGTCAGTTGACCGGTCATCGATAAGGCCGAGGCGTATATCACCCACAACGAGGGCCTGGCATCCAGCACCGCCTCTGGCAGCGACCTCAACCAGTTCAGGACCGGGGTCACTGCACCGCGAAATTGCAAGGGCATCCCCTTTCCTTCCACCAGGCGCCTGGCGCGCTCCATATCATGAGCGGCAGTCGCATGCTGAAACGCTTCGATGTCCATGCCCTGCTTTTCATACCAGGTGCTGGCACGCAGGTGCAATTCATTCACCAGGCTTGCCGCATCTCCTGGAGAGGAGGCGAGGCGCTGTCGCAGCAACCCCGCGAAGAGCTGGTGATAGCGATACCAGCGCCGCTCGTCGTCCAGCGGGACGAGGAACAGGTTGGCGCGTTCGAGATAGGTCAGGGTGGTCTGACCCGAAATCGAGGGATCGAGCACCACAGCATCACACAGCGGGGCGCAGAAGCGATCGAGGATAGAGGTGCGCAGCAGGAACTTCTGAATGCTTTCGGATTGCAGCCCCAGAACTTCTTCCACCAGGTAATCCAGCACGAAATGGTGGCTGCCGGTGAACGAGCGGATGAAGCTGGGCGCATCTTCCTGTCCCTGCAAGGAAAGCGCGGCTAACTGCAGGCCAGCAATCCAGCCTTCGGTACGCTGTTCAAGGGCAACGATGTCTTGCGCTGAGAGATTGAGGCTCATCACCCGGTTGAGAAAAGCGGCGGCTTCGGCGTGAGTAAAACGCAAGTCGGTGATGCGTATCTCGATCATCTGGTCCCCGGCGCGGAAGCGGGCCAATGGCAGCCCCGGATCTTCGCGGGTGGCGATGACCAGGTGCATATGCGGTGGGAGATGCTCGAGCAGAAAGGCGAGAGCCTGGTCCACCGCTTTGACCTCCAGCACGTGGTAATCGTCCAGAACAAGGACGAACTGGTCCTGTATGGTGGCCAGGTCATTTAGCAGGGCTGTCAGAACCGCCTCGGGGGGGTGGTGGCTGAGGTGATTGGAGTATACCCAGCACCTCATCTCCAATATGCGGCGCGATGGTCTGCAAGGCAGCCACGAGGTACGTCAGAAAGCGGATGGGGTCGCCATCCCCTGCGTCCAGTGAGAGCCAGGCGGCCGGTCGCTCGCACCAGGCAAGCCATTCGCTGATCAGCGTAGTCTTCCCAAAGTCGGCGGGGGCGGAGATGAGGATCAGTTTGCGGTGCAGTCCCTCGTTGAGCTGCGCGAGCAGGCGGGGACGGCTGACCACTTCAGGTCGCAGTGGAGGGACATACAGTTTAGTGGCGAGAAGGGAGTAGGCATGCCTGCCTCGTATCCTTTCTGCAGCCTGCCCTGTTCATTTTACCTGCATGAAGCGCCTCTGCTCCCTGGCTCATACTCTTCAGGGTGGTTTGACAAGATCATAATAGAGGATAAAAGGGCATGCGTCAAGAATATATGCTGGCTGTGTTAGCGTTCAGGGATAATGTCATAGGGTAGGCGCGGCCGGCGTGATCATGTGCGGGTGGACAAGCTGGGCAAACTGAGCCTTGGAGACAATTTGGATCAGGCCAGATTGCCCCTGGTTCAAGAGGCAGAGGAGCTACCTGGTCATATCGACCAGGGTCGAGTTGATTGAGCCTGCTGGTCCGACTGCCTGAAAGCGCTCATAAAAGTCCATGGGTTGGATCTGGTTGCCTGCCTGACGGTAGGGCCGTGCGCAATCGGAGAAGCGGAGTGACTCCTGGACAGAGAACGTGGTACCAGTCATGTCCAGGGGTGTCAGGATGCGTTGCTGGATGAACACTTCCCAGGGCTGTCCACTGAGCACTTCGACCAGGTAACCCGCCACGGTATACAGGAAGTTCTGGTACTGCCAGGTGGAACGGAAATCCTTGGTCGGTTCCAGGGATGCTAAGCGCTCCACCAGCTCCCGGCGGGAAAGAGGAGCGTTGTACCATGCCAGCAGATAACTGGGGAGGCCAGCGTTATGGATCAACAGATCGAGCGGGGTGATGTGCGCGGTTGCGACGGGATCAGCGAGTTGGAAAGAGGGAAGATAGTGTTTGACGGGGACATTCCAGTCCAGCACACCGTCATCGACGAGCATGGCGAGTGCCATGGCAGTGAAGGCTTTCGTCGCTGAACCGATCGCAAAGCGAGTATGTGGAGTGACTGGCAGGCGCGCGGAGAGATCGCGTTGGCCGAATCCCTGTGAAAGGAGCACTTCGCTGTCCTTCACGATAGCCAGTGCCAGCCCTGGCACGCGCCATTCATCCATGGTGGTCGTGACGAAATCTGTGAAATCTTGTCCGAGAGCGAGAGTTGTCAATGACATACGTAGCGCGTCGTCCTTTCAGCAAAGAATCTGTGAAAATACAGGTGTTCTTTGGATCACTTTCTGATCTTCAGTCAGAACTACGAGCTAAGGTTACGTGGAACTCGTTCTCTCCCTCCTTTTTCCAGGGTCTTCTTATAAGACATTACGAACAAAAGAGGTAAAAGTGTAATCCGTCTCTCTGTGCTGGCTACTTGTAGTAACCGTCGGCCCGAATTGGCCTGTGAGAACCCTTCATGCTGTCTCTTACTCCTTGCCTATTACCGACAGGAAGAGTACAATCACAAGCATTGACTCGCTCATCTTCACATAGGGGGTAACGTCCACCGTGCAGAGGATTCGCACCATCATCACGTGGTTGACTGGCCTGTGTCTTCACTCGTTCCACCACTGCTTCGTCACCTGCATCAAGCCAGACACCACCTCGCTGCTGCTCTTGACACTGACCGACCAGGCCCGTAGCAAGTCCGAGCTTGGGGGGTTACATCATGGCTATCGCAGAAGTGCATAAGCTTTTCCAGAGATGAAGAGGTGAATGTCTGAGGCATGCGCAACACCTAAGAAACGTCTTTCACGCTTGTGGTTACGTCGAGAACCAGCAGCCAGTTGTTTGTCGTTTTTCTTGCGAAAGGAACCAATCACCAGAGATGTGCGCCTCATCGAAAGTCGAGTTACTGCCCCAGAGGGCAAGGACGTTCCTCCCAAGTCTGACTCACTGTGCAATTCTTCGTCAAAGCACTATATAACTGAAGAGGTTAACTATCAATTTGCCCAGCGGATAACCAATGTAGCCAGCACAGGTGCTGACGAGCTTATGGATAGTAGCCAGTTGTAAATCACGGTTGTCAAGTAGGCACGGGACCGGTTTAAAATGTGGCATAGACAATCCATCTCAAACATGATCTGAAGAAGATATTCCTTCAGGCTTCGAAGCCATCAATGCAACAGGTTCCTTCCCACGCATGCGGTACGAGCTTCCCGCGTCGGGTAAAACACCTCCCCATGATGCGAGCCTCCGGTCGATGATCGCCATCATTAACGCGGTGTCGCCCACCAGTTCCCCCCAGCTCGTCAGGCTCTTGTTGGAAGTAATCACCGTTGCCCCCTTCTGGTAGCGCCCTGCAATGATTTCATAGAGCACTGGGCCGACCTGTGGTTCGACCGTCAAGTAGCCGAACTCATCCAGAATGAGCAGATCGCAGGTGATGAGGGGCTCGATGAGGCGAGCAATGTCCGAGCGTGTGGCGGCGGTCACCACGGCGTTGGCCAGGTGTTGTGCCACCACAAACCGCACTCGGTACCCCAGCTGCACCATCTTGGTCCCAAGGGCCACCGAGAGGTGGGTTTTCCGATACCGCCGCTTGGCCCAATCAACACAAGCGAGCAAGCCCCTGTGATAAAGCTACTATCAAAAAAACGCATGAGGACGGCTCGCTTGAGTTCAGGCCGGAAGGAGAAATCGAACTGTTCAATCGTAGCCGCATAGGGAAAGCCTGCGTGCTTCATCTTGCGCTTGAGCTGATTTTCCTGCCGAGCCAAGAGTTCCTCGGTGAGCAATTGATCGAGAAACTCTCCGTGACCCAGATCGCTGTGTGCTGCTTGCTCAATCCAACTTGGATACAGCTGGCGGATGCGCGCTAACTTGAGCGCAGCCAGTTTTTGATCGAGGCTCTCGCTCATGCGTGGACCTCTTCCCGCGCCACACCGCTCAGCCCCACGCTGTCTCGGTTGGCGACATACTGTTCGTGAGTCGGGCCAAATCGCGCTCCACCTCGTGCTGTGGTGGACCCGCGAGGGGAAGTGGGGAGAGCATCATCTGCGCCGAGGAATCAGGCACAGGAGTTGATGGCAGGACGCCAATCGCGCGGACATACTCTGCGCCGTACATCTGCTGCTCCGCTGCCAGTTCCAGCGCAGCCACGAAATCTGCTTTCCCGATCTCTTGCGCCACATCATACAGCGCAATCATCTGCTGATTCATCTCGGTGCGTCGTTTGTGACAGAGCTGCTGGACGTAGGCCGACACCTCCGGGGAGAGGCTGCACAACCAGTCGCGGTAGACCATGACGCGTCCCCGCGGTTTGTGGGCAAAGGCGGCGATCCGCGTGGGCCGGATCGATCACCCGCGCGTGCCCTGCTGGAAGGCGCACATGCGTGGCAACCCGTTCCTGGTCGGCGAACAGTTCGATACGAGACGGATGAATGCGGGCAGTGAGAGCTCGTCCCATCAGGTGCGCTGGCACCGAGTAGCGGTTGGTCGGAAGCGGCTACCAGTCCCTCGCGGCTCACGACGACGCAATCGAAGAAGCCATAGTCGGCGGCTGTGGCGGGTAGTGGTCCGAACCTGGGCTGCTCCTCCGCAAGCCTGACGGTGGGGGGTTGCCCTGTCGCATCAGAAGGTCTTTCGGTATTGACAGAGCGCAACCACCCTCGACATTGCTCGCCCAGGTCCGCATCGTCATGGAAGCTGCGTCCTGGCAGGAAGTTTCCCTTCACAAATTTGACCAGTTATGTAGACACTTGACACCCTGTAAGCATCTGTTCATACTAAGAACAGATGTTTCAAAGTCACAGAAGGAGCAAGTGTACATGCGAGTCCGGCGTATCCAGCTCGAGAACGAGCACCATTTTTCCTTTGAACTCTTAGACGACGACGACCAGCCGATTCCCATTGTTTCCCGTTTCATGCGGCATCTGAGCGCACGCGGATGTTCCCCTAACACCCTTTCCGCTTACGCGTACGATCTGCTTCATTTCATGAGCTTTCTGAAAGCTCAGCACCTCACTTACCAGGAGTTTCGTCCCCCACATGCCTTGCTGTTTCTGGAGTACTTGAGTCAGCTACCGAGTCGGAAGGCTGCACGACGACTCGGCCTGGTACTCTCAACCACCACTGCCGATGGTGCTTCTGCGACGCGTCTCTCGCCGGCTACCATCAATCGCACGTTCGCCACCGTTTCCTCTTTCTACGAGTATCTCATCCTCGCCGGCGATTTCACCGAGCGCGAGAACCCCATTCAGAAGGTGCCTGACCCTGCGGCTTCCCGTGTCGCCGCCCGCCATCGGCCGTTCATGGGATACGCCAGCCGTCAAAAACCCATGCGACGGGCGGTGCATGTCAAAACGGTCCGGCGTGTCCCTCGACCGATGGATGACGAGCAGGTGCGCCAGCTCCTGGAATCGCTCTCGAAGAAACGCGACAAGGCGATGATCCTGCTCATGCTTCATGGGGGCTTGCGCCCAGGGGAAGTTCTTACGCTTCAGTTGGGTGATCTCCAGTACGGACGCAAGCGGGTCGTGATCCGGTATCGCACGGATCATCCGAAACGCGCGAGGACGAAATCGCGGACGGAACGGGTGGTCGATCTGCTCCAACCGGAAACGCTGCAAGCGGTGAGCGATTACGTGATGGATGAGCGCCCACGTGACTCGGAAAGTCCCTATGTCTTTCTGGTGGGAGGACACGGCAAG
>Ga0187846_10001721_pt1 | contig 12283 bp, 9 predicted proteins | sample TC_taG_FD_161473 | JGI IMG/M metagenome (GOLD analysis project Ga0187846, IMG submission 161473) | Biofilm microbial communities from the roof of an iron ore cave, State of Minas Gerais, Brazil - TC_06 Biofilm (v2) | ecosystem: Environmental > Terrestrial > Deep subsurface > Cave > Wall biofilm ...
GGGCCGTTTCCTGTATCCCAAACCGGAAATGCGAAACGCGTGCACCACAAGATTACGTGGGTCGTTCCTAAAGCAAGCGCGCCCGAGCGGTAACTCACCGGCGGTGAATCCTTGCGGAAATGGCGAACGCCGCGCAGCCCACCAGCGCTCCCGCCAGCGCATCCGCCGCGTAATGGTACCGCAGCACCACCGTGGCCACCGCCACACTCGCGGCAACGACCAGGAACAGCCCGCCGAGACGCGGCCGGTAGGCACGCACGGCCAGCGACGTCGCGGTGACGCCTGCGACGTGGCCGCTAGGGAAAATGCAAGCCTGGACGCCGTAGTTGCCCAGCAGCCACAGGTTCGCCATGCGCAGGAAGAGTGGCACAGGGGGGCCAGGCAGGTCGTGAAAGAGCAGGCGCGGCGGCGTCAGCGGAAACAAGGGGTACACCGCGTAGCAGAACAAGGTTGCCATCAGAACCGCAGTCCAGAAATGATCCACGACGATTTGGGACTTCCGATTTTGCACTCTGGATTGTGAAGCAGATCCCTGCGCTTCGCTCAGGGCAAGCTCTTCGCTGCGCTCGAGATGACATTTTGGGGTCGCTGTCATTCTGAGTGAAGCACAGCGGAGCGAAATCCGATTTCGGGACTCCGGTGGAGTCCATCGGACTCCAGGAAGCGGAGAATCTGCTTTTGCTTGTGGTCCTGAGCGGCGCTGCGCCAGCAGCAGGCAACCCAGCCCTAAGGGTACCAAGGGATAACAGAAAAGGTAGGCAAGCTCAAGATAGTATTGCAACCAGGGCGCCAATCGGGTCAGTATCGTGAGCACCCATGCGTTCCGCAAGAGAGCGGAATCCCAGCGAACAAAAATATGGTCGAGACGATGCACTGGGTCAGGAGTGAAGAACATCCCGGACTCGCGATAGGCGACCAGAATGACCACCGCCGGAAGCCAATCACGCACAGCGCCGAGGAAACTGCGCGGCTTCTGCCGCGCGACTCTTGCAAGTAGGAAGATAACCGCCGTGGCCAGGATATTCAGGGCGGCAATTATTAGACGTTCGCGCGGCGTCATTGGGAGTTCAAAAGAGGCAACCGTCGTATAGGCGAGGTACCCCAACATGATACCCTCAGCAGCGCGCAGTTCCCCTGCCACCGGAGAAATGTGTCCATCCGCTTCTCGTATTTCGGCCGAACCTGGCGCTCGGGCCAGGCTGTTCTGCCCCCATAGGATCATATTTCTGAACTTTCGTGACCTACTCTTGGCAATTGGGATGTAGACCTCTCCGGCAGTGCGATACCAAGCCCTCCTGTGTGGATGATTCTTATTCCTAACAAGTCGCACGCGCCGCCGCCTGTCACCTTCAGGCGCCCGTTCCTTTCGACCACTGTCAGCCAAAGCCTCCCGTTGAATCGCCTTCGCCCAGTCTGAACAAACTTTACCTCTGTAACCTGCGCGTAACATTCGTTTTGCAACGCCGATGATATAATTTCGGCGTGAACCCAAGAATTGTAATGATCGAAGACGAGCGAGATATCATTGAACTCGTGAAGTATAACTTCCGCAAGGAAGGGTTTGAGTTGGAGAGTTTCGGCAAGGGCAAGGAGGGTCTGGAGCATCTGCGTCGCAGCCAAGCCGACTTGGTGCTGATCGACATTCTACTGCCGGACCTGGATGGCTTCGAGATTTGCAAACGGCTTCGTGCCGATGATCGACTGAGGTCGGTCCCGGTGATCTTTCTCACTGCTAAGGGCGAGGAGATTGACCGTGTGCTGGGGCTGGAGATTGGTGCCGACGATTATGTGGTGAAGCCGTTCAGCCCCCGGGAACTCGTGGCGCGGGTCAAAGCGGTTCTGCGCCGGCAAGAGCGTGCAACAGAGAAGCCTGAAGTGGTGGAGGCGGGCGACCTGGTTCTGGATTCGCGCACCCAAGAGGTGAAGGTGCGAGGCCGGATTGTGGACCTGAGCACGTTGGAGTTCAAGCTGCTCCACTTCCTGGCTTCTAACCCGCGTCGTATCTTCAGCCGCGACCGGTTGCTGGACGCGGTGTGGGGGCGCGACCGCTTTGTCACGCCGCGCACCGTGGATGTTCATATCCGCCGGCTGCGCGAGAAGATTGAGAGCCAATCCAACAAGCCCCAATATCTGCAAACGGTGCGTGGATCGGGCTATCGGTTCATCGCCGAGACCTCCGTAGTTGAAGAACAGTGTGATTCTCGATAGTCCCATTTTTAGGAAGCTCCTATGGAGCGCTTTCCTGCCTACCCTCGCAACCCTGCTTCTGTTGAGTTTCTATCTCACGCGATACACGGCTCGTCGCCAGGTGGGCAGTATCGAACAGCGCCTGGACACGATGGCCCGCATTCTGGCGGGCGAACTCTCCACTGTTCCGCTCCACGGGCTCGACACCTGGGTGAGAAGGGCCGGCGATCGAGCCCAAGTCCGCGTCACGGTGATCGATCCTGGCGGCGTCGTACTGGCTGATTCCCAGCACGACGCCGAGACGGTGGAGAACCAGAGCGGGCAGCCGGAGATCGTGGCGGCGCGCCGGCGCTCGGTGGGGACCTCCATCCGCCACAGCGCCGCGGCAGATCGCGACCTCTGTTATTGGGCCTTACAGGTTGATGATAGCAATCAGCCCGGCCGCCTCCTACGCCTCGCTGAGCCCCTCGAGGACCTTGACGCTGCCACCGCGGCGGTACGCTGGCGGATACTTGGGGCCTCATTGGTGGCCGCGGTTCTGGCTCTTCTCATCGCTTATTTCTTCGCCCACTCCCTGACCCATCGCATCGGCGCATTGCGCGCTTTCGCCGAAGGCTTGATTGATGCCCGATTCTCGGAAAGGCCGCTGCCCGAGGCGGAGGACGAACTGGGCGCGCTGGCGCATTCGCTCAACCAGACGGCTTCGAAGTCCCGTGATCTGCTTGCGCGGCTCAGCCTGGAATCAGCGCGACGTGAGGCGATCCTCGCCAGTATGGTGGAGGGAGTGCTGGCGGTTGACCAGGAATTGCGGGTTACGTTCTCGAACGAGTCCTTCGCCTCCCTGGTTGGAGCTGCCAGCCCCATCCCGCCCGGCACGCCACTTGTTGATCTGCTTCGGGAGCCGGAGTTGCTGCAGATGCTCTCCGAGGTCCTGACGACAGGGAACACGCTCCGGCGGCGGCAGCAACTTGCGGCGGCGGAAGGACGCTGGTTTGAAGTGCAGGCGGCTGCGTTGGCGGTGCCGACGGGTCGCGGCGCTATCGCCATCCTACACGAGGTTACCGATCTCGAGCGCCTGGAGCGGGTGCGCAAAGACTTTGTCGCTAATGTGTCGCACGAGTTGCGCACACCCCTGACTGCGATTCGCGGCTACGCCGAAACGTTGCTCGATGGCGCGCTCGAGGATCCGGAAAATAACCGCAAGTTCCTTCAGATCATCCAAGCCCACGCCATCCGGCTTAACAATATCGCTTCTGATTTGCTCACGCTCTCGGAACTGGAGTCCGGCAGGTCGGAGGTGGAGTTGGAGTGCGTTTCCGTCCGCTCCTCGGTGGAGGCCGCCCTACGCGCGGTGGAGCCGGAGGCGCGCGTGCGCAGCGTGCGCCTGATCGCCGGGCCGATCGAGGACGCTGAGGTGCTAGGTCACAAGGTGCGGCTGGAACAAGCTCTGGTCAACTTGCTCGACAACGCCGTGAAGTTCAATCGTGCAGGTGGTGAGGTTCGCGTTGAAGCCGGCCTCGGGCCCGACCGGCAGGCGTACATCCGCATCGCCGATACAGGGATCGGCATTCCCTCCGAGGACCTGTCCCGCATCTTTGAGCGCTTCTATCGAGTGGACAGGACTCGCTCGCGCGAGGTTGGTGGCACCGGTCTGGGTCTTTCCATAGTTAAGCATGTCATCGAACGCATGCGGGGTACCATCACCGTCGAGAGCCTACTCGGTAAGGGCTCCAGCTTTACGCTTAGCTTTCCCAGCGCTGACCGCAAAAGTCCCCCCGGGGCGGCATAACGGAGCTCGTCCACCCATTGGCGACCTTCCGTGGATTGCAAGGGAGGGGTCCCGGCGTGCTTGTCTCCGGCTTCTTATGCGGATCGACGGCAGCGGGTGGTTCGTTTATCATGATCGGCTGGCTTCCTCTTTCGCCTCAGTTCGATTTAATGAATTGGAGGTGGATAGTGACAAAAGCGGATAAATCCTCCTCTCGACGTGGGAGCGAACGGAACGCTCGGGCACCGAGGGCCAGTCTCCTTGTTCTCTTCATGGCATGGTTGCTGGTCCTGGTTCCGGCCGCTGAAAGTGTGCCGCGGCCGGATGGTCCTGCGGCGCCCACGATCGTTTTCATGACGGACTTCGGCCTGGCCAACGACGCGGTCGCCATCTGCAAGGGAGTGATGTGGAGCATCAACCCCGACCTGAGAATTGTGGACTTGACCCACCAAGTCACCCCCTATTCGATCCTGGATGGTGCCCGTTTTCTCGCCGGCGCCTCGCCTTACTACCCCTCCCGCACGGTTTTCGTGATCGTGATCGATCCTGGGGTAGGCAGCGCTCGCAAGGCGGTAGTGGTGAAGTCGAAGCGCGGCCAGTACTTTGTGCTGCCGGATAACGGTCTCATAACCCTGGTCGAGGAGCGCGATGGAATCGAGGAAGCGCGGGAAATCACCAATCCATCGTGGATGCGCGGTGAAGCCGTCTCCTCAACCTTTCACGGGCGTGACATCTTCTCTCCCGTGGGCGCGCATCTGACAGAAGAAAGGGACTGGAAGCAGGTGGGTCCTGAGCTCGAGGCGAAGAATCTCGTGCGGCTCGACCTGCCCGTGGCCAAGAAGGATGAAAAGGGCCTCGCGGGCGAGATCATCGCTCTGGACGATCCTTTCGGCAGCCTCATTTCCAATATCGAGGGCACAGATTTCCTGTCACTGGGTTACGCTCTGGGCAACAAGGTCCGTGTTACCCTGGGCGAAAGGCAAATGGTTCTCCCCTTTGTCAAAACGTTCAGTGACGTCCCGGTCGGCCAGCCGCTACTCTATATCGACTCGCGGGGATACCTCGGTCTGGCCGTAAACCAAGGGAATTTTGCACGGACTTACAACGTCAACCCGCCACTGCCGGTTTTCGTAGCGCGCGAAGGAGGAGAAGGCAGTAGGCAGTAAGCAGTGAAGAGTGACGAGTGGCGAGAGCAGAAAGTCAGCAGCAATCTAGCGCAAGGTTCGCCTTTTAACCTTGCGGCTTTTCCATTCATTGGCCTAACGGGTCTCGAAGAGCTCCGCCCGCGAGAGTAGCGCAGGCTTGTTCTATAAGTACACGGTTTTTTTGAGCGGGCACGAGCCGCAGAGTTTCTGGAAGGCGAAACTCTGCGCTACCCGCTTCGGCCCGCCAATAAAGACTCGAGACTAACCACCTTTTGGGGGCTCCGGTAGAGCGCGTGAGGGTTCCACATTTACCGCTTGACCCTACGGCTCATCTTTCTTGGTTTAAGGCGAGGTCCAAAAAGCTGTCTTCAAGCATGAATAGCCCATTCGGAAGCGGCGAGCCAAAGCCTCTGTCGTCTCTGCAACGCACCTTTCAAGAGGTGGCGCGTTGTGGTGAGACTTCGCCGCCTGAGCTTGCACGCCAGCTTGGTCTCGAGCTCCCCACGGTGAATGCCAGGCTGCGAACGTTGATCCGTAAAGGGATAGTGGAGCCCCGCGACGGCCATAAGCGCGTGGGGCTGAACTCCACCTTAGGCTACGTTGTCGGCATCGATTTGGGCGGGAGCCACGTCCACTATGCTCTCGCGGACTTCCGAGGCGAGGCGTTGCGCGAAGGGGGCGAATCGATTCGCCCCGAAGACGGCCCGGCTAGACTGATCCACCAGACCCAGGAACGAATTCGGACGCTGGTAGCCCGCCTGCCGCGGCACGGTCATCTGCGAGCTGTGGCCATCGGGGTACCCAGCCCTGTGACCCCGAAGCTGGGCGTAGCAAGTTGGGCCAACAACCTGCCGGGCTGGAAAGGTGTGCGCATGAAGGCGGAGTTTGAACGGGAGTTCCGCGTACCCATTTATCTGGAAAACGACGCCAACATGGCCGCCGTTGGCGAGCACTGGCGGGGGGTGGCTCAAGGCGTAGACAACTTCGTCTTCATCGCCCTGGGGACAGGGATCGGCGCCGGCGTCTTTGTGAACGGCAAGTTATACGTGGGGCGCACCGGCGCCGCTGGCGAACTCTACCGGATGAACGTGGAATGGCCGCGCTGGGACGAGGATTTCGGCGACACTGGTCACTTCGAGAGCTATGTTTCCGGGCTGGGGATAGCGGCCGAAGGCCACAAGGCCCTGGGCCGAGAGGGCGGCCGCAAGCCGTCAGGTTTGAGGGAGGAACGCGACGCCCACTTCGTGTTTGAGGCTCTGCGCCAGGGCAATCACGGGGCGCGCGAGGTACTGGAAAGGATCTTTACCATGCTGGGGGTGGGCGTGGCCAACGTCGTCGCTGTCCTCGACCCCGAATTAATTGTGTTGGGAGGAGGCATTTCCAAGGGAGCGCCGGATTTGATGTTGGCTACGGTCGAAAGGGTGTTGCGGCGAATCCAGCCTGATCCTCCACCCCTGGCGCTGAGTGCTTTGCAGGGCAAGGCGCAAACCCACGGGGCCATTTTTTCCGCCCTCGGCCTGGCGCAGGCCGCCGTTGTGCGCCAGCTGGCCTAGCCTGTTGCCATCATCCATCTGAATGTGCGGAATCTGCGGCATCTTCAATCTTAACCTGGAAACAGCAGCCCACCGCGAGTGCATCGATCTTATGTCGGCGCGACTCATCCACCGCGGTCCCGACAGCCACGGCAAGTTTGAGTTGCCCTACCTCGCACTGGCCATTCGCCGCCTGAGCATCATCGACCTCCAGACGGGCGATCAACCACTCTTCAATGAGGCGGGTGATGTGGCGCTGGTTTTCAACGGCGAGATTTATAACTACCAGGAGTTGCGCCGCGATCTCGCGCAACGCCGGCATCAGTTCAAGACTCAGTCGGACGGCGAAGTGATCGCCCACCTCTATGAGGAGCAAGGTCCGGACTGCGTGCGCGAGCTGAACGGCATGTTCAGCATCGCTCTTTGGGATAACAGGGCGCAGCGCCTGCTGCTGGCGCGTGATCGCGCTGGCGAGAAGCCCCTTTTCTACTGGGTGCGCGGCAACACGCTGGTGTTTGCTTCCGAGATCAAGGCGCTGTTCGAATACCCCGGGGTCGGCCGCGCACTCGACCGGGAGGCCGTCGAGCAGTTCTTCTTCTACGGTTATATTCCCTCACCGCGGAGCGTCTTTGCAGAAATCCGGAAACTGCCGGCAGCCCACCGTATGGTGATCGAGGCCGGGCGAGTTCGCGTCCAGCCCTTTTGGAGGTTGCAGGAGTACTTGAGGAGACCCGGCGCGCGGCCGGTGAGCCGAGGCGAAGAAAGCGCGCTCGTGGAGGAACTGCGGGTGCGCGTGCGTGAGGCCGCCGTTTCGCGGCTGGTGAGTGACGTGCCTGTCGGGGTGTTTCTCAGCGGCGGAGTGGACTCTTCGACGCTCGTCGCACTGATGAGCGAGCTGACGCCGGGCAACGTCAATACTTTCTCGGTGGCATTCCCGGAGAAGTCTTTCAATGAGGAGTCTTACGCCCGGCTGGTTGCGCATCGCTTCAACACCCGGCACCGCGTCCTGGTTGCGGACAAGGCGCAACTGCTGGAGGGTTTGGAAATCCTGGCGAATCACCTGGACGAGCCGTTGGCGGATCCTGCTGTCATCCCTACCTTTCTTATTTCGCGCTTCGCCCGCAACCATATCAAGGTGGCGCTGAGCGGGGAGGGTAGCGACGAACTATTCGGCGGTTATCCGATGCATATCGGCGCGCGACTGGCACAGTACTATCTCCGGTTGCCGCGCTTGCTGCGACGGGAGTTCTTCGCCAGGCTCCAGCCCTTCCTTCCCCTTTCGTCGAGCGCCGTGCCCATGGGGCTATTCCTCCGCCGTTTTCTGGCCCACGTGGACAAGGAACCCGCCCTCCGACACCAGATCTGGTTTGGCATGTTCGCACCGGACGAGCTAAACAGGCTGTTCTCTCCCCAATTCGGCTGTGGCGCAGGGGCCAGCCAGCAAATTCTCGCTCCCCTCGAGCGCGTGCGGGAGGGCGCGGTGTTTGAGGATGCCCTCGCGGAGGTGACGTACCTCGACTTCAGGCTTTACCTGGAGGACGACTTGCTGGTGAAGATCGATCGGGCCAGCATGGCGTGTTCCCTGGAATTGCGCACACCTTACCTGGACCATCGGCTGATCGAGTTTGCCGCCGGCCTGCCCTCCGCACTTAAGGTTCCCACCGTCCAGCTCAAGCACCTGCTGAAGAAGGCCGTGTCGATATGGCTGCCGCGCCGGATTGTCTACCGGCAAAAGCGCGGGTTTTCCGTACCCGTTGCGGAGTGGATGCGCGGGGGTCTCAGGCCCTGGCTGGATGAAACGCTCGGGGAAGAAAAGCTCAAGCGAAACGGTTTGTTCAATGTCGCGTTCGTGCGGCGTTTGCTGGAGCAACATTGGGCGAGGCAGGCGGACCATCGGCGGTTGCTGTGGCCCCTCTTCTGCTTTCAGGTGTGGTATGACAGGTGGGCCAAGCCATTTTAGATTTCCGATTTTGGATTTTGGATTGAAGCGAGGCCCTACCATTTTAGATTTTTCGATTTGGGCTTTTGGATTGAACGGGAGGCCGTGGCGTGTAGAGAGGTTCGAGATGAGTTCCGTCGCAAAGGCACCCCGTTGTCCCCGCAAAAAATGACGGGATGCTCCCAAAATCCAGAATAGAATGCCGAATCCAAAATCTAAAATCCAGAATCCAAAATGTCCCCGGCCTCCGACTCGGGACGACTTCCGGCCAGCGGAGTGGGCAATTGTTTCCCAATGCCGTAATCCTCGGCAGGTGCAGAAGTTTCTCCGTTCGCTCCCCTATAACTGGGAGAACGGAGGCGAGACGCTGCGCACACTTCGCGGCATTATCCGCCACGGCAGCGCACACTGCCTGGAGGCAGCTCTGGCGGCGGCGACGATTCTTGAGCAGCACGGCTTTCCGCCCCTTCTGCTCGACCTGGAGTCCCAGGACAACCTCGACCACGTGCTGTTTCTATTCCGGTGGCGCGGCCGCTGGGGCACGGTGGCGCGCTCCCGCGATTACGGGCTGCACGGTCGCAAGCCGGTCTTTCGAACGGTGCGCCAGTTGGTGATGAGCTACGTTGATCCCTACGTCGACGACACGGCGCGCATCACCGGTTATGGGGTGGCAGACCTGCGCATCCTGGTGAAGTGCAACTGGCGACTCTCGACAAGGAACGTCTGGGAAGTGGAGCGCGCCCTGGTCAACATGCCTCACCAAAAGCTGAAGTCTTCGGATCGAAGGTACGAAGCGGCTTTGCGCCGGTTCCTCGCGTTCCGGAAAAAGTTTCCGCACGGGCCGGTGACCTTCTATTCCAATCAACACCTGTGGTTGTAGGAGATCGGCGGTGGGCAGCCGAGAGTTGAGGGTGCAAGGGCAGCACAGGTCAGTCACAACGGTCAGTATTCGGTGACGGTGCCATCCTTGCCGTCGAGGTCGACACGCATAGTCCATTCGCAGTTGATCCGGCGGGCACTAAACCACTTTTCCAGTGTGGCTTGGTCCGGAGCCTCGACCTCGGAAAGCATTCGGCCGCCAAGCTGGCTCGCCACGCAGCGTCGCACTTTCATGTCGGTGGCCGTGAGAAGCACCTTTATGAGCTCTCGCAATGCCTGCTTGGTGAGACAGGCCGTGGTGTGGGCGGAAAAATATAGGGGCACGCATTCGCTCCTTAATCGAGTTCCAGGAAGGCAGTTCGCTCGCGGCCGTCGACAGTCGAAGACCGGCATTCGCCTCCCCGGAATTTGACTGCTTACGGTCTACCTTGAATTGGTTTCGAGTGTTTCGATCCCAAATCCAAGATATCCTAAATATCCAAAAAGACAAAAGACGTGGAAAAGCCGCAGGGCTTGAGAGGCGAGCCCTGCGCTACAGTGCTTTTAGGAAGGGCAAGCGGAAGATCAAGGAGGTAATCTGTGGCCGAATTCAAGCCTTTTGTTCCTGCCGACTCGAAGGAGTCGGAGTTCACGGTGAAGGCCGTTTTGGCCGGCGTCCTGATGGCGGCGCTTTTTGGCGCGTCGAACGCCTACCTGGGGATGAAGGCCGGGCAGACAGTAGCCGCCACCATTCCCGCAGCAGTCATCGCCATCGCCCTTTTCCGATTGCCCTTCTTCCGCGGCGGCGTGCTGGAGCAGAACCTGGCGCGCACCGCCGCCTCGGTGGGCGAGGCGCTGGTGGCCGGAGCCGTTTTCACTATTCCCGCCTTCGTCATGGTGCGGGTGGGCGAGCAGAGGTTGTGGCTCAACCTGCGCAGCCACCTGTGGGAAGGCATCGTGATCCTGCTGGCGGGGGGCCTGCTGGGCATCTTCTTCATCATCATCCTCAGGCGCCCGCTCTGCGTGGAGTCCGACCTTCCTTTCCCGGAAAGCACCGCCAGTGCCGAAGTGGTAAAGGCAGGCCAGGCCGGGTCGACCGACGCGCCCAAGTACGTCTTCGGGGCGCTGGGGGTGGGCGCCCTCCTGCAGATCCTGAAAGACTCGAAGGGTTTCCAGATCTTTCAGGACTCCGTTTCCTACTTTTTCCGGTTTCCCAAGTCCGCGATCGCTTACTTCGACTACCAGAAGAAGACGATCGGCACCGTCCCTTACACCGGCGGGGTGGCGTACAACACGCCTTCGGCGTCACCCGCGCTCGTCGGCATTGGCTTTATCATCGGGCCGGAGCTCGCCGCCATCAACTTCTCCGGAGGCGTCACCGCCTGGCTGGTGCTGATTCCTCTCGTCCTCTTCATCGATCCCGACCTTCCCCAGCGCCTAGGAGCGAACTTCGGCGGTCGCGCGCCGTGGGACCTGGTGAGCTACACTGTGTGGTACAACGTGGTGCGGCCTATCGCCGTGGGCGCCATGCTGGTGGGCGCGGTCGACACGCTTTACGGCATGCGCGACTCAATCGCGCGCTCGGTGCGGGGCGCCTTTCACACTTCGGCCGGCCACATCGGGGAAGCCGTGCGCACCCGCCTGGATATCGACATCCCCATTCAGTGGACCATACTTTCGACCGCTGGTCTGGTGATCCCCATCAGCTTCATCTATCACCACTTTTCCGGAAGCTGGAAGGCCGCCGTGGTGGCCGCCGTGGTGATGACCGGGACCGGCTTCTTTCTCGCCGCCGTCGGTGGCTATTTGGTGGGGTTAGTAGGCTCGTCGAATCAGCCGGTCTCGGGACTTACCTTGGCTGCGCTGGTGGTGGCGGCGCTGGTGATGGTGGGGATTGGTGTGAAGGGTCTGGGCGGTATGGCAGCGGTGTTGGGCGTGGCCTCCGTGGTCTGCTGCGCTTGCTGCGTCTCCGGAAGCTTGATTCAGGACCTCAAGGCCGGGTACCTGCTGGGCGGCACGCCCTGGAAGATGGAAGTGGTGGAAATCCTAAGCGTCAGCGCCCTCGCCTTCTTCCTGATGTTCCCGATCATGCTGCTCGACCAGGCCCATCGGGCCACCGGAGGCATCGGTGGCAGAGACCTGCCTGCCCCTCAGGCGGGCCTGATGGCGCAACTGACGCAAGGCATTGTTGGCGGGCAGATGGCGTGGGGTCTCCTGTTGATGGGGCTCGCGTTCGGGCTCGCGCTGGTGATGATCAAGGCGCCCTCGCCCATGCTTATCGCCGTCGGTATGTACCTGCCACTGGAAACTACGGGAGCGATCTTCGTGGGTGGGGTAATGAAGTGGCTCGCCGATAAAGCCGTGGGACGACACCAGCGCTCACCTCTCGAGAAAGCCCGGATGGAAGAGGCAGGTACCCTGCTCGCCTCAGGGTTCATTGCCGGCGAGGCCATCGCCGGCATCCTGCTGCCGGCCCTTTTCCCCAGCAGCGGCTCAATCACTCACCTGCTCACCGGCCGCGACGAGTTGCCCTTTCTCCCCGCCTGGGGCGGTTGGCTGTCACTAATTGCCTTCGCGGTGCTCGCCTACAGCCTGATTCGCCTGCCGCTGCGAAGGGGGAAGTGAACTGACCTTTATCGCGAATCTCCGTCTAACATATTTAACCAACAACGCGCTTTTTGCGAGGAGACGGCGATGGACAATCTTGGAGAACTTCGGTATGCCGCACGCGTGCTGGCGAAGAATCCGGTGTTCACCGTGGTGGCGGTCCTGACTCTGGCGCTGGGCATCGGCGCGAATACGGCAATTTTCACGCTGCTCGACCAAATCTTGCTGCGCCTCTTGCCCGTGAAGG
>Ga0187846_10001722_pt1 | contig 12273 bp, 7 predicted proteins | sample TC_taG_FD_161473 | JGI IMG/M metagenome (GOLD analysis project Ga0187846, IMG submission 161473) | Biofilm microbial communities from the roof of an iron ore cave, State of Minas Gerais, Brazil - TC_06 Biofilm (v2) | ecosystem: Environmental > Terrestrial > Deep subsurface > Cave > Wall biofilm ...
TCGTTTCCGAGCTCAGTGCGTCCAAATCTTCTCCATTTCCCAAAAAGACATAATCAAAAAAATCGTTCGTTAACGAATCCGGTTGCACATCAAGTCTCTTCAGAGTCGCATTGATTGTGTAGAAGCACATGTATATCGTCGAGTCGCTGAGCGTCTCGACTATCCAACCCGGCGACCAAGGGAGCGGAGTTCCAAGGCCGACGCGCCTAGCACAAGGCCAGTCTTTCAGCCAATCAATAACATCATGAAACCACTGTCTCGCTGACTCTGGAAATACTTCGGCGATGTTGACGCACTCATGGGCGAGCTTTTTCCAATCAGGATCGGAGTATTTTAGGAACCACTGATCCTCTAATATCTTCACGATGCATTCGGTCATGCATCTGCAAATGACCTTTTCCGGAAGGTCGTACATCGAATCGGCGAGCCCGTTGTTCTTCAGAGATTGAATAATTTCGGTTTTAGCTTCAGAGACCCTCTTTCCCTGGTAAGGACCACAGTTCTTGTTCAGAACGCCTTGATGGAATTCTTTCCGGTAGATTTCTTCCGTCGCTATGCTGAGCCTAGGATCGGACTGATTAGTTATTCCTAGTTTTTCAACCTCCTCGATCGCGGGGAACTCCCCCATTCCTGGAATACTGATTAATGGGATTGGAACAATTTCTTTGAGTTCGCTCTCCGATATGTTGAACCCCCTCAACCTAGAAGTATCCGATTTCAGGTCATTTAGCGCAACATAATCTGTGGGAGCATGTGCGGGAACACTATAGACAACTCCTGAGCCGTTATCGGGGTCGACAAATTCCGCGGGCAGAATAATGAGAAACCTCTTCTGCCCCACAGGGTTGACTATCTTCTTACCGATCAGTTCGGCTCCTGAAAACTCCTTTACTACATCAATTTTCCTCAGTTGGTTTCTTAGCTTCGTTGATGCTGGAAGGCTAACTATCCAATGGTCTTTCTCGTTTATTTGGACTTCAACATAATTCGATCGAGGATTCAGCCATAGATTAGTAACTCCAAAAATCGTTTCGGGCCTAAACGTAGCCGTAGGGAGGTAAATGCCCATTTCTTTGCCCACATCATCCACTAGCTCGAATTTCACGAGAGTAAATTCCTCCCAAGTCACACCTTCTCCCGAAAGACGGTCGTGATCTCCCGTAGGGCTTTGATCTCTGGGACACCAAATGACTGGATGAGTTCCCCTAGTCACAAATCCCTTCTCTCGAAGCTTATTGTATTGCCAAAGAACGAATTTGTTGAAATTCGGCTCCAGATCTGTAGTGTGAAACTCTCGGCGCCAATCAACCGATAATCCGAGTCGCTTTAGAGCCTCTCTCCCCGAATCTGTGTAATATTGGGCCATATACTTTGGATCATAGAACTTCTGAAGCTGATCCTTCGGAATCCCATCGATCTCCTCGAATTCCCTCGTCATCGCAGGGTCCCCTTTCGATAAACGTTCCGCAGCCGCGACAATGGGCTGACCGGTCCAGTGCCATGCCCAAGGGAAGAGGACGTTGAAGCCCGACATGCGCTTGAACCTAGCGTAGACATCGGCTCGAGTGTATGTGAATCCGTGGCCTATGTGCAGCGGGCCATTCATATACGGAAAAGGAACGGTAACAAGGCTACTTTGTTTTTTGGGATTTGGGTCGGATTCGAAAGTCTTTCTAGACTCCCACTCTCGCAGCCACTTCACTTCGACGGACTTGTCCATGTTAAAATCTAAACTCATTCAATCGAATTGTCCGACTGTCAGAGAATCATTTTCCTAACCATCGATTCGACACTGATTGAACTACCAGCTTCGACCCGGTTAAGTCCGCCCTGACCGAACCGCTTGTCGCCGCCTCCAGACCCTCCGAGAGCATTTGCGATCTCGCGGGCTATTGACCCAGCATTCGCTCCGAGCTCAGAGGCGTTCCTGCCAGAGAACACCATTATCTTGGTGTGATCATTTTCAGTAAAAATTGCTACGTAGACCATCAAAGGCTCGATTCTCGTTACCTTCTCGCCCAGAGAAAGATGAAACTCGGAATCCATATCTTCCAGACCGGAGGATTCGAATAGCCTGATTCCATTCGGAAGTACCTTAGATCGTTCAGGAATCTCATTAGCCAGGACGTTGCTCAGTCGCGTAGCAAGTTGTCTACTTGATTTTCTCGAAGTTTCCAAGTCTTTCTTTAAATTCGAAACCGTTGAACTCAATTTTTCTGTTGTGGTTTCAAGCTTAGCAGCAGATTCAGCGAGTATAGATTCTTGGTTCTCGACATAGTTCACTGCAGCTTCGCCCGCAACAAACTCTATACGTTCAATACCATCCTGAACTCTTTCAGATTTTGTAATCTTAATCAGACCGACTTCTCCCGTACTAGTGCAGTGAGTTCCGCCACAAGCTTCCACATCCCAGCCTTCAATATTGACCACTCTAAGCTCTTTCGTGGGTGCCGCCCCTCCTTGGTACAAGCGGAATCCGTATTCCTGTTCCGCATTAGTTCTCGGAATCCATTGAATTCTTACGGGGAGATTCCTTCTCACCGCCTCATTCGATGTGCGCTCTATTTGCATAACCTGCTCCTTGTTGAGATGAGCAAAATGAGTAATGTCCAAGCGCCCCATGTCGATGTCTTTGAAGGCAGAATGTTGCCAAACCCATGGACCAATTAGTTTTCTTGTGGCCCCGTTTACGATGTGAGTTGCAGTGTGATGCCTCATTATGAGCGACCGGCGATGGCTGTCAACGACACCCTTGACCGTAGCACCTTCTCTGACTTCTCCAGATAATTTAGTAACTTGGTGAAGTACGATGTCTCTCGACTTGATTACGTCAATAACCTCAACACCATTTATTGCCCCGCGATCTGGTTCTTGTCCCCCTGCTCTAGCGTAAAAGCAGGTCCTGTCTAGTACTACGTACCTATGACCGATCACCCGAAGGACTTTGGCTTCAAACTCGAATTGATCTCGATTTATATAGAACAATAGCTCTGTCGGAGGCAAGCCCTCGATGTCGAAGGTCTCCTTCGCAGATTCCTCCTTCTTTTGGGCCATGTGCATTTCTGTTATCTTTGTATAGAAATCGGACGGGACCGACCTAATGAACCCTGCGGCGGCCAATGTTTCGGGAGTGATTCCTTCGCTGTCATACAACTGCGCTAATTTTTCTTCAGTCAATTTCTCGCTTTTTCTTCCTAGTGATTCTACGATTTTCGAACTTCTGGATATTGCATTGCGATATTTTTCGGCTTCCACATCCAAGATTATTTTGATGTCCTCTTCGTGTTCCTTTAGCTCCGGATACATTTCGGAAAGGAAGCCAACGTGCCAAAGAGCAACTTCCGAGAGGGAGATATTCATTCCTATCTGGCTAGCGAATTCGAGCGCTCTCCTTAGCACTACCCGAAGGTTGTATCCACCTCCTACATTACTCGGAAGAGCTCCGTCGGAAATTGCGAACGCGAGTGTCCTTGCGTGATCCGCAACAGAATAAAGGGCCTGGAGAGCTTTTGCATCCCTTCTCAATTTCTTTTCCTTGACACCTAGTTCCCTTGAAAATTTGCCGGCAACCGCATCGATACCGCCCTGAAACTCCTCTGCATCTATAGTCCCCGCAAGTTTATAGTATGGATTCAGGAAGCCCGCGCTTGGCAATTCCACACCGACTGAATCTTTGAGTTTTCTCATTACTTCTGGGAAGACAGCATCATAACTGTTAGAAGTACCGTTTGCTATCCAGACCCACCTCTCCAGGCCGGCTCCCATATCGACTACCTTCTCGTTATACTCGACAAAATCGTCTGGTGTGCCTTCGAATGACGTGAAGACAGCGTTTCCAAGCTCAAGTCCTCTCACATAGTACTCAAGACTGTTGCCGAAGGCTCCAGGGCCCAGCCAAACATCTTCTTTGAAGACAATTTCTTCTTTAGGGATTCCAAACTCCTGAGTTAGTAGTTTGAAGTCGAGCTCGATGCAGCGGTCTTTCCAGTAGCCCTCAGAATTTGCGAGGGCTTGCTGACCTACCATACAAAATGAGGTGTAGTGTCTGCCCGTTATTCCGACGTTGGCAATATCGAGGAATCGTAGACACATTTGGGGAATGATTATCGGATTGAAAGGGAATTCAAAAATTACTTTTCCAGATTCGATTCTCTGAAAATCAACGATAGACGCTACTGTGAAGTAAAGATCAGGCCGCCACCGGCAGACGACAGGATATCTTGCAAGAGAATTGTGTCCGTTATTTCTGAAGAATGACTCAACTTGTCTCCAAGCTTCCAGATAATTAAATCTCTTACTTGTTGGCGGATTCCCCAGGAATTCGTATTTCTGGCAGGGCGGTTCGGGACATGTAATTCGATTCTGATCCATCGTCCAGAAAAAGCCATGGCAGTCTGGGCACTCCTTTCTGAAAAAACCGAGCTCGTCGAAAAGCTTTACTCGATAATATTTGTCGGGCTCTGTTGAAAATCGCCTTCTCAGAACATCCTTTGAGGAGCTCACTAACATTACACATCGGTTTACTGATAATGCATTATGCGGAATCTCATTTTCTTTATTGAATGTTTCTTAACTTTGGAGAATTAGTCTCGACTAGCACGATTAGATTAAAGGATCTTGAAATGAACAGGAAAAAAGAGTCTGCTACTCTTCGTATGTTCGTCGGACAGATTGAACACTGTCGAGAAGATCGTTTGCGGTCTTTTGGACTCTGCGTTCGTTGTTCACTCGCAACCGATCAAAAGCGTCCTGTTTCATCCTTCTTGAAATGAATTGGTCGTAAGTATTGAGCGAATCCCGTACCGCTCTATCATACTCTCTGTCATTCGCCGTTAGAAGAGCCAAATCCGATTGAGCTGAAGGTCGTGTGGTTGCCAGCTGCGAACGAAGGACTCCTACTCTGTTGGAGAACTTGGCCCTTACCTCGTCTATCCTCGAGCGACTGGTAACCAAGTCATTCCTCGTAGCCGAGGCCCCTCTTGCTCTCAGTTCGGAAAGTATTTCGTTAGTTCCAGATACTTTTTCTTCCGCAGCTTTCACCAAATCTTCGGCGCTAGATTCAAGTACGGTTTCGCTTACCCCCTTCGTTTGGCGGAAGACTATTCCGAGCAGAAAGACCGCAATAAACGCAAGGGACGCAACAGGTACCCAATCCCCTAGGGCAGAACCTATTCCTTGCCTATAAACAAGAATCACGTCCGGCTGTGGCCTCCAGACGTTATACGCTTGAACAGATCCTGTAGATTCGGTTACAACTATCCCATGAGGTATCAATATCTCCAGTCTGTAGTTTTCAACTAAGGCACCAACGGGCAAACTATTTGGTATCTGTACGTGATAGACACCATTAGTTACGTTCCAGTACTCGGGGCCGAGCGGATATCTGACGATAAGGGAATACGAACTGTTCGCTGAAACTGGATTGTTTATCGCTCCTGAAGTAAGAGACAGAGCTCCGCCAGTCCATAAGTTGGTAGCAGTCTGTTCATTGCTAAGAAGTGGATCGCTAGGAGGGATCACGGTTATGTTATATTCCGGAAACGTTTCGTTCATCAGCAGTCCATAATTCAGTGAGGTAAGTCGATTCAATCCTAGATTATCAATATGGATATATTCTGTTACAATAGGTTGCCCACTGGGCGAAACGGAGATAACTCTTGTCAAATTTTGGAACACGATATTGCCAGTCGCGGAACTGGTAAAGGATGAAACCGCGAGAGTTCCCCAGCTTAAGGCAGGGGTCGTGGAATTGACACTCGTGAGATTCCACAATTGGGTTGCTGAGCTTACGGTCTGTGAGAAACCGGGAGAGGGTGTCTGTATGCTTGCGTTGGCAACGCTAAGGTCACTATATGGAAATATGAGATACGAAGAAAGTTTGTCGACACGAATGCTTAAGGAAGGAACGAGAGTGGTTGGAATGTAGTAATAACTTGCATTGTAAACTTTGTACACGCTGACGACGAAGAATCCGAGATTAATTGTAGCATTCCGACCGGGTGGGAGTGGAGAAGGAAAGTTAAGGGTCATATTCAATGTCTTGCTGGTTGAAGTCTGAGTAACTGGCACTATAGTTTCAGAGCCTCCTGATGAAACTGTCGCATTGACGTCAACTGTATGTCCTTGATAGACTGGAGGAAATCCAATTGTAACAAAACTCAATCCAAGAGAGCTGTTTACGTCTTGTTTAATTGTCTCGTTCATGTAGAATTGACCGTAGGGATTGAAATTAACTGTCTGATTGAAGGTGTATCCGCTCTTGAGATTGGAATTAGAAGAAGCGTGAGAAATTGGAACGAGCTGCCCTGAGGCCAATCCAAACACTAGCATCGCTACTAGAAGGAAATAAAATGACCTTGAGCGTTCCATTTAAGAATATGCCGACTCCGGCAAAGTTTTTTTGCGCCTCCAAAGGCTTTAAAGACTTTCTATGATTTGAGCACGAGTTTCAAATTTTTCTTGTAAACTAGTTTCAACGTGATAGAATAACGGATTCTTCGTTTCAGAAAAGATCTTCATCTTTTGAGCAGATTTTTTTCGATCAGCAATTCACCTTTTTTTTCCAAAAACAAAATCTGATCGAAGGCTTTAAACTTCAAACTCGATGATTTCTCGACAAGGAGAGTCGAATGGATTCATGGTAGCACATAGATTTCTGCCCAATTCCGAAGACAGCACGACAAAAATTATGCTGGATAAGCTTGGAATCAATAGTGTCGAAGAACTTTTCTCCGATGTGCCACCTGAAATACGGCTCTGCAGGGAACTTGCCATTCCTCTGGGTCTGAGCGAAGTCGAGTTAGAGCGATTGCTGATTTCAAAACTTTCAATCAACAAATCTGCGCCGGAATATTCGAATTTTATTGGTGGTGGCAACTGGCTCAGCCACGTCCCCTCTGTTGTTAGCGAGATAGTATCTCGCGGAGAATTCTATACTTCCTACACGCCATACCAACCTGAAATTAGCCAGGGCATGCTTCAATCCATGTTTGAATACCAGAGTCAGATTTGTGAGCTAACGGAGATGGAAGTCGCGAACAGCTCAATTTACGATTGGGGGACTGCACTGGGAGAAGCCGGCCGAATGGCGAGCAGAGTGACTCGGAGGAAGAAAATACTCGTCTCAAGAAGCGTATCGCCGGAACGAATCGGTGTACTCAAAACGTATGTCGGTCCGGAGTCAATTGATGTCGGCTATCTTGATTTTACACGAGCATCAGGGGTGACACAAACAGAATCGTCTGGGGAGTTAATTGATTCTGAAACAGCAGCTGTCTATATCGAAAATCCGAATTTCTTCGGTGTGATAGAAGAGGAAGCACCAAGGATTTCTGATCAGGCGCACGAAAAAGGTGCCCTGTTCATCGTTGGAGTAAATCCGGCAACGCTTGGGGTATTGAAGCCACCAGGTAAGTACGGAGCGGATATTGTAGTGGGCGACGGCCAACCACTGGGGTTGTTCCCGAACTTCGGTGGCCCCTTGATGGGTATCTTTGCAACACTGAAGGATCCTTCATTACTCAGACAAATGCCGGGAAGACTAATCGGACTTACAACTTCAAAGGAAGATGGAAGAAGGGGTTACACTATGATACTTCAAACGAGGGAACAGCACATTAGAAGGGAGCACGCCACATCAAACATATGCACGAACGAAGCGCTTTTCGCTCTTGCCGTGAACGTGTACCTTGCAATCATGGGTCCCATTGGAATGGAGGAACTCGGAAAACAGATCCTGCTGAAATCTCATCATGTCTGCAAGAGACTTATTGAGGAGGGGTTGACCGCCCCGCACTTTTCAGGAGCCTTCTTTGGCGATTTTACCCTAAAGACCAAATTAGATTCATTTGAACTCACCAAGTACCTTTTGAAATCCAACATTCTTGGTGGTCTTCCTCTGGGTAGGTTCTTTGAAGATCTGCGGAATGTATCGCTATTCTCATTCAGTGATGTCCAAATGGATCAGGAATTGGAAAATCTTGTGGACGCTATAAAAAAAGCGGAGAAGACCTGATAATGAGTTTCAAGCAAGCTATATGGGATGAGCCACTTCTAATCGAGAAATCCAGGAAAGGTCGAAGGGGTTATTCTATTCAACCATTTTCTGGCAAAGGAGGAGAACCAGAAGAAGTTTCGAAAATGATCCCACGCGCTATGCTCAGGATGGATCCGCCGAAATTGCCGGAACTTTCCGAACCGGATATAGTAAGACACTTTCTCAGGCTATCCCAAATGAATTTCGCGATCGACCTAGGGATGTATCCTCTGGGTAGTTGCACCATGAAATACAATCCTAAGGTCTCGGAAAGGATTGCTAGAAACTCCAAATTCGCCAACTTGCACCCATATCAAGACGAGGACACGATCCAGGGAGCCCTCGGGATTCTCCATGATTTAGAACTCCTGCTTTGTGAGATCACAGGAATGAATCAATTCTCACTTGCTCCAGCAGCAGGTGCCCAAGGCGAATACGTAGGTGCACTAATCATACGAAACTACTTGAAAGACCATGGGCTAGGTTACAAAAACGAGATGCTGGTCCCAGATTCGGCACATGGAACCAATCCAGCTAGTGCTGTAATGGCCGGGTTTGAGGTTGTAAAAATTCCCACGTCTAAAGAAGGAATAGTCACCGCTGAAGTTGCAAGGCAGGTTATCACTGACAAAACCGCCGGAATGATGCTAACAGTTCCGAACACACTCGGAATATTCGAGCGAGAGATTGTTGATGTGGAAAAACAGGTTCATGAAAAGGGAGGACTCATGTATTATGATGGAGCGAATATGAATGCCCTACTGGGCAGAGTTAGGCCAGGCGACATGGGTTTCGACATTGTTCACGTCAACGTCCACAAAACATTCGCTACGCCTCATGGTGGAGGCGGGCCTGGTGCCGGCCCTGTGGGAGTCACTTCTGAACTAGGAGACTACTTGCCTATTCCCAGAATTGTGAAGCAGGGAAGCAAATACAAGTTGGATTACGACAGACCGAAGAGTATCGGATTCATCAAGTCATTCTACGGAAATGCTGGCGTTCTTCTTCGCGCTTACTGCTATATTCTTTCATTGGGTAAGGATGGGCTCAAAAAGGTCTCTGAACAGGCCGTACTAGCTTCAAATTATCTGTTGTCTCAATTGGATAAGGAAGCATTTTCACTTGTCTTTTCGAAAGGTATTCCGCGAAAACATGAATTCGTGGTAAGTACCTCACCATTGAAACGGAAAACTTCGATAACCGCTGGAGAAGTGGCAAAGTCTATCTTGGATTATGGCAAACACTCTCCAACCACTTACTTTCCACTAATAGTCGACGAAGCTTTAATGATAGAGCCGACAGAGACTGAAACTCTTGAGAATCTAGATAGCTACGCGAAAATACTCAATGATATCGCGAAAACGGCGATCATTGATAAGATTTCTCTTCAAACTGCGCCACACAATACTTCAATAAGGAGGCTAGATGAATACAAGGCATCTCATCCAGCCACGATGATTTTAACTTGGAAGGACCTTAAGCCCGAGTCCTATTAGCCCGGAGAAGAACTGCTGATAGGAACCTATTTCACTTGCCACAAAAAAACCATATAGTACGCAGGAGCCGCGGCTTCCAAAAAGAAAAGAGGAAAAAAATCGCGCTTGACCACATTAATGCGCTATTGCGTCTCGCTAAGTCGGAGTACTCAAAGGATATTGATCTTTCTCAAAAACAAGCCAAACTAGCTTGGAAAATTTCAATGCGACACAATGTCCGACTCGGACGAGAGCGTTTCCTTTTCTGCCGAAGATGTGGTAGATTCATTATTCCGCCAGACGGTTCAAGATATCGTCTAAGTAGAAAGAGGGATGGCTTGAACATAACCTGCCTTTACTGCGGAGCAACTTATCGCAAGCTCATTACAAAGGCTAAATAGAGCTCGAGAAATATTGATGCATTACCAGTTTTTGACTACTGGCAACAATGCCTGGAAAGAACAAGAATATGCCAACAGCCCATGATGTACCCCAAGAGAAGTTAATAGCAAAGGTCGCTGATCATTTGAAACATGTATCTTCAATATCACCGCCGGCTTGGTCTGCTTATGCAAAGACTGGCTCTCACGCAATGAGACAGCCAACAGAGAAGGATTGGTGGTACACTAGATGCTCATCTTTAATCAGGAAATTGTACATTCATGGGCCAGTTGGTCTCGAGAGGCTTCGGGGTTATTACGGCGGAAAAAAGGAATTATCTTATTCTCCCGGCCATCACCGGACATCTGGCGGTTCTTCGATCAGGAAAGCTCTTCAACAGCTCGAAGCAGCAGGCTTCGTGGCAAAGCAAGGCAGAAAAGGAAGAGTATTGACAGGCAAAGGCGTCAGCCTCGTGGATCGGCAGAGCAGCGAGATTCTAAAAGAGCTTGCGAAGACAAGGCCTGAGTTGGCGCGGTACATGTGAGATCAAAGAGTTAGTTTTTCTGATTCTTTAGACTGAAACGCGGAGGCCCTAAATCATTTGAGCGAGGAACCATCCCCTTCTCCAAATTCATCTCCAACTGATCGGCAGAAAGCGATGGAGCAGGAGCGTCAAACGAGGGCCGCAAAAGAACAGATGCTAAGGGTAATATTCACGAGTGAAGCTAGAGAGAGATTGAATACCGTCCGAATGGTAAAGCCTGAAGTAGCCGAATCAATCGAAAGCCAGATATTTCAACTGGCTGCTTCTGGCAGATTGCGAAAGCAAATCACGGACGAGGAATTGAAGCAGATGTTGGGATCTTTCCAACGACCAAAGAAAGAATTCAAGATTAATTGGAAATAATTTCGTGTGAATAAGAAAGATGAGCAGAAACAAGACTTCAGGAGTAAAGAAAAGGCTTCTCAAAATGAGAAGGCAGGCCTATCCTGTTCCGACATGGGTCATTGCTCGAACGAAGCAACATGTTAGAACACATCCGCAACAAAGACAGTGGAGAAGGCAGAAACTAAACGTAAAGTGATTTTTAGGATGTCTGAATCAAGTGTGGAACTGGAGAGGGTCTATACTGTTCCGCTTTCGAGAGCTTGGATCGCACCTCGGTACCGACGCACGAATCGAGCCATTAACATATTGAAAGAATTCGCGGAGCGGCACATGAAATCATCGGAGATAAAGATCGAGACCGACCTCAACGAAGAGCTTTGGAAAAGAGGTATCACAAAGCCCCCTAGGAGGATTAAAGTGAACATGGCCAAGGATGAAGACGGGGTTGTCACGATTTCTCTGCCCAAAGTCGAGAAACCACTCGAAGAAGAAGCTGCAATGAGTCCAGAAGAGCCTCAGCCCGAAACTTCAGAAGTCCCAGCGACAACTCCGCCCTCTGAAGCACCGGCTGAGAAAGCCGCGGTTGTTGCTGCAGAAAAAACAAAACAAGCTCCTATTGTGACGCCGAAAGAGAAGCCAGAAACGTCAAAGGAGCCCGAGAAAAAGAAAGCGAAGCCGAAGAAAACTACTTCGGCTTCGAAAAGCAAGAAGAAGAGTACTAAGAAAAAGTCCACTAAGGAAGCTTCGTAAGAAGCAAGCTGTCATTCAAAGATCTATTGCTCTAACTTTATTGATCCTTGATGTGGAACCAGTTCCGATATAGAGTGGGAATGGGCGTTCCATACCATTTTTCGAACATGTTCCTGATTTCAATTGCAGAGGGGACACCAGCAAGTCGAGCTTCATCGTCGCTGAGATTGTACGGGTCGACCTTTTCGGTCTGATAGAATTCAATCAACAGTCTTGAAGAATCTGGCTTTTGTTTAAATCTGTTTTCGATCACATAATAAGTCCCTATCTTGGGACTCTTTCGATAAGTGACTTGAATCTCCCCTTCGACGATTTTTTCCGAAAGATTCTTAATAAATATGATTTGTTTGGGTCTGTTTTCAAAATCCTTTACTGTGTCGCTTCTCCATAGAGTCGGAAACTTGTGGAGAGCTGTTTCGACGGCTTCGTTGTAAGATAGATCCTTTCCAAATTCTCCCTCGATGTCTATGCTTGCTAACTGATCTTTCTCGAGACAGTTTTTGTCCATCCAGCTCTTGAATCTTCGAAAGGTATTCGGATTTCCCAGACCATTAGGAGAGCGGTCAGCCAAATTCTTGGGCCCACATTTGTCTCACACAAAAGGACGAGAGGTGAGAAGCTTCTGAACAAACCGGTTATTAGAATTATCTCGACTCATGAATATTGCATGAATTCCATCTCGAATCGTTCATTCTCTCTCGATTTGATATAGAAGCGTTGATACTTCAACGGCCTCGTCTATT
>Ga0187846_10001723_pt1 | contig 12264 bp, 14 predicted proteins | sample TC_taG_FD_161473 | JGI IMG/M metagenome (GOLD analysis project Ga0187846, IMG submission 161473) | Biofilm microbial communities from the roof of an iron ore cave, State of Minas Gerais, Brazil - TC_06 Biofilm (v2) | ecosystem: Environmental > Terrestrial > Deep subsurface > Cave > Wall biofilm...
CGGCCGCGTCGAAGGTCCAGCTAAGCACAATCGTTCGCCTTGATTCTCGCTACAGCCACCGCACCTGCCACCATGAGCCAAGCCATCGTCAGAGGACTAAGCAGTCTGAAGTGCAATCTATTGATTTTTTTGGTAGGGCGTGCAGGAGTCGAACCTGCGACCAACGGATTAAAAGCCGAAGCCGTGAACAGGGTACCTTGTTAAATCAATTACCTGCAACGCCTGCCACCCCCATTTTTAGCGGTACACAGCCCCGCAAAGTCTGAATGCATTCACTCGCTGGTGCAAAGTCGGCATTGCCATGTCGCTCGCGCAACCACGTTGAGTTCGTCCCCCGCCCAAGGCAGATCGGTTGTGCTGAGACTGTGACCGCAACCGTCTTCTCCTTGACCAGCGGGAACTCGCTCAGCGGCTGCACGCGGCAAGCTTGGTGCCTCAGCTCGCCAGGCTCGCCACATAGGTTGATGTGTAGAGCTTGCCGTCATCGGGCTCTATGTACAGCCCATGGCCTTCAAGCTTCAGTTGCTTTCCAGATTGCCGGCATGAACCTCGCCCGAAGCGGCCTGCGGCAGCAGCGAGCGAAACCTGAGGCCTTGGCTCCCTCGGCATGAGCGACGAGACCAGACCCTCGACGCTGCCGATCAGTCTGCGCTTCGAGCTCGGGCGGATTGTCACGGCCCATTGCCCGGTTCGGATACGACCGGGTTCCTTGGATGACTCTTTCACATACGGATTGCGCCGACCAGGATGACAGGTCCAGTGGGCGCCGGCTTCGGCGATCCTCCCGCCGGCTCCACGGAAATAGCGAGTTTGGCGCCGCCCCGAAGGCCTTCCGCCCGGTCTTGCGGGATGACGAACCTCGCATCGAGGCTTCCCAAGACCGCAAGCGAAATAGTGCCCCCGCCGGCCGGCAGAAGCCAAAGCTCGTAGCTCTGGGCGGGACCGGCGACGACCGGACGCGACGCGTGAAGCACCAGCGTTCGCCGGTCCCTCGACAGATGCGCGGTAACCACTGCGGTTCCCCCGTCCTTGGACGCGAGCTGCGCGATCTCCACGACCTCGGGCTCCCGCTGCGCAAGCTGCACTCCAACCATTGCAACAACCACCGCCGTTGCGACGACGGCCCAGCCGCGCCAGAAGCCGTATCGCCGGAACCAGGGAGCGCGGTAGCGGGCAAGGCCGAGCGTGCGCTCCAAGCGTCTCCATACCAGCACGGAAGGTCGGACTTCGATCAGGTCGGTATACCTCGGAGCGAAGACGCTTTGCCAGTATTCAAGCCGCTGGGCAACGCGGGGTTCCGCGCGCAACGAGGCTTCGAAGCGCCGCCGCGCCGCACCCCGCAGAGTGCCCAGAAGATATTCGCCGCAGAGGGCATCAAGAGCCGGGTGCCCGGCGAGTCTCATCGCGCGCTCCCGGCCATGTACGACTCCACACAGGAGCGCAGGCCCGCCATGCCCCGGCGCACCCAGCTCTTCACAGTGCCGAGCGGCTTGCGCAGATGCGCGGCGAGCTCGCTGTGAGAAAGGCCGTGCTCGTAGGCGAGCACGAGAGACTGGCGCTCCTCCGCGGCAAGCCGGGACAGGCAATCGCGCAGCCACTTGGCGGCGCGGCGGCGATCCTCGGAGTCGTCCGCCGCGGGACTCCAGTCAAATAGACGATCGAGGCTCCCTTCCGGATCGTCGTCGAGCGAGCCGTGATACGAGTCGACGCGAGAGACGTCATGGCTCGAACGGACGTCAATGGCCCGGTTGCGCACGATGGCAGCCATCCATGCCACCGGCTGCGAGGCGAGAGGGTCGAACGTTTCGGCGGAGCGCCAGATCCGCGCAAAGGCGTCGTGCAGGACCTCTTCCGCGAGCTCGCGGCGTCCAAGCATGCGTTGAGCAACGCCGAGCAGGAGCGGCGAGCAGAGTCTGTACAGCCGGCCGAATGCCTCCGCCGAGCTCTCGTCCCGCGCTGCGGTGCGCAAAAGCAGCGCCTTGATTGCCTGATTGTCCAGCATAGTCAGACGGATGTCGTTGTGCGGATACGGTCGACCGTGCGGTTTGGACGCGCGCTTTGGAGCCCAGCGTGATCCAAATGTACTCAATGGTCGTACCGCTGTCATGTACGAGCATTCCCAGGCATTGCGATGGGCTGAGCAGGGTCGGGTGCCGGACGCCTTCATTCGTGCGGGCATCCGGCGAATGCTGCGCGAGCGCCTGCGTGAGCTGCGAGACTTCGATGCTGCGGCCGGTGCCGAGTTCTCCGACAGCTTCGTCCGGGGGATGCGTGAAGCGGAGGTGGCGCCCCTCCCCGAGCGCGCGAACGAGCAGCACTACGAAGTCCCGGCAGAGTTCTTCACCCGAATACTGGGGCAGCACTGCAAATACAGCGCCTGCTGGTGGCCGGAAGGAGTCATCACCCTTGACGAAGCGGAAGCTGCGGCTCTGCGGGTCACCTGCGAGCGCGCCGGCATCGCGGACGGCCAAGACGTGCTGGAGCTAGGCTGCGGCTGGGGTTCGCTGTCGCTATGGATCGCACAAACCTGCCCGGCGAGCCGGATTACCGCGGTGTCGAACTCGCGTTCTCAGCGCGAGTACATTGAAGGTGAAGCGCTCAAGCGGGGCCTCTCCAATCTCCGCGTGCTCACCGCGGACATGAACGTCTTCGAGGCACCCGGGCGGTATGACCGGGTGGTGTCGGTAGAGATGTTCGAGCACATGCGCAATTGGCCCGAGCTGTTCCGGCGGGTGAGCGTCTGGCTGCGCCCGCAGGGCCGCTTCTTCATGCACGTATTCGCGCATCGCTCGACGCCCTACGCCTTCGTCGAGCGCGACGCGAGCGACTGGATGAGCCGCCATTTCTTCTCCGGCGGCATGATGCCGAGCGACGGCCTCGCCACGCTTTTTCAGGACGATCTGCGCCTTCTGCGCCACTGGCGCTGGAACGGCACGCACTACGAGCGCACGGCGAATGCCTGGCTCGAGAACATGGATACGCGCCGTGCCGAGATATGGCCCCAGCTCGAGCACACCTACGGCCGGGGCGCTGCGGCGCTCTGGTGGATGCGCTGGCGCATCTTCTTCATGTCGTGCGCCGAGCTGTTCGGCTATGAGCGCGGCGCGCGGTGGTGGGTGAGCCACTATGTGTTCGAGCCTCGCACGCCAGGCGAGAGGGACGGATGAGCGTAGCTCTCAATGTCGCCGTGTTCCAGGCGGGATGGTTCGCCTGCGTCCTCGGGGCGGCGCACGGGTTACCGTGGATAGGAATCGCCTTGACGAGCGCCGCGGTCGCCTGGCACGCATGGCGCGCCCCATCGCCTGCCCGCGAGCTGGAGCTCGTTGCCATCGTGGTGCTCATCGGGGCGATATGGGACAGCGCGCTCGTGGCTGCAGGTTGGATCGCATTTGCGCCGGAGGCGTTCGCCGAGCGCCTCGCGCCTTATTGGATCCTCGCGCTGTGGGCGCTCTTCGCGACCACGCTGAACGTTTCGCTACGTTGGCTGCGTAACAGACCCGTGCTCGCAGCGCTACTCGGGGCGCTTTCCGGCCCGCTGGCGTACTGGGCCGGCGCCAGGCTGGGTGCGCTCGAGCTTCGCCAAACCGCGGCGATCGCCGCGCTCGCGTTCGGCTGGGCTGCGATCCTGCCGGGCCTGCTCGGTCTCGCTGAGCGCCTCGACGGTATGCGCGGGAGCCCGGCGTAATGGTGCTCGCGCTGCACGGCCTGGCCGTCACCCTATCGCTTGCCTTTGCCACCTGGGCGGTAAGCGTCGCGAAGCGCGACGTGAGCATCGTGGACAGCGTCTGGTCCTTGATGATCCTCGGCGCGGGACTCGGGTACGTTCTCGCCGTCTCCACTCCGGGTCCGCGGACGCCCTGGGTCCTGCCGCTCGCGGCCTTGTGGGCGGTGCGCCTCTGCGTCTACATCACGTCACGCAACTGGGGAGGGCCGGAGGACCGGCGCTACCGCGCCATCCGAGATCGCAACCAGCCCGGTTTCGCGCTGAAGAGCCTCTATCTCGTATTCGGGCTGCAAGCGCTGCTCGCGTGGATAGTTTCGGCGCCGCTGCTCGCTGCGGTCGAATCAAGCGCGGCCGAGGACTGGCTGGACGCGTTCGGTGCGACGGTGGCGCTCTTTGGCATCGCGTTCGAAACCATCGCCGACTGGCAAGCGGCGCGCTGGCGCGCTCGACGGCCCGCGCGCGACTCGGTGCTCCAGGACGGCCTCTGGCGCTACTCCCGGCATCCGAACTACTTCGGCGAATGCTGCATGTGGTGGGGATTTGGCCTTGCGGCGCTCGCAGCGGGCGCCTGGTGGGCGCTCGTCTCGCCGCTGGTCATGACGGTGCTGTTGCTGCGCGTGTCAGGAGTCGCGCTGCTCGAGAAGGACCTCAACGCCCGCAAGCCCGCCTACGGCGACTACGCGCGACGCACGAACGCGTTCTTCCCCGGCCCCCCGAGAGAGATCCCATGAAGGCGCTGCTTTCGGCCGTACTTCTCGCGCTGTTTTCGCCCGTGCTGCACGCGAAGACCTGGGATTTCGCCGTGTTTCTCGATGGCGAGCCGGCAGGCGTCCACCGCTTCGAGTTGCAGGAAGAGGGCGGCGAGCGGCGCCTCACCAGCGTTGCGAAGTTCGATGTGAAGCTGCTCGGCATCACGGTGTACCGCTACCGGCACGAAGCGAGCGAGCTATGGAGAGGCGACTGCCTGCAGAAGCTCGAAGCGAGCACCGACGACGACGGCGAGGTGCTCCGAGTCGGTCCGCTCACGCCCCAGGGTTGCGTGATGAGCTTCGCTTACTGGAATCCGCGCATCCTCGAGCAGAAGGAGCTCCTGAACGCGCAGACCGGAAAGCTGGAGCAGGTGACTGTCACTACATTGGGAGAGGGACGCTATCGCATCTCCGGGATGAAGAATCCGATCGATCTTCAGTACTCGCCCCAGGGCGAATGGATCGGGCTCGAATCGAGCGTCGTCGGCGGGCGCCGCCTGTCCTACCGGCTGCGATGAGACGAATCCTGATTTCCGCGTCGCTCGCTCTCGGAGGCTGCCAGAGCCCGGAGCCGATTGCGACGGTCGAGCACGTGGACCTGAGCCGTTTCATGGGCAGCTGGTATGTGATCGCCAGCATACCGACGCCGATCGAGCGCGGCGCGCATAACGCGGCCGAATCCTATCGCCTCGAAGCCGACGGCAGCAGCGCGACAACCTTCACGTTCAGGTCCGGGGTCTTCGACGGCCGGGAGATGCGCTACACGCCGCGGGGCTTCGTCCCCGACCGCAAGAGCAACGCGTTGTGGGGCATGCAACTCGTCTGGCCTATCAAAGCCGACTACCGGGTCGTCTCTCTCGCCCCGCACTACACGCAGACGATGGTCGCCCGCGATCGCCGCGACTATGTTCGGATCATGGCGCGCGCGCCGTCGATTTCGCAGGAGGATTACGGCCGCCTCGTCGCGCTCGCAGCTTCACTCGGCTATGACGCGACGCGCATCCGCAAAGTGCCCCAGCGATGGAATTGAAAAGCATCGCGAGTTGGCTCGATAACACCGCCGCGCCCACCGATGGTTCAGCGCACGGTGTCGACTGGGTGCGTATCGCACCGTATCTTTTGCTGCACGCCGGATGCCTGGGCGTCATCTGGGTAGGGGTCAGCTCGACGGCGATCTGGGTTGCTGCCGCGCTGTATGCGTTTCGCATGTTCGCGATCACGGGCTTCTATCATCGCTATTTCGCGCACGGCGCCTTCTGCACCTCGCGAGTCGTGCAATTCCTCTTTGCCTTTCTCGCCGCCACTGCCGCGCAGCGCGGACCGCTTTGGTGGGCTTCGCACCATCGCCATCACCACGCGCACGCCGATTCGCCGTCAGATCCACACTCGGCACGCCAACATGGCTTTCTCTGGAGTCATATCGGGTGGTTCCTCGCCCGTGAGAACTTCTCGACCCGCATGGAGCTCGTGGCGAGGCTTGCGCGTTATCCGGAGCTCCGCTTCCTCGACCGCCACGATGCTCTGGCGCCACTCGTACTGGGCGCAGCGCTCTACGCCGCGGGCGGCCTGCAGCTCGTGGTGTGGGGCTTGTGCGTCTCCACCGTGGTGCTTCACCACGCCACCTTCACGATCAACTCGCTTGCCCACCGCTGGGGGAGGCGTCGCTACGCCACGCGGGACGATTCGCGCAACAACGCTTTTCTCGCGCTGCTTACCTTCGGCGAGGGCTGGCACAACAACCACCACCACTTTCCCGGCGCGGCCCGCCAGGGCTTCTATTGGTGGGAGATCGATCTCACGTGGTACGGATTGCGCACGCTCGCCGCCCTCGGTCTCATCTGGGACCTGAAGGAACCGCCCGCGGCCATCCGCGAGGCGCGGCGCGCATGAGGATCGCGATCGTCGGCAGCGGCATCGCCGGCAACGTGCTTGCTCGGCGGCTGTGCCGGGAGCACGACATCACGGTGTTCGAGGCCGCGAGCCACGTCGGTGGCCACACGCATACGCACTCGATCGAGACTGCCGACGGACGCTACGAGATCGACACCGGCTTCATCGTGTTCAACGACTGGACGTACCCCAACTTTATCGCATTGCTGGATGAGCTCGGAGTCCAATCGCAGCCCTCTTGCATGAGCTTCAGCGTGCGAAACGAAGCGAACGGGCTTGAATACAACGGTACGAGCCTCGGCGGCCTCTTCGCGCAGAAGCGAAATCTCCTGCGGCCGCCGTTTCACCGAATGCTCCTCGACATCCTGCGCTTCAACCGCGAAGCGCCGCGGATGCTTGTGGAGGACGAGGACGCGACACTCAGCGGCTACCTCGCCCAAAGGCGCTATTCGAGCGTTTTCATCCGCGACTATCTCGTACCGATGGGCGCGGCGATCTGGTCGACCGCCCCTGCGCTGATGCTGGATTTCCCAGCACGGTTCTTCGTCCGGTTCCTGCATAACCACGGGATGCTATCGGTGAACGCCCGGCCGCAGTGGCGCGCGGTACGCGGCGGCTCCGCTCGCTACGTCGAAAAGCTGGTTTCGCCGTTCAAACACCGGATCCGCCTGAACACTCCGGTGGTGTCGGTCCGCCGGCTCCCCGACCGGGTGCTCGTGCAGGCGCGCGGCACCGAGCCCGAACGCTTCGACCACGTGTTCTTCGCATGCCACGCCGATCAGGCGCTCGCAACGCTTGCCGATGCGACACCGCTCGAGCGCGAAGTGCTTGGTGCGATCCCTTATCAGGAGAACGAAGCGGTCTTGCACACCGACGGCTCGCTGCTGCCGCGTGCGCGGCGCGCTCGTGCTGCGTGGAATTGTCTAGTCCCGGCGCGGCCGGCTGCGCGCGTCACGCTCACCTACAACATGAATATCCTGCAGACCCTCTCGGCGCGGGAGACGTTCTGCGTAACGCTGAACCCTGCCGAAAGCATTGACCCGCGACTTGTCCTGAAGCGTATCACATACCACCACCCGCTCTTCACGCCACGAGCGGTGGCTGCACAGCGACGCCAGCACGAAATCAACGGCGTGCGCCGCAGCTTCTACTGCGGCGCGTATTGGCGCTTCGGTTTTCATGAGGACGGAGTGGTGAGCGCGCTCGCCGCGCTGCGGCACTTCGCAGACGCTCGCAATGCACAGCGCGATCTATCGCGGGTGGCTTAGGCATCGGCGCTTCGCGCCGCGCGCGCATGCGTTTCGCTACGCGCTGTTCCTCATGTACCTCGACCTCGACGAGCTCGACACGGTATTCCGGGGCCGCTGGCTGTGGTCGGCTCGCCGCGCCGCGCTCGCGCGTTTTCGACGCGAGGATCACCTCGGTGATCCGGGCGCTCCTCTGTCGGACGCGGTGCGTGACCTTGTGGAGCGCGCTTCCGGTCGGCGCCCCGGTGGCCCCATCCGATTGCTTACCCATCTGCGCTATTTTGGCTACTGCTTCAACCCCGTGTCCTTCTACTACTGCTTCGACCGCGGCGGCGAACGCGTCGAAACCGTCGTTGCGGAAGTGAACAACACCCCGTGGGGCGAGCGGCACTGCTACGTGCTCGGCGGCGATATGTCGGACGCCCGACGGCTCGAGTCGCAACCACTCCGCTTTCGCAGCGTGAAGAGCATGCATGTTTCGCCGTTCATGCCAATGGACCTTAGCTACGAGTGGCGGTTTAGCCCCCCGGGGGAACGCCTGAGCGTGCATATGTCGCTCCTGCGGGCGGACGCGAAGATCTTCGACGCTACGCTGCGTCTCGCGCGGGAGCCAATCAGCGCTACTCGCCTCGCTGCGTCGCTCGCCCGCTTCCCGCTCATGACAGTGCAGGTCATTACCGGCATTTATTGGCAGGCTCTAAAGCTATGGCTCAAGCGCGTGCCGGTACACACTTATCCCTCCAAGGTTAGCTATGAATAGCACACTGCTCGCCGCAACCGCCCCCAAACCGACGTTCGCCGAACGTCTGGTGCGTTCGCGACTTGGCGCCTTGGGGCAGGGCGAGCTCGCGTTCTGCGACGGCCGCTCGGCGGACGTGTTCGGCGCGCGCACCGCTCGATGCGGCCTTCAGGCGAGCGTCCGCGTGCGCGACTCGCGCTTCTACGACGAAGTGGCTTACGGCGGATCCGTCGGCGCGGGCGAGGCTTACATGCTCGGCTATTGGAGTGCGGACGACCTGACGGCCGTTCTGCGAATCCTGCTGCAGAATCGGGCGGTCCTCGACGGCCTGGAGACTGGCGTCGCAAGGCTGTCGGCGCCGCTGCGCAGGATCATGCACTGGGCAGCCCGCAATACCCGCAGCGGCAGCGGCCGCAACATCGCCGCGCACTACGATCTCGGTAACGACTTCTTCGCGCTCTTCCTCGACCCGACGCTGATGTATTCGTCCGCGTTCTTCGAGCACCCAGCCATGACTCTGGAGGAAGCCTCCATCGCGAAGCTCGAGCGCATCTGCCATCGGCTCGCATTGTGCCCCTCGGACCGCGTGCTTGAGATCGGAACGGGCTGGGGAGGGTTTGCCCTGCATGCGGCCAGCCGTTACGGATGCCACGTCACTACGACGTCCATCTCGCGCGAGCAGTACTCGCGCGCCCGCGAGCGCGTAAAGGCGGCTGGGCTAGATGCTCGCGTGAGCCTCCTCATGGAGGACTATCGCGATCTCCGCGGCCGATACGACAAGCTCGTTTCGATCGAGATGATCGAAGCGGTCGGGCACGAGTACCTCGAAACCTTCTTCGCGAAATGCAGCGCGCTGCTTGAAGACGACGGTGCCATGCTCCTGCAGGCGATCACCATCCAAGACCAGCGCTACGACGCGGCGCGGCGCTCAGTAGACTTCATCCGCAAGCATATCTTCCCGGGGAGCTGCATTCCGTCAATCGCGGCGCTAACCCGCGCAGTGGCGCGCGCCACGGATTTGAAGCTGTACTATCTCGAGGACATCGGCCCGCACTACGCGACCACGCTCGCCCGCTGGCGCGAGAACCTGCTGCATAACGCCGGCCAGGCTCGATCTCTCGGCCTGACGGAGGAGTTCTTGCGGATGTGGGAGTTCTACTTCTGCTATTGCGAAGCGGGTTTTGCCGAGCGTGCGCTCGGCGACATGCAGGCGCTCTTCGTAAAACCATGCGCGCGGCTCTGATCGCGCTTGTCGCGCTATTCGCGGCCCCCGCGTCCGCGGAGGTCGTGCGCGACGTGACCTTCACTCCAACGGGCTGGCCCCAGCCGTTGAAAGCGGACCTTTACCTCCCCAGGCCGCCCGGGCCGCATCCGGCAGTGCTCGTCATACACGGGGGCGGCTGGGAGGGACGCAGCCGCGGGGACATGGAGGGGATCGCCGAACGTCTTGCAGCGCGCGGTTTCGTGGCGATGAACGTGTCCTACCGATTCGCACCTGCATACCGCTTTCCGGCGCAGCTCCACGATCTGCAGCAGGCGTTGCGGTGGCTTCGCGCTGCAGCGCCACGCTACGCTGTCGATCGGAACCGCATAGGCGCGTTCGGCTATTCCTCCGGCGGCCATCTCGCGGCGCTGCTCGGGACCGTAAGCGCGGGCGATGTGCTGGACACGCCCTATGGCGGTCCGGCTACGCGCTTGCAGGCAGTGGTTGCGGGCGGGGCGCCCACGGACCTGCGCAAGTTCACCGGCGGCAGGCTAGTGCCGCAGTTCCTTGGTGCCACGCAGCGGGAGAACCCCGAGCTTTTCGCGCTCGCTTCACCGATTGTTCACGTCACGCCGGACGATCCGCCGGTGTTCCTCTATCACGGACGCGGAGATGCACTAGTCGACGTTTCGCATGCGGAAGACATGAAACGCGCGCTCGACCAGGCTGGCGTGCGCGCGCAGCTGCGCATAGTACCTCTGCTTGGTCATGTACTTACTTTTCTTCTTGCACGCACCGCCGAAGATGAGGCAATGGATTTCCTGCAGGCTATGCTCCTTCCGCGGGCCGACGACGCTAGCCAGTGACTAAACATCCTTTCCTTTGCGTCAAAACGCCGAGTACGCAAGGTGATGGCCAACCGCTTTGCGCCTCCTATTGAGGTTTTCGATCGGGTCTTCGAGGAGTCTGAGAACTTCGTTCCACACCAGCTCGCCGAGCAAGTCCAGGCGTACGGGGCGGCTGTTACGCAGCGGGCCGCGCAGATGCCGATACGCATCGGAGCCCAAGCAGTGCGCGAGATCGAACGTGGCCTCGTCCACGATGGAAGGCACGGGAATCTCGATCCATTCTTCGCGCGGCCGCTCATGGTGGGCACTGTTGCGGGAGGCGAACCCGCCGCGCAGACGCAGCGGCCGCGTGACGCGTTGGCGAGGAGCAATCTTCTTCGATCGCCTGAGTCTGCTGGAGCAGCTCGGGCTGCTGATACGGCCTTTGCGGCATTGAGCCGCAGCCGCACCCCGGGCCGTCGGGAGGTTCGCCCCCGCCGGTGCGTCCAATCCCCGGTGACTCGGCCTAACTCCAGATAGCCTCGCGCCAGACGCACCGCAAGCGGCAAAGCATCGGGCTCGCGCGCGAGTTGACTGCGCAGCGCACCCAGTTCGCGCATAACCGGGTCGCTCGGCGTGAACGGCAACCGCTCCAGCACTTGGCTATCGGATCGGATGCGGGGATAAAGGGGGCTGCCTCCACCGACGCGGACGCGACGGCAATGAGGGCAACGCGAATCAGCGTGCGCAACCACATGACTGCGAAATTTCGATGCGGCAAGGCTCGCGATCACTCAAAGCGTCCTGCGGCAGACGAATCCCTCTCAAGCAAAGTTTTGCTATGGTGAGTTCTGCCGCTGGTTCCGGGGCTCGAAGCCAGATTTGGTTTCAGTGATGACTTTCCGCTTCATCAGGAACTGAAATGGATCTGTGTCGGGTACGTCGTGGATCGCGACCTGGGTGTTTACGCCCGAGCCTCCGCTGAGGTGGGACGGCAGCTTCACCAACTCGTAACTAGCGCCCAGCAATTTCGGACGGCACTGAACCAGCTCTCCACCGGCGCTTACGCGAAGCTTGGACCAGGTGCTCAGGAGGTTCTTGGTAGGCTGCGCGCGGACTTGACGGAACTAATCGGACGACTAGCGAAGGACACGGACGCGCTCGTTAGCGGAGTCCCGACGATCGTGACGAACGGTCGATCCGTCGGTGGCGCGTCACTCAAGCGCGCGCGCCGAGAGTTCTTCATCACTCTGGGGCAGCTCTTTAAAGATGGCACCGGCCACGACTGGACAGTGTCCAAGAACGACGCGAAAGAAGCACCCTACAGTGGATCCTTCTTCAGCTTTGTCGAGTATTGCCTGGCGATCGTCAACGAACCGATGGGGAACCATGCGCTCGGCCGCGCGATCGAGGAAGCACGCCGGGAGGCGCGAACGAGACCCGATTCCGGCACGGGCAAGTTGCCGGCAAAGCGGCGCCCCAGGGTGAATTGAGCACCGAGGATCGACGCCGCTCGAGCTCTTCGCGGCGCGTGTCAAGATAGTTGTTGCCTGAATCATGCAGCTTGAGCCTGCGTATGTACCCGCCGAGATAGACCACAGGCCGCTTGAATCCCTGCTCCGAGGCCAGGTTGCCAGCCGCGTCGGAGGTCCAGCTAAGCGCAATCGTTCGGACCTAATTTCCACTACTGCCACTGCAACTGCCACCGTAGATTCGGCCACCACCAGGGGACTAGGCCATCTGACCGTTAACGTGTTGATTCTGTGGTAGGGCGTGCAGGAGTCGAACCTGCGACCAACGGATTAAAAGTCCGCTGCTCTACCAGCTGAGCTAACGCCCCCAAAGGAGGCGGGATTCTACGAGCCGCACGTGAAGGGTGTCAAA
>Ga0187846_10001724_pt1 | contig 12264 bp, 10 predicted proteins | sample TC_taG_FD_161473 | JGI IMG/M metagenome (GOLD analysis project Ga0187846, IMG submission 161473) | Biofilm microbial communities from the roof of an iron ore cave, State of Minas Gerais, Brazil - TC_06 Biofilm (v2) | ecosystem: Environmental > Terrestrial > Deep subsurface > Cave > Wall biofilm...
TGAAGCACGCGCTGAGGACTGCTACGCGCGTAACCTGCACGCTTTCCATTTGGCAGGCCGGGGTGGTTTTGGCAGTTGCGTTCGCAGGATTCGCCGGCGGGCTCACCGCGAGACCTTTGCCGGCACTCCGCGCACAAGCAACTAAGACCAGCGCCTCGGGTGCCGCTTTCCGTAACACGCAACCCGGCGTGAAGTATGTGGGATCCGAGGCTTGTGTGCCGTGTCATTTGGATATCTGCCGAACCTTCCGGAAGACCGGTATGGGCCGTTCGATGTCTTTGCCGGCTGATGCTGCGCCGTCCTCGTTGATACCGACACCGAGCACCGTCCACGATGAGAAATTGGATCGATATTTCCAGGTCTTTGCCGACCCGCCCGGCCTTTACCAAAGTGAATTTCAGCGATCCTCGGACGGTCGCGACATCTTCAGGGATACGAAAAGAATCGAGTACGTAATCGGGGCCGGCGAGAATGGATTGGGTTATATCGTCCGGCGAGGGCAATACCTCTTTGAGGCGCCACTCTCGTTCTACACCAAGCTCCAGCGGTGGCAGCCTTCTCCAGGCTTCGAATTCGCAGACTACGGTTTTGACCGTCCGATTCTGACAGAGTGCGTTTCCTGCCACTGCGGCCGGAGTCGCCCGATTCCAGGGCGAGATGGTATGTATGAGGATCCCCCATTTGAGGAACTCGCTATCGGCTGTGAAAACTGCCATGGGCCGGGCCAGTTGCACGTGGAGGAGCGTCGCAAAGCGGTGCCCCTGAGCAGCGCCATGGACACTGCGATTGTCAATCCCGCCAAGCTTCCCCCTAGGCTTGCCGATAACGTCTGCATGGCTTGCCACGAAGGAGGAGACGTGCGCATTCCGCAACCGGGCAAGAGCATCATGGACTTTCGGCCTGGGACGCCGCTTGACCGCACCATGGCCGTGTTCACCATTCCTCCGCAGCCGCGCTCATCCCGAGGATCGCCCCTGCTGAAGCATTACTCTCTGATGATTCTCAGCCAATGTTACCTCCGAACCGCCGGCAAGCTCAGTTGCATCACCTGTCATGACCCTCACCAGCAGCCGGCTGGAACTGACGCCGTTAATTATTACCGCCGCAAATGCCTGGGATGCCATACCCAGCAGAGTTGCTTGCTTCCTGTCGGCGTTCGGATGAAGAAGGTGCCCGCGAATGACTGCGCGGGATGTCATATGCCGAAACAGGAACTCCAGGTGATCACGCACAGCGCGCTGACAAACCACCGCATCATCGCTGGCTCTGATGAGCCTCTCCCCGATAGAGCCTTTCACCAAACCACCCCGGCCCTCCCGGATCTTATCCACCTCAGCGCCAACGAGGAGGAGCGCGCAAAGCCAGTCTCAGCTCTTATCCTTCTTCAGGCGTATGTGCAACTCGTGCTTAAACACCCGGAGTACCAGAAGTCCTACGAAAGAGTTCTGGACGACTTCGCGAAAACCGGGTCCTCCGACCCTTTCGTTCTCTCTGAGCTGGCACGGCGAGACATCCGCGATAACACGCCGAAATCACTAAGGCGCGCGACCGAGTATCTTTCGACAGCCATCCAAAGCGGCTACACGGAGGCCACGGATTACGAGATGCTTTCCAACCTCCTGGCAGCAGATGGCAAGTTTGAGGAAGCCCTGGATGTATTGAAACGTGGCATCGTGTTGAATCCGTATTCCATTCGCCTCTATAAGACGCTCGTAATGCGATACGCCACCGCCAAGCAGTATGACAATGCGGTGACAGCGATGAAAAAGGAATTGGAGGTGTTTCCGCAAGATTCTTTGATGCGGTCTATGCTTGGACGCGTGCAGGGCAGCGGTCCCGCACACTAGCCCAAGTTCGTCACGGAGCGGGTACCGGGCCTTTGTAGCGCTGGGCTTTCAGCCCGGCATCGTTTGTTTTCAATCAGGTGCCGACCTGAAGGTCGGCGCTACAAGCGCCGGTGACGAACTTGGGCTAGCTTAGGTTAGTAGTCCTTTTCATAAGTTCGGTAACATATCCTCGTCAGGCGAGGCCCGTAAGGGCCGACATAGTGTGGCCCACGGCGCAAGAAGCTGTGAAAAAATCGGCTGTCACCGGGCCGGCTGCTGAGCCGCGATTTTTTCACACCGTCGAAAGCCGTGGGTAGAGGCGGAGCTGTGGAGGGAAGCCCCATCAGGGGCCGCATAGGGCCCCCGAAATACTCTATGTCGCCCCTAGCGGGGCTTCTTAAGCAAGAACATCATCTGCCAGCGCTGCGCGCTGGGCCTGTTATGGCGGCCCTGACGGGCCTCGTCGGCGTGGCCCCGGTAGGGGCCAACCGTGAGTAGCCGTAGGTGCAACCTACGGATCACGGTCACGCCCCGTCACCCCAACCCCGCCAGGGCCGGGAGGATCTTGTGGGCTTCTCCACGTCCGTAGGTTTCACCTACGGTACTCACGGTGTCCCGCTTCGCGGGACGGGGATCAAGGACCCGACGGAGCGGAGGTTGTTACGCCATGTCAGGAGTCCTGAACTTAGCTGAGCTAGGTCTTAAGGCTCAGCACGGTATCGTTGCTGTCCGGCGCGTGGGAGGGCAGCGTTATCCTGAGTCCTTGAGTGGACCTGGCTGAACTCGATCTTCCGTCCGCCAGCCAGAATGCGAACGTCGAGTTACTTCTTCCCAGCAGGCTGTTCCCACTTCGACCGGACGGGCCGTCGACCGCTGGCGACTGAGCCGCAACCCCGGCGGAAAGCGCTGCCGCAGTTCCCGCTCCGGCCAGCCGAACAGTCGCACCGGTCGAGGTTCGATGGCTTTCTGCCCATGTTGAAGGCCCTTCTTTTGTCCAGTTTGCAAGCAGAGGCGGTTGCGGCGACCGCGCCCGGGTGTCGAAGATCCATCTGAAGTTGGCGTTAGCCGCTCCGAATCCGTGTGAGAACGACAACCGCGGCGCCTACAATGAGGAGCGCTCCGAGGGGCGCGCTGAGGCGCCGGCCCCAAGGCAGGTTCTTCTCCGCCGCCATCACGAGGCCTAGCAGCAGCATCCAGCCCAGGCTGCCTGTGCCGACCACGAACATCAGAAGCATCAAAGACCAGCAGCAGCCAACGCAAAAAACACCGTGATCGATCCCCAGACGGAGCGACTGCGCGGTCTCGTTGCCGCCGCGCCAGCGCTCCACAATGAAGGTCATGGGCGAACGGCACTTGTCGAGGCAGGAGTATTTCAGGGATGAGAACTGGTACAGGCCGGCCACGAGCAGGATCGCCGAACCGAGGAGCCAGGGATTGTCTGACAGCCAGGGAGCGGCGCGAACGGCGCTACGGGCCGTCCAGTTCAAAACGTGAACGAGCATGCCGAAAAGGATCCAGACTGTGAGGTATCCGGTAATCAGCAGCGCGACCAGCCGGCCGGCGTACCGGCGATCGCGCACGAGGCGGTGAAAAAGCAGGATGAGCGGCGAGCTGGCGGGCAGCATCATCGCCACGGTCATCAGCGTCCAGCCGAGAACGAAGAGCCCGGCAAAGAAAAGAGGGCTCTGGGCGGCCCCCATGTGCACCATGTGCTCCATGTTTCCGCCATGGAGCAGCAGGTGGCCGTAAGGGGACTTGCCCCAAAGCCACAGCGCCCACCAAGCCAGGAGAACCAGCGAGATAAGCAAGCCCGCCAGGATTCTCCGATCTTCAATTCTCGGCCAAGCCATGCCAAAGAACTCCCAATTCTGCCTCATCGCGGAAACTGGGGCGATCGGCACCCGCAGCTCAGGCCACGAAGCGGAATTTCCCCTGGATGGCGTTGTGGTTCTGGATATCCACGTCCCTGAGCCCCAGGCTCTTCGTGGTCCTCTTGTACCGAGAGGCCTTGCTCACGTAGGCGGGCGAACCGGGAATGTTTGAGAATATACTGTCACGCAGCGTGGTCACCCGACCGCCGGAGTCTTTGTAGGGGACCATCACGGCCTCAGCGACACCGCCGATCGAGAACGTGCCTTCGCCTTCCTGAATCTCAAAAGTGATGGGCGCGCGTTTTACCGCCACGACTTCCCCTATAAGTTTGCTCATGTCGGCCAGGGGCCCGCCCAGCTTCCCGCTCCATGCATTCACCAGCGCTGCTTCCTGCTCCTCGGTTGACCGGTCATCAACGAAAAGCGCCGCCTTCCAGTTCCCCTTCAGGATGTTTCCCGGAATGTGAACCACGGTTGCCACGGTCAAGCCGGAGACGTCGGTGCCGTCAACCGTCCCCCTGTCAAAGTTCCAGGCCATCATGCCTTCGCAGGTTTCGTTGTCAGGATCTTCACCAATCCAGCACGGACAAAGCACCCCACAGTCACACACTTCCAACAAGTTTCCTTCTAGCTGATATGCCATAACGACCCTCTCCTCCCGTTAGGCTCAAGTTGTGATCCGGAATTCCCTTTTTGGCCTCGGGCTACAAAAGTATATACCCCACCGGCTCGTTCGCAAGCACATTTCCGCTGTCCAGCTACTCTTTCACCCTGTAGATGCGAGCCGCATTATCATGCAGAAGCTTCCGCCGGTCGCCTTCGTCAGCCGTCGCGATGAGCTGCTCTGTCACCGCAACCCAGGTGCGCAAGTCGGCGGTCGTCATGCACACAGGCCAATCGCTGCCCCACACGACGCGGTCCCAGCCGAACTGCTCGAGACAGTGCTCCACGTAAGGCCGGACAGCTTCCAAGGTGACTCGGCCTGGCGCGCAGTAGGCGATGACCCCCGAAACCTTGCAGGCGACGTTGGGAAGACGAGCGATTTCGCGGATGTGCTGGCGCCAGGGGTCGAGCTGGCCCGAAGCCACATCCGGCACCCCACAGTGGTCCAGAATGAACTGCACTCCCTGGCATTTTCCGGCTAGCGCTGTCGCCAGGCGAACCTGCCTCGCCAGCACGCACAGATCGAACGTGAGATTGTACTTCTCGAGCAAGCGGATATTGGCGGCGAAGGTTGGTCGCTGCGATAGCTCGTCAGGTTCCACGTGCAGGATACGTCTGAAGCCCACCAGCCGGGACGACAGCACTGACTCAACGTACGCTTCGAATCCCGACTGCTCGGGGCGGCAACTGCCGATGATACCCTTGATCAGCGAGCCGGATGTGCTGGCAAGCGAATGAACGAAGCGAGTTTCCTCCTGCCAGTGTGGGTCGTCCGCGCCGCTCTCCGTGAAAACCGCCGCGGTGATCCCCGTCCCCGCGATGGCTTTGAGGTAATCGTCATAGCCGAATGCCTTCCCCGCCAACTGCGGAATGCCCGCGGTCCAGGAGTAATGTCGCTTCTCCGGATAGATCAAGTGCTGATGGGTATCAAGAATAGGAATGCCGGCGCTCATACCATCAGCTCGCGGGCGATTCGGTCCGTGTCCTCGCCCAGGTTGGGCGAGCCCTTTTCGGAGTATAAACGCTCTCCGTCGATGCGAATTGGGCAGCGGGTAGTCCGGTAGGTTGTCCCGTTGCGACGCTGAACCGTCTGTACCATGCCCAGCACCTTGAAGCCGTCGTGCTCAAGAAGTCGCTTCCAGTCCAGCACGTCGGCGCACCAGATGTCGGCTGGTTCGAGCATGGACAGCCAGTGCGCGGTGGCGCCCGTCTCGAGGTGACGGGCGAGGATCGCTTTGATGCGATCGCGTTCGGTGAACCAACTAGCCGGATCTTGGTAGGCGAGCAGTGGCTCACAGCCGAGCAGTTCGCCCAATTGCGGGATGCGTCCCATGGCCAATGCGATGTATCCGTCACGGGTGCGATACACCCCGTAGGGCGCGGCGAGGTAGGCATGGGCGTTGTTCGATGCGCAGCGCTCCGCCGGCCGGCCGCCGTCGTGGAAGTAAGTGGTGATCGCCTCGAATTGAAGGTCGAGCACCGACTCGAGCATGCTCACCTCTACCAGTCCGCCCTGGTGGGTGATCGAACGGCGAACAAGGCAGGCGAGAATACCCTGCACCAAGTGCATGCCACAAAGGATGTCGGCGATTGCCAGTCCCATCGGTACCGGTCCCTGGCCAGCATCGCCGCTCAGCCAAGTCAAACCTGAGAGGGACTGCAGCAGCAGGTCCTGTCCCGGTAGTTCGCGCCAGGGCCCTTCCTGCCCGTAGCCGCTGATCTGCCCGTACACCGCCCTGGGATTAAGCTCGCGCACGCTCGCGTAGGCCAACCCCAGCCGCTCGATAACGCCAGGACGGAAGTTGTGCATCACCACGTCCGCGCGGCGGATGAGCTTCTTCACCTGCTCTCTCCCCTCCGGTGTCTGGAGATCGGCGGCGAAGCTCTCCTTGTTCCTGTTAATGGCGTGGAAAACGGTCGACTCACTATCGAGGCGCACGTCCGACACATACAACTGCCGGCAAAGGTCGCCCGTAACGGGTCTCTCAACCTTGATCACTCGCGCCCCGAGGTCCGCCAGTCGCAGGCTCGCGCACGGACCCGAGAGGAACTGGCTCAGATCGATCACCAGAATACCGTCGAGCGGCTTCATTCGTTCTCCGTTCTCGGTCACTGTTTCTGCACTTGATCCTGCCAGTTCTCCGGATGGCGGTACTTCACCGTCTGCAGGTGCTCGCAATACAGTGCCAGTTCGCCTTCATTCTTGAACACCTCGTAGCTGACGCGGACCATGCCCATGTCCTTGTACTTGGGCTGCTTATCCAGATTGGTGCGGATGGTGTAAATCGTATCGCCGATAAACACCGGCTTGATGAACCGTAGCTTGTCGTAGCCGTAGCTAAAGGTGTGGATATTGTTGTGCGCCATTAGTCCCAGTCCGTAGCTGAAGACCATGGAGCCCGCCACCAGCCGCCGGCCGAAGATACCCTTCTTGGCGAACAGTTCGTCGCCAACGTAAGGGTGCATGTCCAAGACAAGGCTATTGAACAGCATCGCCTCTCCCTCCGAGATTGTCCGGCGGATCGAGCGGAACTTCCGGCCGATCTCAAAGTCCTCGTAGAGCCAGTCCTCGGCGTTCCACACCTTGATCTGCTCGTGCTGTTCAGGTGGCGTGCTCTCAGGCATGGTTGAGCTCCGATTGGATGTGCTTGTTGTCTTCGCCCACCCGCGGGGCGGCCTTCGAGCTGAAAAGAATCTGGTTGTCGATACGAATCGGGCAGCGCGTCGTGTGAACCTCCACACTGTCCCGGCGAACGATCTGGTCCATGCGGAGGGCCTTCCAGGCCTCGTGTGCCAGCAGCCTGGCGTAGTCAAATACATCCGAGCACCACACGTCGCCCGCCTGCAGAATGGCCAGCCAGTACGCCGTCGGCTGCGCCTGCAAGTGATCCGCCAGAATCTGTTGGATTTCGTCGCGGCAGGTGAACCAGGTCGACGAATCGCTGTACGGCCCGAGTGCATCGCACCCGATCAGCCGCGCCACTCTCATCAGATCACCCATCGCCAGCGCCAGATAGCCGTCCTGGGTCGGGTATATGCCGTAAGGCGCCGCCAGGTAGGCGTGGGCGTTCGAGCGCTTGCTCCGCTGCGGCAGTCGCCCGCCGTCGGCAAGGTGGGTGGTGATAACTTCAAACTGGAAGTCGACGATCGACTCGAGCAGGCTCACCTGTACGTATGCACCTTCGCCGGTCCGGGCCCGGCGGACCAGCGAGGCGAGAATCCCCTGCACCAGATGCGACCCGCATAGGATGTCAACCACGGCCAACCCCATCGGCACCGGTCCTTGGTCGGCATTGCCGCTCAGCCACGTCAAGCCCGATAGGGACTGCAGCAGCAGATCCTGGCCCGGCTTATCCTTCCACGGACCTTCGCCGCCATAGCCAGTCACCTCGCCGTACACGATGCGCGGATTCCATTGGCGGACGACCTTCCAGTCGAGCCCGATCTTCTCCATGACGCCGGGCCGGAAGTTGTGCGTCACGACGTCCGCACGAGCAACGAGCCGCCTGACTGTCGCCAGGTCTTCCGGGTCCTTCAGATCAGCGGCAAAACTCTCCTTGTTGCGGTTGATGGTGTGGAAGACAAGGCTATCACCGTCAACGAAGAGGTTTTTGATAGCCAATTGCCTGCACCCTTCGCCACTTTTGGGCCGCTCGATCTTAATCACCCGCGCGCCCAAGTCCGCCAGGCGCAAGCCCGCCGAGGGACCAGCCATGTATTGGGCGAATTCGAGGACAGTCAATCCTTCGAGAGGCCGCATGGCTGGCCCTCCTTTCGCGACCGACGATAGAGGCTGTCGAGGTTGTCGAGCAGCCCTCGCGCGCTCCCGCCCGCCTTCATGTAATCGTGAATGGATGTTCCGGCGCGGTCCTGGAAGTACATGTACCCTGGATAGCGCGGCCGCAGAAAGGCGCGATCGAGGGCGGGCAGGGTGTTGCGGAAAAAGTTTCGGCACGCCCTGTTCAGGCGCTCGTCGGTCCAAGCCGAACGATGACCCGGCTGTCCCCCGGCGTCGTAGTAGAGTGTCCGCTGGCATACAGGATCGGCAACGAAAACCGCGTACTCGAGGGCGAGCTCCCGATGGCCGCACCGGGAAGAGATCCCGAGACCTGCGCCGCCCAGCGTTGTTCGACACCTTCGGCCGTCAATCTCGATCATCTCCCCGAAGTCCAATAGGGTCCGAGCGAAGCCGGGTCGCGAGTAGTTGTTATAGCCATAGGCAAAAGGGCAATAAGCGTAGCGGTCAGTGAGCGTCATCGCCTCATAAACGCGGACCGGACTGAGCTCCCAAAAGAGGGGGTCGAGCAACAGCGCAAGCTCCCCCATCATACCGAGGGCCTGCGTACCGACCTGCAGCGATACCACATGCTCGTCGTCCTGGCAGACGTCTTCGCCCAGCGTCGAGCAGAGCATGTAGAAAGTCATGAGCGTGTCTACCGGGATGCCGGGCATCAGCACTTTGCCGCCGCGAGTGAGTTCCAGCAGGTCGTCCCACGTCCTCGGTAAATCGCTCGTAGGGAGCAAATCGGAACGCCAGCAGGCGACGGGCGCGGCAGCGTCGATGGCCAGCGCCCATTGGTGCCCGTCGAACCTGTAACTCTCGTATGAGCGCCCCACCGAGTTCGACGCTTGTTCCGCCAGGAACAGCGCCGGCAGGTGCTCGTCCAGCGGGAGCAGCAAACCCGCCGTCGAGGCAAACCCGGCCCAGGGGTGGTCGATCACGAGAAGGTCGTACCGCTCCGCCAGTTGATCGATCGGCTGGTCAGCGAACTCCTGCAGCGAGCGCTTTTCCCAGACAAATTCCGCACCGGGTTTAAGTTCTGAGAACCGCTGTGCGGTCGCCACCATGGGGGTGTAACCCCGGCTGTGGTTCCACGTCACTGCCCGGAGCCGGAGCGGATCGCATCGATGGGTCATCTCGCCAAATCCGTAGTCTTATACCTTCTCGGGAAGGCTTCATGCTCATTGGCGCAATTCCCTGCGCCGGACCTCTTGGACGTGGTCCGTTACCGCCTCTCGCATAGGACGCAATAGGCAGCCCAATTCCTCCCGAATCCGGCGATCATCCATCCGGTAGATGAAGGGTGAATTCAGTTTATCAGGGCTGAAGCCGATCTGCGCCTGCGGGATCAGTTCGCGCACCAAAGCCGCCAATTCAGCGGCCGGCAGGCTGTGGCCTCCGCTGTTGTATACGCGCTGGGCCAGCGACCGCTTGACGGCAAGCTGGTAGATCTCCTCCGCCAGATCGACCACATAGACATAACAGTTCCAGTCGTTCTCCGGAAAGGGGAGCGTCACGGGTTGTCCCAGGGCAGGCAGGCTGACAAAATCACTCGCCCAGGCTGTAGTGCCTCGCTTTCGGCCGTGCCCGAAGACTACCGGAGGGCGCACCGAGACAATAGGTATTCCATAGCGTGCCTCGTACTTGGCGGCAAGGTGCTCGTTGAGAAGCTTAGTGAGAGAGTAGTTCAGGACATGATGTTGAGGGGAGCAAAAATCCTCTTCGGTCACGGGACGATCGCCATAATTCGCCTGGCTGTTTCCATAGACCGACTCCGAGCTCGTGAACACGATTCGCTTGACGCCGTGGGCGCAGGCCTCCGCAAACACATTCGCCGTCCCCTGCGCATTGACACGCATGGCAGCCGGCGGATCGGCCTCCGACTCGGCCCCCATCATATAGGCCAGGTGCAGCACGCGTTCGAGGCTGGGGTGGCTCTCAAACAGGGCCATCAATTGCTCGCGATCGGCTACATCGCCTTCAATCACCTCGATTTCTGAATTGAACAGGCCTATGACCTCCGGATCAGGAGATCGATCCAAGCCGACAACCCGCTGTCCGTGTTGGAGCAAGCAGCGGACAACGTACGATCCGATGAACCCCGTCGCACCTGTAACCAGGAAGCTCATTTATCGGGAAGCTTGCCTGCAAGCCGCTGAAGAATCCACAGAGCCAATCATCCTTGCGGCGCTCTGGACGCCGAATCACCCTGAGGCGCCATCCGCTCACGTAGGTAACGGCAGCCTGCCACCAGGGCTCGCAGCTTGCCCCGCGTGATCTCAAGCGGGACATGCTGGAATCCGCACTCGGAGGTGAGCAGCACACGTTCGGGGTCAAAGTAGGCGAGCACCCCGCGCGTTCGCTGAGCTACCGTTTCCGGAGATTCCATTGGATCGCTGCGCTGGTCGATGACACCGACCGCAAATTCGCCACGAAATTTCCATTTCTCGAAGAGGGTGAGCATGTTGTAGCCGAGCGTACAGTACTCGAGAGAGGTCTGGTCGATTTTTGCCAGCCTGAAGCCTTCTACCAAGTCGTCGTAGGGGGTGAAGTAGACACGTTTGCGCCGAGGATTGCCGCCACACACGTGAAGGCCGATCTTGACGTTCAGCCCTTCAATCGCTCGGTTCAAAACCTCGGCAGCCCAGACGACCTCTTCCGGAAAGGCGGTCCAGGCCGGTTCATCAAACTGGATAAACTCGCATCCGGCACGGATCACGCCCTTCAACTCCTGGTTCAGCACCCCGGCGTAAGCCAGCGCCAAGTCCTTGTCCGTCGGATAGAGGTCGGGACGCTTGTTGTTCGAGAACTTAGCGAGCAAGTGGGGTCCTGTGCAGGTGATCTTGACCTCAACCTGAGGGGGAGCAATCTCGCGGGCGAGCCTCCAATCGCGGGCGAGTTCGAACCGCGGGTTCCGAATCTCGTCCACCACCGAGGCGATTTCAATCCCAAACCCAGCCGTACCATAAGTCCGATAGACCATCTCCTCGAATGACAGACCATCCAGGCGCTTCTGGAAAAAGTAATACATGTTCTCGCGACGCCCCTCGCCATCGGTGATGACGTCAAGGCCGGCATCCACCTGGTCGCGCGCTGCCCAGCGAATGATTTCGTCAGCCTCCTGCCGGCCAAGCGTCGGCTTCTTCAGGGTGTCGGACGGCTGCACGGGCCTGGGATAACTTCCGGTGACCGACGCTCGAAAGGGTTCAGGCACTTCCCTTCACCTCGCTTTCTGGTTCAGCTTGGGTTCTCAATTCCGGCCAGTCGTCCCTGAGCCGGCGGTGGGCGGCGGGCGACGCCTTTCAATCCACGTGGAACACTTCCCTCATGCCGGCCCACCACTCCCCCTCAGCCCTCGTGGGCATCGGCTGCTGCATCGGCTTCATGATGGCCCACCACTCCTGTGTCGTTGGGTCCGCCCCCATCCTCGCCATGTCAGCTTCAAAATTGTCGCCCACATATTCGAAATAGGCAAAAAGGGTATTATCCCTATAGAAGATTGAGTAATTTCTGATACCACACTCGTGGATGGTCTTTAAGACTCCCGGCCATACTTTCGTGTGGTATTCGACATAGGTCGCGTAGGCTTCCGGTTTCAACCCGATGACCTGACCGTATCTTCTAAGGTTAGCGTCCGGCATGTTCTCTGGCTCCCGCTTAGCTTACCAGGACGATGAAAAAGGTATAAAGCCCCTTGATCGTGCAATTGTCGACAAAATCGCAGTCGAAATCAACTCCGATCCCCGGTGACTCCGGAGGATGCCCGAAGCGATGAGCGCTAAGATAAGCGTCATTCTCGTGTCTGCGGCCCGTCTTCGTCACTCGGAGCTCGCGAAGCGGGCGACGTGCTCTACGTCCTGTAGCCCAAGGCGCACAGCAGGCGAGACGCCCGCGCTACGTCGAAATTGTCGAACTCGAAGGCGTCCTTTCACGGCGCAGCTACGGCTTCGGCCGTCTACTGAGGTGTTCGCGCAACAATTCCGGTTCGCGAGATCGTGTTGTGCCTCGATGATAATGTCCCCTTTTCTCCTCGTTAGAAATGTCCCCTAATGCGACCTCCGAAAGGAGGTCGGTGTGGGGAGAACGGCGATGAGTCAGAGGGAATTGGGGAGGGTGGAGGTAC
>Ga0187846_10001725_pt1 | contig 12260 bp, 15 predicted proteins | sample TC_taG_FD_161473 | JGI IMG/M metagenome (GOLD analysis project Ga0187846, IMG submission 161473) | Biofilm microbial communities from the roof of an iron ore cave, State of Minas Gerais, Brazil - TC_06 Biofilm (v2) | ecosystem: Environmental > Terrestrial > Deep subsurface > Cave > Wall biofilm...
TCGGCGCAGGCGTCACTACTTGCGGCTCGGCCGGCTGTTCAGCTTCGGGCCTCGATACCGCGCCAGCAGGCTCGCGAGCGACGATTCTGCGCCGCTTGCGCGCGCTGAATTCGATCAGGATCGCGACGACCAGCAGGACCACCTGGGTCGCTGCCGCGATAAGCGCGAGACGTGCGATCAACGGCACCTTGGCTTGAACCTCAACGAAAACAATGCTGCACCCGAAGACGCACCGTCGGACACAAACGGCGCAACGGTCATGGCGCATCAAACAATAACAGGCTCGATGAATGATCGGAACAGAAATGAGGGACGCGGATAGCGCATCCGCCGAGATGGCTCTCTGAGCACTCGCGAACGTCGGGCGCTCGGATTTATCGATTCACTGCTGCGGCGGCGGAAAGCAAGGCAGCTTATGCACCGCGGAGTAACGGTAGACGCGGCCATTCCAGCGGAAGGTTCCGAAGCCCGGGCCAAAGGCCACGTTGAGGGCGTTGAGTTGATGCTGTTCGTTCACGTCGTGTGCGTCGGCTAGAGCGTAGGCGACATAAGTAACGGAGTCGGGCGTCAGTGTGCTCTGAATCGGAGGCTGAAAATCCATCTTGGTGAAATTGCTCGCCTGCACCCATCCGGTGGCATCCGCGCGCTGATTCGGCAACGGCACCCACTGCGGGTCAACCTCCGCGCCCCCCAGGCTCAAATCGCGATAGGTCGTCGCCCCGCCCTTGTCGGTCCTGAGTTCGACCAGCAAGGGAACCTCGGTCGAAAGATCGTCGCAGATCTCTTCGTTCTGCATTGAATGAGAGTCGCCCTCGTGAGAGGAAATCGCCGAAGCTTCTGCGACCTGTGCGACTCCCGAGCCCACCGCCTCAACTGCCTGCACGGCCATCGGCAGCAGACTGAGCGCACCCAGCGCGCATCCGCCGGTCGTGAGCGCAAGCGCCACACCCAAAACGGCCAGCGCAACACACATCGACGCGATGCGGCGAGGCCCGCGAGCGGCGCGGAGTCGGTCTAAAAGTGGCGCGCGCCAGACCGCGCGCAGGCTTGAAATCACCACTTCCCCCCGTAGTGCCCGACTACTCTAGCATTAAGGACGCAGAAGTCAGCATAGGGTAGGGCCCACGTCCAGCGAAACGATTGGCCACGGCGGCGGGATGCTCCACCAACGCTGCGAAAATCAACTGCGGGAGGCTGACCCGCGCTGCTCACGGCGCAAGTCGAGCCAGGATCTCGCCTGCTCTTCGACAGCCGTCCCGTTGAAAAAATCCGGATTCATTCCCGCCCAGAACTCGACGGCATTTCCGAAAACAAAATCCCGGAAATCATCCGGAGCGATCATCCCGTCGTCGACCAGCTCGTAGGCCTCGGGCACTACGTGGGTCATGTCTGCCACGTCGAAATGCCCGATATCAGAGCCGAAGAGCGTCTTGAGACGGGCGCCGAAGGGGCTTATCGACGAATTGAAAGCCCACGCGTTGATCGGGTCGTCAGACTCACAACCGAAATAGAAATTGCGCACGAACAGGTCCCGGATATCTTCGGCAGTTTCGATGCCGCACGCTGCATAGTCGTCGAGCGATGCCGGATTCGTAGCCCACGTGTCTATCAGTTCCTGTCCCGAGGGATTGGGCTTCGATTCGCTAAGCCGGGCGGCCGCCGATTCGCCCTCGTAGCTCGCGAAGAGCTCGCGCAGCAGCTTGCGATCGAGATACGCGGGATTGACCTCCGCCAGTGCGCGGCTGTTGCGCTTTTTCCAATGGCCGATGAGATCAGCATACAGCGCGCAGGCCCATCCGACGCCGCCCTCCAGGAAGGCGAACTTCAGGTTCGGGAAACGACGTGTCACGCCGCCCAGAAAAAGCGCCTTGCAGACCGCTTCGCCGGCGGCCGCGAAATGGCCGATATGATTGTAGGTGAAATTCGTGGGCGACATCCGCAAGCCGAGGCCGGGGCCGCGACCGTTGCTATGAAAGGTCGGCGCGATCTTGAGCTCGACGCACTTGGCCCACACCGGGTCGTAATCATGTTCGCCGTCCAGCCCGAGTACGTCGAACCATATCGCGCCTCGCCGAAGCGCGCCGTCGGGCGCCAGCGCGGGTATCGGGCGAGGAATGAGGCTTCCCAGCATCGCCACCTTGAGGCCCAGCGTCGTGACCGCGTACTCGAGCTCTTCGATCGCCTCGCCCGGCGTGTGCATCGGAATCACCGCGGCCGGCGTCATGCGATCCGAGAAGTCGCGGAAGCGCTCCGCGATATACATATTGAGCGCGCGGCAGGTCACGCGCCGAATTTCGTCATCGCCGAGGGCGGGCATCATCAGCGCCAGGGTTGGGTACAGGATCGTGAAGTCCAATCCAAGCTCGTCGAGGCGCTCGTACAGCAGCCGCGGAATCATCGCGCTGGCGCGGTCGAGCGTATTGCGGGTGGGAAGCGCCCACCATGCTTCCTGGCCCAGGCGCTGATGGCGCCGCCCGTCGTCGGTCAACCCCAGCACGCTTGCGACCATCTCATTGCGCACCCTGAGCCCTTCGACCGCCTTCGATCCGCCGACCTTCGCAAGGTAGTCGCGCAACAGCGGGCCAGTCTCGAGCCAGTGGCCGTCGGAGTCGATGACGGGGTACTCGAGGCGCGAGCGAATCGCCCTGGCGTCGCCGTGATTTTTCGACATCGAAGCACCTTCCTCCCAGAGCGCGGGCGGCCGATGCTGGCCGGCCGCCTGCGGACCCGCGATCAACTTCGCGTTTCTGGTCGAGACCTAGCCGCCAGCATCTTTGAATGTCAAGGCGCGAGTCGGAAGAATTTGCGAAGCGGCGGCGCCGCCGTTGTTTCGGACGCTAGGCGCTGGAAACGTGACGCGTTGATAATTCCGGGCCCACTGACTATGAGTTCACACATCCCGAGCCGCAGCCGGCGTCCGGGGGAAAGACGAAGATGAAGTTCGGAAATGGTGCTATCAATGCTGGGCCGTACGGTCAGCCGGATTTCGTTGCGCAACTCCGTGCCGGCCTCGAGAAGATCGCAGACGGCGTATTCGCGAAACTGTAGCCGGCTGCAAGCCGGGACTATCGACCCAACCAAGGAGAAAGCACGATGGCGGCCGCTGCCAACTCCCCAATGCTCTCGGGATGCCGTGTACTCGACTTCACTCAGTATCTGGCCGGGCCTACGGTGACCCGTCTGATGGCAGAGATGGGGGCGGACATAATCAAAGTCGAGATCGCACCGATGGGCGACCCCTCGCGTCTGCTGCCAACCATCAAATCGGGACGCAGTGGTTATTTCGTCCAGCAGAACCGGGGAAAGAAGAGTCTGTGCCTTGACCTGGAAAAACCGCGGACGCTTGAGATTCTGCGCGCCTTGATCCCGAAGGTCGATATCGTCGTGGAAAATTTCGGTCTCGGCGTGATGGAGAAGCGGGGACTGGATTATGATTCACTGAAGCAACTCAACCCGCGCCTGATAATGGCGTCGCTTTCAGCTTTCGGCCGCAAGAGTCCGCTGGCGCACAAGACCGGTTACGACTTCATCGCGCAGGCTTTCTCCGGGGTGATGCATATGACGGGCGAGCCGGATGGACCGCCAACCTTCGTCGGAATCGGGATAGCTGACGTTGGGAGTGGCGTTCATACCTTCGCGGCCTTGGGATATGCGCTCTACTACCGCGAGAAGACCGGCGTCGGACAGTACATCGATATCGCAATGATCGACACTCTCTATCACATGCACGACTTCGGTCTTCAGAGTCACTCAATTAGCGGCGGCGAGTTCGTGCCGGCGCGGATGGGGAAGTATCACAGCCAGATTTCGCCTTGCGGCGTCTATAAAGGGCCGCAGGGCTGGATTTTCATTCTGGTGCTCGACCGCCAGTGGTCGAACATGGTGAAGGCGATAGGCCGGCCGGAACTTAAGGACGATCCGCGCTTCGCAACCAGCGCGAACCGCGTCAGGAATCGTGACCACCTCAACGGGATCCTGCAGCAGTGGCTGTTGTCATTTCCCACCGACGAGGCCGCGTTAACTGTGCTCGAACAGGCTCGGATCGCCTGCGCTCCGGTGCTTTCGGTCGTTGACACGATGAAGCATCCATACTTCAAGGCGCGAAACATGGTGCGCGAGGTGCCCGATCCCGTCCTCGGCCGGGTCACCATTCCCGGCTTTCCATTGAAGTTTTCAGCCACCCCCGAACTCCCCGACATTCAAGCGCCGCTGCTGGGAGAGCACGGAGCCCAGGTGCTCAAGGAAGTGCTCGGTTATTCTGACGTGCTGATTGCCGAACTGCGGCGCGATGGCGTGTTGTACAACGAGGACCGATGACTGGGGTCAGTTCCAGTTTGATTTCCGGATGGTCGTTGGTCGCCGAATACTTGCGCACGCCGCCATTTTCGACGAATCTACTGGAAACCCCTCCGATACCTCTCGATAGCCGCAACCAGGGCCGGACCTGAAGGCAACTCGTTCCAAGCCGGCGCAGCCGCGCGCGTCGTCTGGACGGAAAGGATGGTAAAGCGTGCCAGCAATCTCTCGGGAGCGAGTGTATAGACTCTACCTTGATTTTCTCGAAACTGCTGAGAGCAAACGGCGCTGGAACATCTTTAACGACGTCCCGTGGGAGGCGCTGGATGCTTCAAAAGCAACTGAAGCCATTGCCCAGGGCATCGAGGTCTTCTGCTCCGAGGAGCTCTACGTTCCTGACTACAGTGCCAGGGGTCTCGAACTGATCCGCTCGAGGTTCGGCATGGCGTGGTTTCAGATCTGCTGGGCCTTTGAAGAATCCCGCCACGGACTGGTGTTTCGCGAGTACCTGAGTCGTTCAGGCTTGCGCTCGGAGACACAGCTTGCCGCCATGGAGGACAGCCTTTTCGAGAAAGCCTGGGATCTTCCGTTTAAGACTTCCCGCCAGATGGGTTGTTACGGAGCGCTCCAGGAAGGAGCAACATATACTGCGTACAAGGCGCAAAAGGATCGAGCGCACATCGCGGATGATAAGGTGCTGGAGGCGATATTCTTCTATGTATCCCGGGACGAAGCAGCTCACGGCGGCTTCTACCGCGCGGTCATCGAGATGGAGCTTTCCGAGGACCGGCCGGGGACGATCGCGGATTTAGCTTTTGTCCTCTCGAAATTCAAAATGCCCGGTGATGGGCTGATCCCGTCTTACCGGCAAAGACTTCAGGCGTCGGGAGTGGGCATCAACTCGCGGACCTTTCTCGAACGCGTAGTTTGGCCGCTACTCACAACGCTGAAAATCGACCGCGGGGAGTTCAAGGCGGCGATGCGCACGCATGCGGCGAGCGTTGGCTGCGAAAGCCCGTCGTTGTGCGTGGGCAACGATACATTGCTCTAAGGCAACATTCTGGCATGCATCAATGAATTAAAGCCGTGATTGACGAATATAGATAAACATTGCTCGGATTACGTCCGAGCCTCCTTGAGGCACTGTTCTTGCTGTTTGCCTCAGATATCACGCCAATGGGAGAGATATGATGTTTATCGAGGCGAAGAGGAAACACGGCTTACGTCGGCTGAACACCGCCGTCCAGGCGCCTCAGCCCGCCTATGATACCGGCGCCGAGGTCTATTATTCCCTGCGCGATGCGGTCGAGAATGAGTTATCCCGGCGATCATGGCTCACCCGACTCGCTCGCTCGGGCGTCCTATTCGTGGTCCTGTTCGAGCTCGGCGCGGTTCTCGGACTCAAAGCTCGGTCGGGCATCAGCGCCAGTCTGATACTTCCATTCGAAGTCTTCAATATTGTCGCGGGCGCCGTATGTCTCTACATCACGTGGACGATGTGGTTCCAATACAACTGGCGAGCTGTGGTTTTCACATTCTGCGGAGCCGTGGTCGCAGGCGCCAGCTACGTCAGCTTGTCCTCGGGACAGACCGAGCCGCTGCTGGTATCGGTAATATTGTTCCTGGTCGCGGCAGGATCGCTGTTGCCGTGGAACGGCCGTTGGCAGGGGATGCTCATCGTGCTGTGCCTGTCATGGTTCGGCATCAACGCCGTATGGTCGGCCGCGCCGCTGCACAATACCATGTTCGAATTGCTCGGTATTCTTGCTGCTGCGGCACTGGCCCTCTCCGGCACCCGACTCGGCGACCGTTACAGAGTCGAACTGGGCGAGCAGATACAGCTGCTGCGCGCCAAGCAGGCCCGTTTGCGTACTGAACTGGTTAATTGCATGGTGCTCGCCAGCAAGGCCGGAGTACACATCGACAGCGAATATTCGCTGAGGCCGATCTTCGGAAATATGGGCGAACTCTTGCGGTCGAAAGCCTTCAAGAAACGGCTATCGCTCAGGAACAGATTGCAGGTTTCGCAATCGCGCGATCGGGATCACGCAAAAGTCGCTTAGCCCATCGATAAACAACCGGCCGCCGCTTGCGATGAACTCGCAGGTCCCAGGCGGCCGGCCTTGCCAGCCGAGAGGACTCGCGGTTTAGCTTCGCTTGCAAGCCTGCGGACCTTGGGATCGGTCGCCGTGCGCTGACGCGATTTGAAAGATTGCTCAGCCTACGGTTGGCTGGGAACCCGCGTGACCCCGAGTACTTCCGGGTCGGTCTGATACTTTTGCAGGCAGTGGTCACAGGCGTAGATCGGCGCGCGCGGCAGGCGAAACTCACCATAGCGGTATGGGTTGAAGTCGATACGGTAGCGCCTCAAACGCCGCAAGCGGCATGTGTGGCAACGCAGTGTGTTTTGCAGAAGCCGGAGCTTTTCGGCGATCAACTGGGATTCACCGAAAAATCGATTGTCTTCGGCAACGAAAAGCAGAGGGCGAGCCAGAAGGCTTAGCAACTTTTCCCTAATGCTTTTCGCCATCGTCAGAATCAAACTGGGCTTTCTCCGCGATAGTCATCTGCGCTATCGCTCAGCCGAATAATCAGGACGCTCCTTTCTGACTAACAGCCGAGGCTGCGATCGCGCGAGCAATTTTTAACCGCGCAGGCGCGGCTATGCGCTCATATCAGACGCGTCAATGAGCTGAAGGAAGTAGAGTACTCACCACCGGCTCTAGTTTTGCCCTGTCCATTGAGGTTTCGCGATCTCGCGCCAGCGCGCGCGTATTCTCTCGTACTCAGGCGGCGATAGTGACCCTTTCGCCACCAGCGCCGCATTCTGCTCCCATCGTGAGGGTTTCGCCGTACCGACGATCGCTGTGTGCACACCCGGCGTGCTCAGAGTGAATCGCAACGCCGTTCCTACCGACTCGCCGGCGCCCTGCCGCAGAAAATCGTAGCGAAGTTTGCGCAAGCGCTGCTGATATGGGCGCGCGTAAGGATGCAGAAAGCCCCAAGTCAGCCACGCAACATTTGCTATCGGGCGCTTTGCAATTACGCCTATATTGCGTTCGATCGCATCGGGCAGAATCAGATCGAGCGCTTGCTGGTCCGCGATGTTGACTGAGATCTGCAATGTATCGAAGTAGCCGCTTCGCACTGCGTACAGCGCCGCGGCTCCGTCGCCGCTGTAACCGACGTGACGGACCTTCCCCGACTCGCGAGCGCGCAGGAGCACCTCGATAAGGTCGCCATGCCGCAGTTCCTGTTCAGTGCAACTGTGTAGTTGAATTATGTCGAGATGGTCTGTTTTGAGGCGCTTTAGGCTGCGATTGATGCTTCCCTGGATGAGCGCGGGACTCCAGTCGGGCAGATCCAGGCCGGCGGCGTGACCGCATTTGGTAAGCAGATAGTAGTCGTCGAGCCGATGACCGATCGCGCCTCCGATGAGTTCTTCGCTCTCTCCATAGCATTCGGCGGAATCGATCAGGTTGAGTCCGGCGTCAAGCGCGCTATTCAGAAGGCGATCCACTGCGCGCAGCGTCGCCTTCGTTCCGATCTCTGAAGCGCCGAACCCGAGCACGCTTACCTGCATGCCCGTGCTGCCGAGCCGTCGTGTTTCCATCGTGGTCCCGGTTCAAAGCCTGATAATCTGGGCAGCGGCGAATGCTGGCGCGGCTCTTGTGAGGAGTTAAAGTGCGTCGCAAGCGCTGGGCCGAATCTCGCAAGTTCGATTATAACGCGCAATCCACTGCGCCGCTCTCAGCGCGGTACCGGGCGCACCGTGGGCTGACGATCAGGGCGGCTGGATCCGGAACGAGTGGCGTTCAGATTGTGGGCTGGTCAGCGAGATCGCCTATTGGCAGGTGTGGCTTTGCGCGCATTGATGACAGAGCCAGGCGGTCTCGCAGTGGCGGCAACGTAGCACCTCTGAGACGAAGCCCCGGCAATCCTCGCACTCGAGACTGCTCCACTCCTCGCGCAATTTCTCCCAGCGCGCGGGCCTCAGCCATTCTTCCCAGTGAAATCGTCTCATTTGAGCCCTTCGGTCGTCGTCCACCCCTGCCCAGCGACGGTCTCGTGAGGCATCGCGACTGCGGCAGGATGCCGAAGCCGCGGACGCGGGTCCACGACTGAGCCCTGGCCGGCGGCTTCGTGCCGGGAGAGCATTCTCGAAGTTCAGGCCTGTTTCTGCCCCGCAGCCTGTGCTATCTTGCGCTCTTCTTTAGGAACGGCAGCAAATTTGCGTTCCTCCCGTGCCGCCGCCTCTGAGGGCATCGCGCAATGCCCCTCAAAAATGGCGCCCTCGTGGACGATCAGTTTGGGCGTACTGATGTTCCCAAACACCTTCGCCGAGGGGCGAATCTCTACGCGTTGGACGGCGTTGATCGCGCCCTTCACGGTGCCAGCCACGATGATCGAGGCAGCTTTGATCTGGGCGGTGATGATGGCGCTCTCGCCGATCATGAGGTCATCCTTGGCGAGGATCTCACCCTCGACCTGCCCATCGATTCGTGCCTGTGACTCGAACGTGAGGTTGCCGTTCACCTTACTGCCGCGGTTCAGGTATGCGCCGCCGCCCTCACGCGAGGAAGCGGAGGTCTGACGCAACGGTGGGATCGCGTGCTCGCTCAACAACTCGATGTTCTGTGCGGCAGGCGGTTGCGAGGGGCCCTGCACATGCTCGGGCCTGATACCCTTGTCGGGCTCGCCACTGAAAAGCGCCATTTTGAATCCCTCCCTTAAGTTCGTTTCGGGGCCGCTTGACTGATTCAACTTGAAGTCCATCCGCGACAGTGACGCAGGGTCATGCCGAGCCCGGCTCGGCGCCTGCGCCCCGAGAACAACCCATTCGGCCAGGCACGACCGCGCTCTCCCTCGATTTTCAGCCGCGGGGTTCTCGCGTTATCCCGCAACTCTAGGCATGCGGCGTGCCACGCAACTCGATTTGCACATTCGTACTAATATGTTCCACCCGTCGCACATGAGGGCGGTGATGCAACCGGCGTTGTCTATCCGCAACGACTCCGAGATGCCGCGCCGGCTGGTCCGGCGCAAGCACCGGTGCGCGGCGCGTGATTGCCTCAACGCAGGATTTGCATCAACCCGCCAGGGGTAGAGTACCTCGCGATGTCGTCGAATTGTCATGCGGCCGCTCGAATCGGTGGAGTTTCCCAGGGTGGCGTGCTGAATCTGCAGGTCCCAGGTGCTGGCGGCGAATCGTCCGTACATCGTTTCGCCATGCGCATGAAGGCCCTGTATTGCTGCCAGTTCGCAAGCGTGATCTTGGTTCCCGCCGGGATGTCGCTGACATCTTATGAACCGGGCGAGGCCGGTGTGGTGATTCGCTCCGGATGAGGAGCATAAATCGCGGCCACCCGAGGCTGCGAGGCAACTATTGACCTTCGTTCCAGATTCGCTGGACCGGCATTGAACGACGGACTTACTGTTTCCGCGCTGGCGACCACGATTGGAGCCGAGCGGGTGACGCCGCTGCGTTGCTTATAGCCTTCGGCAGCGTCGCCAACACGGGGCGGCGTCACGCTCGACTGACGCTCGAGCGTGCTCAGAGATACCGCCTTGGCTGGTCGCGTCGGCCTCTGTGCCGGCATCGAAAGTGCTTTCAAGCTGTGAACATTGGTCTGGACGGTCGCTATCCCCGCTGGCGCGATTTCTCGATGACGGGTTGGAATCGAAGCGTGAGTTACATCAGGCAGCGGCTGGGCCGGACCTTCTTGAGAAAGGATATGCTGTTGAGGAACCAGGGCGGCGATCGGGGGCTGGTCTCCCGTAACGATCTTCCTCGTTGAAGCCTGCATGCCGGACGCGGCGATGATTAAGTCGCCTGGCGAGGCGTCCGACGATTCCGCAAAACCACGGCTGCGGCGCTCACCGCTCTAGCGGTCTCTGAGCCGGCGGCTGCGACGCTTCCTGATGGGTTGGATGCGGATGTGGAGCTTCGGATATGTGCCGGTGAGGCGCTCGAAACGCCCGGCTGCTTTAAGGCAGGCTTCATATGCGATGCGGGCGTTTTCGCCCTCCGACGCACGTGGCCGCCGCGCAGACTTCTCCCGGCCAGCATCACTACAGCGATTGCCGCGGCTGCTGCCACGATCAGCGCTATCCGCCAGATGTGGCGAGGTCTCGCCTCGACTGCGCGCGCGGGTTCGGCGGCGGGCTCGGGCGACGGAGCGGCGGCCGGCGATGGCGGACGTGAAATTTCGGTAAGCGTGCGCTGACAGCGCAGGCAGGCGGCGAAGTGCGCCTGCCATCGCGCATGTTCATTTTCGCTCAGCGTACGTTCACGATACGCGGTCACGACCTCGGTACCGGCACATTCCGTCGCGCCGTTTGTGCGTGAGACTTCGACCGCGACCCTTACAGCGGTCGCAAACTGATTCTCGATGTCGTTATTCAGCGCCAAGGCAGGTCTCCCTACAGCTCGAATGCGTCGCTCGCAAAGTGACGACCTGTTCCGGAGCGCAGGACCCGGAACAGAACATCGTGGACGTTAGCCACGCTCGCACGGTTGGAGCTAGAGAGAGGGCTTGAGATTATCGACAGAACCGGTGTGGACAACCCCATGTGCCAACAGGCCAGGCGTGAGCAAGCAGAAGCGAGTTTCGTTTCATTCCCTTTTGACAGGAGTTAATCCAGTTGGATGTGGGCGAACAGTGCCGAGCAGGCGGGCGCGCGCGGGTGCCCGCCCGGAGCGTGGAGTGAATAAATTTTAGCCCGGAGGTGACAGGCGGCGATGAAACTCGATCACGTCGGTATCGCGGTGCCCGACCTCGCGAACGCCGCGCGCAGCATGGAAGCTGTCGGATTGATCTGCACGGAGCGGGGGCAACTAGGCCCAGAGCCGATAGGAGACTACCCCGGGCTGAACGCGCGGTGGGCGTTCTACGGCGCTACCGGCGAGCGCTCGCCGATTCTGCTCTTGCAGCCGCTTGACGCTCAGGGCCCGATGCACGATTTTCTCCACGCTCACGGTGGTGGCGTTCAGCATCTCGCCTTTGCGGTCGAGGATCTTCAGCAGGCGCAAGCGATCTTGTCGAGGGCCGGAATTCGGTTTGCGCGCTCGCAACCGTTTGCCGATCCGGACGGCAACCGATCGCACTTCTTCTCGGTTGCCGGCGTGCCGGGCGTGCGGTTCGAATTGATTCAGTGGGCGAAGCGGCCCTGACGGGTACGTCCGCGAGCGGAGAATTTCTTCAGTTTTCTATGCGATAGCTCCAACCGACGATTGTCGCTTCGACCTGACAGTCGCTGGCAGTGATGTACTGGGCTATCTCGACGGCCAGCGCGGCAGGGTCGCGGCCCGCCATCTGCCACTGCCTGGAATCGAAGACGACGCCGTCGGGCCTCGATAATCTAACCCTGACAATCTCGACGGGGACGGTTCCGCGCAGCAGATCGACGATGCTGGTCTGGCACGATCCAATGGCGGAGGAGCCTATGACCGCCATCACCTCATGCCGCATCCGTCCCCTCCGCAGTGGAGCGGCCAGTTCATCATCCTGACGAGTAAGCGACATTTTTCTTCTTGCTCCGCGCCGCGCATCGCCAATCGGCAATGACATCTCTACTTTCATTGCGGAGGGCAAATCGGGCAAGCGAATTAGGCTACATTTGCTCGTTTTTGCTAGTCAAAAACTAACGTGACAGTGTCATTTCGTCGCGCTGCAGCGTTCAAATTTTACTCCTGACCGATTTGATTTTTTTGCCGCCAGCCGATGGATCGCTATTCCTTCGATCCGATTCGCTGAATCTGAAGCTCGCCGATCCACTCGCGCTGGACACTTAGTTCGAAGGTAATGCGGCCGATTGCAGCATGATGTCATTCATCATTTTTCCTTGGTTCGCAAACAAGGTAAGTTCACATTCCATGTGGCGGGTTGCAGCGGCTTCGGATGACCAGGCGATCGTCGCGATGTGTATGGCGCTGAACGCCGATGATCCGGGTCCCGTTCCGG
>Ga0187846_10001726_pt1 | contig 12256 bp, 14 predicted proteins | sample TC_taG_FD_161473 | JGI IMG/M metagenome (GOLD analysis project Ga0187846, IMG submission 161473) | Biofilm microbial communities from the roof of an iron ore cave, State of Minas Gerais, Brazil - TC_06 Biofilm (v2) | ecosystem: Environmental > Terrestrial > Deep subsurface > Cave > Wall biofilm...
TAAGCTCGGCTTGCACCTTCTAGATCAGCTTTGCGTTTTGATGCTTGCGCATCCACGTCCTTCATCTGCTCTGGGGAAGCTTGTCCCTTAGCCATTTCAGCTTGCGTAACCGCATCCAAGCATGTTCGTTGTCTATCGCGAGCTGTATCGATCGCTCTTATAGCCTCTTCATTGGCTTTTCTTTTCTCCCGAATCTGGTCAGCCGTCGCAGATTCCGAACTGACAAGCAATAAGCGGCTGATGCGATGTCTGTTGGGATGTTCCCTCAGGGGCTCAAGTGCTGCCCAAAGTTCCTCTCTCGTTGTTGCTCGCTGGAGTTGCCAGCCGACTTCTCCCCACCAGCAGGAGAGCATGTCCACCAGAGAATCTCTATGAGTGCTGAGCCAGTCATCGTCAACAGTGGGGCGACCTGCGGATGTGTTCTTTGCCTTTCGATTCATAAGCCATTCGAAGAATTTTCGCATTAGCTGCAAAAACTTCTCATGCACAGCGGCGAGAAAGCCTACGAGGCGCGACCAAGCTGAAGAAACTGCGGTTTTTAGCACCAGACAATTCTAGCTCCCTCCCGTCCGGCTGCCAGAAAACCTCCTCGCTACCACCCGATCTTGCCAGAGAATATCAGCTAAGTCGTTTTGCGTCGTTGCACTTAGGGGATTTCTTGGCATGCCGAATGCAGTTATGCCTACGGAGGAGTAAGACCATGCCAAGAAAACGGAAGGCTCAGACTGAACGTTCCAGACGCACGCCAGCCACGGTCTTTGACCCTACGTCAGCAAGAAGAACAAGTTAAGTGCCTCGCAGCGATCAATCGAGTTCGCCGGGGCGAGTCCAAAACAGTTTCCGCAGCCGCACGCGCTGAGGGGACAACGGTCAGAGCGATTCGGGCGCTGGTGCCGAACGCGATCAGTCCGGATCGCCCCGGCGGTCGCATTCGCGTCAAGCCAACCGACCGCTATTCCGCCAAAGTGCAGATCCTGGCTAAGGAAGGTGCACTGACGACAACGGCGCACGGCTCTCGTGAGCGTGATCTTGCGGGGCAACATCGTGCCACTGTCTTTCGAGTGCTTCAGGGCGTTGAGCCCAAATCCGCGCTTGAGAGATATCGCGGAAAGAAAGTCGGCGGCCATGAATTGCTCAGCGACTACGAACAGCTCCGTTTGTTCGCTCGCGCTGGGACTCTGGGCCAGCTCGACACTCTTTACGTGAGTCCAGACGTGAGAGCGTGAAGAACCCGAATCCCATCGCGCGTGCCAGGCGCATCGAAATGCGCCGGAAGGAATTGGGATATCCAATTCGTTGCTTCTATTGTCCCGAGACGGATCTTTCGTGTTTCGAATTGGATCACCCAGTCACTTTCAAGCTCGATCCTGCGTTAAAGCGCGCGGTGTGCCGCAATTGTCACTGGAAGCACGAGCGAAAAAGGGATGACGCGAAACTCACAAAGAACGGCCTTCATGATGCTCCTGAATCCGAACGTGAACAAGTATCGCGATACCTCAATCTATTAGCCCTGGATCAAGATTCGATCGCAGAGATGTTGGAATCGCCAGCATGTTCGCCGCAACTCGCAGCCAAGGCCCTACGCGATACAGCCGCATCCATGCGGCGCAAATCCAAGTCCTTATCGCCATCAACTTATCCGTTAATCAGCAACGTTGCGGCTTTAGAATGGGACGGCACCGGCTGCGCCTGAAGTTTCCCCAAAAACAAACAGTGGTTTGGTTCGAGCGCAGCAAGCAAAGACACCGTTCATGTACGTCGCTCCCGAATCGTCACCAATCTTTGTGCGCGTTCACACGCGCGTGAAGAACGAAAAACCCCGTACGTATAACGAACCGAAACTTCCAGACAAGTGGGCGCACTTTGCGATGGTGCTCGATTGCGAGACAACCACGGACATACGCCAAGATCTGAATTTCCTGTGGTGGCGTTTTTGTGAATTGAAAGAAGACACATATGTATGCCAACAGGAAGGCGTTGTTTGTGCGGACGAATTGGACAAAGTGTCAATCGAGCTAATTCGCGAGTACGCACAAAGTCTGCGCGCTGACGTGGAGGACGGCTGTCCGGAAGAAATTGAAGTCGAGTCGCGTACTCAATTCGTTGACGGCAAATTCTGGGAGGCGCTTCGCGCTGGCGCATCAATCGTCTGTTTTAACGCGCCATTTGACCTTAGCCGGTTGGCGCTGGAATATCCCAAGGCGCAGAAGAAGAACACCGGCTGGTCGATGGTGATGTGGAAATATCCGAAGGGACGGGAAAAGCTCAAGCCCAAGCTTAGAATCAAGCCCAAAGACTCTCGCTCGGCGTTCATCAACCTCGCCGGTGGCGATCCCAACAATCGCGCAATCTACCGCGGCCGATTCCTCGATCTTTCGGTCCTCTGCTGGGCTCTGCGAAACAAACATTTGACGTTAGAGGCTGCGCTCCATTCGTTTGGGTTGAAAGGAAAGATGAAACATGAGCCCACAGGATGCGTTACCAAGAAAGAGTTGGCGTACGGTCGCCGTGACGTTGAGCGCACCGTGGCGTTACTGAATGCAATGAAGCGCGAATACAACGGCTTCCCGCTCGATCTTCCACCGGAGCAAGCCTTCAGCGCGGCCAGCATCACGAAAGCGTTTCTGGACAAAATGTGCATTCAGCAACCATCGCAGAAATTTGATTTGTCAAACGAAATCTTGGGCAAGTGCATGCAGGCGTACTACGGGGGACGCAGCGAAATTCGCATCCGGCATCAAGAAGTGCCAATCGTGGTTTGTGACACAACCTCCGAATATCCCTCCGTCGCGGGGCTGCTCGGGCTGTGGCCTCTTTTGATTGCTGCGAACGTCGATGTGGAGAACTGTACCGAGGAAGCACAGAGTGTCTTGGCTGGCATAGATATCAAATCAGCCCTCAAGCCTTCGAAATGGGGGGAACTTGCGTTTTTCGCTTCGATTCAGCCCTCCGCAGACATCCTGCCGGTACGCGCGCTGTATAGCGACACTGGCGAGACAAATATAGGGCTGAATCCGCTCACCACCAATGATCCAATCTGGTACTCCGGGCCCGATCTCGCTGCTTCAAAGCTTCTCACCGGGCAATCACCAAAAATCATTGAAGCGTTCAAACTCGTTCCGCGCGGTGTGCAAGATGGAATGAAAGATGCACTTATTGGCACGCGACAAATCCATCCCGAAACCGACGACTTCTTTCGTGTCGTGATCGAAGAACGAAGAAAACTACCAAAATCGCATCCGCATTATCTGCTGCTGAAGATAATCGCCAACGCACTGTACGGCATTTTCGCGGAATTGAACAAGTATGAGTATGGAAAGAATGCTGTAAAGAAACTTGAGGTATTTTCAGGCCAGCACAAACATGAAGAGACAACGGTTCTTGTCGAGCGTCCAGGGAGGTTTCAGTTTGCTCCCGCTGCTGCTTTAATCACCGCCGGTGGCCGCCTCATGTTGGCCGTCCTACAGAGGCTGATCGAAGATCAACATGGAACGTACCTGCTCACCGATACGGATTCAATGCTCTTCGTGGCATCAAAGAGAGCCGGATTGGTTCCTTGTCCTGGCGGACAACACAAAATGCGGGATGGAACCCCAGCTATCAGGGCAATCACGTGGAAAGAGGTTGACGCGATTTGTGCGAAGCTTAACCGACTCAATCCATATGATCCGGAAGTCGTCACCGATATTCTGAAAATAGAAGACTGCAATGTTGATCGCCGAGGTGACCCGCATCAGCTCTACGGACTTGCGGTCTCCGCGAAGCGATATGTCGTGTACACACGAAGAAACGACAACAGAGAAATCATTAAACCCAGTGAACATGGGCTAGGAATTGTATTCGTTCCTGACCAGCGACCGCGCTACAAGCCAATCGATTGCCAAGACCAAGTAACCGACTATCCCCGATGGATCGTCGAAGCGTGGGAGCGTATTCTGGCCAGTCATTTCCGAAACCTCAAAGACGCCGAAAACGCAATCGTTTCACACGAGCTGTGGTTCGATAATTTGCCCGCCATCATGCGCGTTCGTGTGACAACACCCAACGTGCTGATGGCTTTGCGCAAACGTGATCCCGGAGCCGCCAAGCCCTACAACTTCGCGCACTCGCCCATACTGGTCCAGCCGCCCCCAGATTGCACGCTGGTCGCGCCTGCTAGCAAACGCACCGACGAATGGCTCACACGTGATTACACCGAAATTCACAGTGGCGAGATGGTTAAGCTGGGAGACGAATACAACGGGAAGGTCCTTACTTCGCAAACTCTTTCCAGTATCATTTGGCGGCATTACCTCCATCCCGAAGACAAATCGCTTGCTCCTGATGGGACACCTTGTGAAGCCTACACGAGCGGACTGTTACTGCGTCGCCCTATTCGGGCGATGACACCGTTTATCTTCATAGGGAAGGAAATTGAACGCAGAGCACAAGAAGGCGAAGATCTCAGTATTCTCGAACACACTATGCCTGTCAGATATTCCCCACGACAGACCCTCAGGACTCGTCCCTGCTCTCCGGAGCTCGTGAAAAAGCTCAAACGGTTTTCACTCAGTCAGCTTGAACAGTCCGGTTTGACACGCGACACCATAATTCGCGCGCGCCGGGGCGAGCGTGTCCACCCCTCGACCTGCAAACAGCTGGGCGATGCTGTTATTCGACTGGAACGTGAAGCTCTGCAAAGGACCAGACCTAAATAGCGCTACCGGTCTTGAAGGTCGATGAGTGAAATCAGGATGTTTCGCCAACTGACTCGCTGGAACGTAGCCAACTCCAGCACCTTCATTGACTTGCCGTACTTCCGGACCTAAGATTTGAGCCCAATGATCGGGCAGACTATCTCGCACTACCGCATCGTTGAAAAACTGGGCGGTGGTGGCATGGGGGTGGTCTACAAGGGATCCTACAAAGTGCCGGGCCCCCTGGACGCGATGCGTCGTTATCGGTTTGCTTTCGTGCGAAAACATGGGAAATGCTATCCTCTCGGCGATGGATACTGATGACATTGGTATCACTCTTGTAGCCGCTTCGGATGATGCTCCGCTAGAAAGCAACGCATACCAGAAGGAGCTTAGCGACTTCGTGGCGGAATTGAGGGCGCACAACATCAGATATTCCCCGCAGTTTAGAACCATGGATGCTGCTGGAGGAATATCTCCCGGATGGTACACAGGAGCCTTTGCCATAGCAAAAGAGACACTTCCAATAGTTCTCGGACTTCTGGTTGTGTGGATTCAGAGCCGGAAGGGGCGAAAGGTGAGGATCAAGAATAGAGAAATGGAAGTTGAAGCACCAACCGTGAGAGAGCTTAGAAAGATTCTTCGTTCGGTGAACCAACGGAAGAAGAAACAAGTTACAAAAAGGGCTTCACGGAAGAAATCATAAGGTAAATCCGTCAAGCTGCTTCCTCCACTCCGCGAATAAGGCCGCAATGCGATATTGCTCAGCGCGATAGAATTAAGCGAGAATCCCGACTGCGGGGCGCAGCGCGAGGCAAGGTGGAAGAACGTGCGGATTATCCCTAAGTCGCTTTTCCGGCCCGGCTCTGCACGCGCTGTACGAATTCGCGCCGTTCTTTAGCCTGGGCATGGAGATTGCGGAACACGTACTCGAAGTCCTGCCTCAGATCATCGAAGATCGCCACGCATTCGTCGTCCGTCTTGCCGTGGGTGCCGATGCTGAGGTGTATGTACAGTTGGCCTATTGGGTTGACGCCGCCCGGTCGCATAGCTTCGGGAATAACTTCCGATGCGACCTGAAGCTTCTCCTCATAGCGAACCTTCTTCTTTGCCGCAAGAAGTCCCTCTATAGCCTTGGCCTCTACACCATATGTCCTCGCCAGTTCCACGACAACATCGACGAGCTCTTCAGTTTTTTCTTCGATGACCCTGCGCATGTAAGCGACCGCAGCGATCCCCAGATTCTGGCTTCGACAAAGGACACCTTGCTTGTAGTAGACCGCAGTAGGCCCGAGACGCTTCTGCAGCTCACTTGGGATGGCGATTGAAGGGGGCGGTATCTGTCCGACTTTCTGAACAGCACCATGCTGCCACTCGTTGATCGAAAAATACCCAACTGGTGCCGGAGCGAGCTCGGGTTTTCGGTGCCAATCGAGCTTTCGGTACATCACAGTGAGGGTACGCTCACCACACAGATCGCACGTATACGAAACAACATAAAAGTCTGCATGATCCCCAACGCCGGATTTCGCTAATGACCGATTTCCCAGCGACCAGGTCGTTTCCTTCTTGCAATCACCGTTGCATTTTCTTGAAATAGCTTTCGGCGCATCGAAATCGACGATGTCCGCACGCGTGTATAGCGGCCAGCCTTCGATGAATTCTTGCGGTGTTGGCGTGTTCATGGAACCCAAGTAAGGATAACCTGCACTAAGGGGGTGTGCAAATTTTCGCTACCTCTTCGCCTCGGTAGTGGCCCGGTGTGCAAGCGGCGGGGGGTGAGGCGAAGCGCCGGGGGCACCGGTGTTCACCGTGCCGCTGGTGATGTGGAAGCGGTGTACTTTGCAATCCCTAATATCCTACCTATCTTCGTCGCCGCGAGAAGTGATCTCTTTGGGAAGTAAGTATGGATTGCACCGACCAAAAGCGGCTCTGAACCCCAGACAAGGCCATGCGGGTCTTCCGAACCTACCCAGACTCCGCATCCGCTAAAACCATGTGGAGCAATATTCTCCTTCGATAGGTTGTATTTGAGCAGGAAATCTTTATCAGGAGAAACGGAGGATGGCAAGTTCTTCCATTCTTCGCTGTTTAGGATCCTGTCGTAGTGACATGCGCCGTGTGCGCAACCGACATAGTGGAATGCTTTCTCGCCAACGGCTCGAGCGGGAGCGAATTTGCTACCGGAAAGCCGAAATAAATGAGCGACAGTCCTTCGAGCTCCTCTTCGGGACAGCGGGCGAGCTGTCTCGACTTATTCGAGTGGATGGAATTCATTCGGTTCCGTCAATTTAAAATCAGAGGCAATTCTGATTGCTGCGAGGTCTGCGCCGGAGTCTGTGATGATACTCTCAATCGGAAACTTTCGGCCTTCAGTTAATCGGCCAATTTCCGACGGAGACAGGTCTTTCGCTGCTTTCTCGATGATTGGCGCCGGGGGCCTGCACCAGAAGCGTATGTTTTGCGGGTCGGTGTCCTTGATAACGTGTTCAACCGTGATGACCAAATGCTGTTCGTCGATCGCGACCAGAGTTCCGGTCCCAACGAAGGTATTGTCATTGACCGCAATGCCACCGTGTAGCAGGCTATTCGCTCGACGAGCGCAAGACGCTGCTGGGCGTTGATGACCGAGTCTGTCGCCGCCAGAAACTCCGCGCGGAGGAAGCTTAACGTATTGGACAATTCCACCTGTAATCTTAACTGGTTACTCGGTGCCCATGGAAGGGGAACAGGCTCGTCCGAGCTTAGTGAATGTGGGTGTGGGGGCATTCCGGCGTTACATTCCCTCCTCCCGCCATGTCTTGCTCGATTGCCATATAGGCTTTTTCGCCATTCGCGTCGCCAACGCCCGCTCGCTCGCACGAACGCACGAACGCGCCAGCGCACGAGCCCCCACGCGCGGGCGGGCGGGGCCAGGGTCACGGGGAGGGGGGTCGACAATTTTTCCCGAAGGATACTAACCCAAACCCCCCCCGTCAAACGGCTTAGGGGTTGGTATAAGGAGACGGCAAAATGCTCCCTCCCCCGGCTGCATAACCAGTTCCGATTACAACGGTCACTCTTCAACAGGTGACTGTAGTTTGCTTTCTCCCCCACGGGAGTGCCATCCCGTAATGCTGCGAAGCCCACGTAAACTACGAATCGGTGTCGCTATGGCTCGCAGAAGACAGATATTTGGAGGTGGTATGGCGACCTTAGTCCCGCCTTCGGCTTTGCAGATTCTTGAGAGGACACTTGATGCTGTAAGGATCCGAGCAAACACCGACGGTGAAATCTTCGGCAGCGAGATCATGGATGCGATGCGAGATGCTGGTTGCCACCTCGGCGTCGACCGCTTGGAAGTTCTGCTTACCAAGACTGTGCTGTTGCGGGCGATGGAGTCTCTGGGAGAGAGCTATCCGGCTGAGCTGCTCCAGAATCATGAAACTCGAATGAGAGTATCGGACGCTGCCAAATACCTGCGTGAAGCAATTGAGTGGACCGGGCGTCAAAAGGCGGCGGAGAAGGTGGCAATTTGATCGAATGGGCAAGAACACGTCATCGCACACAGATTCGTTGTCCGTACTGCGCGGTGGGCGACAGCTTTCGAATCATGGTGCTCCAGAGCGGAGGCGATTGGTTCTTCTGCGATCGCTGCGGACACTTGGCTCTGCCCTCGTCTCCGGTCTTTCAGTGCACTTGTAACAATTGCGTCAAACTGAATCGAAGATTTGAGAAGCCAGATTCACATGATAGGCATATGAAAACAGACTTGGGCGTGTGAGTAGCGTCACACGAGCGTGAATCTCAATCACCGTGGTTCTTGAAGGACTAACACCTTTCAGCTGAGTAGTTCCAGTCCTTCTGGCGGTTCCGAACGCGAATGTGATTGCGCGATTTCAGGATTGGTTGGCCATTGTTCTGCAACGGTCTTTGTAGGTGGTTCCTTTTCAATGACACCCGATGAGCGTGAACGGATGAATTCATTGTGCATTCGAATTCAAAAGGAGAAGAACTACGCTCGGTTCGTCGCACTCTTGCAGGAGCTGAACGGCCTTATCGGACACAAGGAGCGGCGCCTCGGGCTCGATCCACATCTGCGAGCGTGGCAAAGAACCAGGCCGTGGACGACACTGCATGGGATCGTGAAAAGGATTATCAAGCCCGTCCACCCTGCGGAGCCGGAGAAGGTCGAGATCGCAATCGCTGCAGCCGAGGACCTATTTCGGGAAATTCGCATTGAGAACGCATTAACGGACCTAGATGGTAGCGCCGTAGCATTGAAAAACGGCGCTCAGGTGGACGTGACTTTCGAGGCCAGCGCCAATGACACCGTGAAAATAAAGACGAAACCCGCCAACTAGGTTCCTTGCCTCCTTTCGGCATGGCGCTATCCCTCAATGTGCTGGGCAGAGGAGTTCAAAAGTTTCTCGCATATCTCGTGAATGATTTGCTGCCGAACATCGTATTCCAATAACTCCGTGTCTGTTGCGCTACCGAACATCCGTTTTCGCTGCACCTCTTGTTGCTTTTCGATCAGTTGCATCAATTGAGTGCGCAGTTCTTCTTCTTCCGCACGCAGGTCTTCCATGAGGGTCCTCCTGCGGCGAAGCGGCGCTTCCTGGGAGAGAGGCGACACAGACCTCTAAAGACCAGTTACTCGCGTTAGGCAGCACCCAGTCAATACTTGAGGCGCCCGAGGCGGTCTCAGGTGGGCAGCCAATTCCCGTGAAAGCTTTTACGGTGTGCGGCGACGGGGCTGCTAAAGGGGGGACGTGGCGCGGCGCGCGGCGATGGAGCGCAAGTGCGGTCGCGCGGTGTTTTTCGGTTCCGTAAGAAAGAAAACATCCCGCCGACTGTGGCACGCCGTCGGGAGGGGCTAAAAGGGTTCAAGGGGAGGGATGTCTGGCGACTCTCCCTCTTGCATCTTGTCGAATTGCCGAAAATGTTAGGCCCAGAGCACCGCGCTGGTCAAGGCTTAGGACGGGACTTAGCAAAGAAAGCCATCCCACCGAATGGCTTCCCAGGAAGGGTCCGGCGAGATGGCTTGAGATTCAGGAGGGGGAATTCCGGCATTCTCCACCTCTTGCTCAAGCGCTGGATTATAGGCCTGTGGTGAGTCGATGGACCACACAGTGGATTCCTTAGGGCATTTCACTGATCCACTTCTGCGGCGGAATTAACTGCGCGTGGGCTTCTTCTTCTCGACCTTCACGTCTTCGGTGGGGACTGCGGAGCTATCGAGAGCGGTGGTCAAGGCTTCCCGATTTGCGGATTGACAACCGGTTGGTTGAGTTTCCGCAAAGCTTCTGTGGCCACAGCAAGATACTTGAGAATGCTGCGCGAATGCGCTCGCATGATCTTTCCGGCATCCGTCGGCGCCACCAGTCCTCGATGCTGTCGGACCAGCAGTTTGACTTTCAGGATTCGCTCCAGTTCACGGATGCGATGATTGACGGTCTGCGGCGTAACGCGGAGTTGCCTCGCGGCTGCAGCCGCACTGCCCTCTTTGCAGATGACCGCGAAATATCGCAAATGGCGGAGCTCAATGCGGGTCTCGTTTTTCATCCTGGTTTCGCAAAATTGCTGCTGCAGCGGTGGTCGCGCCGCCCTCAAAGGACTATTACCAAGTGGGCATTCGGTAATCACGGTAAAAATCATTTACACCACTGAGAAACTGACCGACCGTTATGTTCTCGAAGCCAGAGTTAAAGCGTTTCAGACAAAACTCTTGTTTGAATTCTGGGCGACTAGCTTGTTCCGCAGACTGCGGCCGTTCCCACAGTGGCCAGGTGCCCGAAAGCATCCCAGGAATACGTGTTAAATGTATCGTTATGCAGGTGCCCGTCTAGATCGTAACTGATCGAAGGGGAGAGAGTGCTATTGTAGTGGTTGGTTGTAGCATCATAGCATGCTGCGCATGCCCAAGACTGGCTTCCGGTCTTGGTGACGTTGTCATATTGGTCATAAGTAAATGTCTGCTGCCAAAGTGGTCCGCAATCGACGCTGTTAGCGCTAGAACCGGGTGGAGTCCCAAGCCGGTATGAGCCCGGCTTGCTGCTGATCGGCGACGCGGCGCATGCGATGTCGCCTGTCGGCGGCGTGGGAATCAACCGCCGGCTTCAGGCCGCTGCGCCGGAATTAGATCAGTGCCAGTTTTTCACTTGACAGTTGTTCTGTACGATGCGAGACTAATGCCCCTCCCTCCGTTGCGTTCCTGTACGCTATTCCAAGTTCGTATCCGGTCTGCATTCCGATTAGGAACGATATCTCCGCAAGGGCTCTGTCGCGGCTGTGCGCCATTTGCAAAATATCGAACACAGCCGATTGGTAGTTACCGTGCGTCGCAACCAGCATATCTCGCAGATGCCGCGCGGCGGCCTTGTCAGCTTGTGTGACTGCACTTGAAAGAGATCGGTCGAGCACAGCGTTCATCATCTCGGGCGTAATGTGAAATGTGGAGTGCATCCGCGGATTCTACCGCATCGCGACAGCTCGCAGCCCTGCGCAGCGCGCGTCGGTATGCCTTGCCACGACGCAGCGCCACGCCGTGCCCAACCCGCTGCTTGACAAGGTGTAACATCAGGAACGCGCATCCAAGCGTCCGGCGTCCGAGCGGGAGACCCGGCCTGCACTGAACCAAGACATTGAAATCTGCATCAAATACAATCAGGGCAACGTTATGTCGTGGACATTACGCAAAGATCCAAACGGACCTCTGAGTCTGCCGAAGCTACCAAGTCTCCCAAGCTTGCCTAAACTGCCGAAACTCCCGTCGCTACCAAAACTAAGAACTCCGCCTGAGCTGCGCCCCCCAAAACCAGTGGCACCCGTGGGATACGAGTATTACTGGAAGGACGACTAGCCGTCCGCGTCTCCCCACGCGCGCCCGCGCCCCGCACGCGGCTCCACGCACCAAAATCGGGGCCCAGGCAGACCCCCTTCGAATAGACAGGCTAGAATCGTCGAAAGGCTGGGCTAGCCCCCCTTGTGCGAGGTAATCACTACGTGGACACGTCTCCGGGGAACGACGCTGACAAGCCTAAGAAGTGACCAGACAGTGCCGTTGACGTTCCGCTGTACTCCGTTTAGCCTTGTCGGCGACACAAATGAGCCTCGCCGAGTGGCTCGACCTCAATTCGCTCAAGACGTTGGCGCAACACACGAGTGCCATCGGGGGCGCGGTGGTTTCATTCTGGGTCGTTTCTAATTTTGTCCGATGGGCTGTAGGGGTCGGAACCTTCGCCAATTGCATCGAATATTGTGAGAAGGGTATTCTCGCTGTATTGCTCGGCTGGTTCACCTGTCAGATGTTCCTGTTGCTCTGGAAGGGCAGGGTGAGGCTTCAAAATGGCGTCCAACTTTTCAGCATGGTTGCGTGAGACTTCGCGGCTATATCTACGATACGTAGCGGTCGGACTGATAGGTATCCCTCTTGCCCTACTTTACGCCCTTGCGAGACGAGCCGATTGGAACACGACCGTTGTCACTGGCGTTCTCATGGTGCTCGGTTTCGTCGGCGCATTCTTGTTGTGGCGACAGCTAGGAGATTGGAACGTCTCGACAGCGATAGTAAGAACCGCTGACGCAACAAGTGAGGC
>Ga0187846_10001727_pt1 | contig 12256 bp, 9 predicted proteins | sample TC_taG_FD_161473 | JGI IMG/M metagenome (GOLD analysis project Ga0187846, IMG submission 161473) | Biofilm microbial communities from the roof of an iron ore cave, State of Minas Gerais, Brazil - TC_06 Biofilm (v2) | ecosystem: Environmental > Terrestrial > Deep subsurface > Cave > Wall biofilm ...
GATACCAGTCAGAAGGGTTGCAACTTCTAGCATGGCACATCGAGGCGAGAAACGCACGAAGTGGCTGAGGCTCCCGGGAAAGTTCTCAGGAAGATTCCAGGGACAATTCCTCCCTTTCTAAGGGGACTTCCGCAAATAAGTTGACAAGTTAGAGGAAGAGCTGTTATGCTCGTCAGCATGGAGAAGTTATCGCTTGAGCAAGAATATCAGCAGATGCGGACGATGTTGAATGAAAAGCAGTGGAGACAGTATCTGGCGGCAGAGGCCAAACAACGGGGAAGCGCAAGCCTGGTGGCACGCCAGGCAGGAGTTTCGCTCAACACCGTGAAGCGAGGCCTCAAAGAACTGGAAGCAGGAGAGAGCTATCGGCCAGGAGAGCGCATCCGCAAGCCAGGAGGAGGGAAGAAAAGGCTGATGGAGGCGGATGCGACGCTGTTGTTGGATCTCGAGCAGGAAGTGGAGCCCAAAGGGGATCCGATGAGCCTGCTGCGGTGGACCACCAAGTCCTTGGATCATCTGGTCAAAGCGCTGGCGGCCACAGGGCATCACATCAAGAAGTCTGCCCTGGCCGAGGTGCTCCACGCGCAAGGGTTTGCTTTACGCGCCAACAAGAAGACCATCGAGGGCCAATCACATGCGGATCGCAGCGGCCAGTTTGCCCACATCAATGACACCTGCAAAGCCTTTGAACAGCAAGGCGCTCCGATCATCTCGGTCGATTGCAAGAAGAAGGAACTGCTGGGCAACTTTAAGAACAACGGACGGGAATGGCAAGCCAAAGGAGCAGAGACCAGCGTTAATGTGTATGACTTTGTGTCCTTGGCTGATGGCAAAGCCATCCCCTATGGGATCTACGACTTGGTCCACAAGAACGGCTTTGTGAATGTGGGCATTGACCATGAAACCGCCGCGTTCGCGGTGGAGAGCATCAGGAGATGGTGGCACCAGTCGGGCAAAGCCCTCTATCCAGGCAAGCAGGAGTTGCTCATCACCGCCGATGGAGGCGGCTCCAATGGCGTGAAGAATCGCTTATGGAAGAAGAAACTGCAGGAGTTGGCTGATGAAGAGCAGTTGGCGATCACGGTGGTGCATTATCCGCCTGCCACCAGCAAATGGAACAAGATCGAACACCGGCTCTTCTCTTTCATTTCCATCAACTGGCGGGCCAAGCCGCTCACCTCCCTGGAGGTCGTGCTGGAACTGATTTCTCATACCACCACCAAGGAAGGGCTAGCGGTGACGGCTTGCAAGGATAGCAACACCTACCCGACCGGCATCAAGGTTTCCGATGCAGAACTGGCGGCTCTCAACCTTTCCAGAGATCCCTTCCATGGTGAGTGGAACTACACGATCAAGCCGCATCATACTTGATCATCTTATTTGCGGAAGTCCCCTTAGAGGCAGTGCAAGTTGTTGAAAAGAAAAGGAAATATTTATGGCTGATATATCTTCTCATCACACACTGCACAGGCTCAATCGGTTGATAACTGCATTCCTGACCCAAATGAGGCACCTGCCAGCCCCTGCTGAAAACCCTGTATCCGTGAAACAGCCAGGCATATATGACCAGACCAGGGACAGCACAGCCACTTCTCATCCTCGCGGTGCATTAGAGCCGGCCAGCGGCCAGACCGCTCTCCCACACCAGGCCTTAGAGCCTGCACTTTCCTCAATACCAGCGGATTACGATGATGGCCGTACCAAAGAAACACATGTAAGTGGACAGGAGCGCCGGGAGCGACTTTCAGGTGAATCATCAGCAGGGTATGCAAAGAGGAGTTTTTTACGTTGTAAAAAAGCTTACCTGGTTATTAATCCGCGAGCGGGGAAAAATGTGACAAGAATCGCCGATGTACTTGCCGTCTTATCGGCGGCCGGTTGGCGAACTACCATCTCTCTTAAACAATACGCCGGTCATGCGATCGAACTGGCAACCAGGGCGGCCGGACGAGGTTACGATCTGATCATCGCTTACGGTGGGGATGGAACGATCAATCACGTGGTCAATGGTGTTATGGGCGCCAAAGGTAAGGAACAACGGAAAATCATCGGTGTCATACCGGGAGGAACTGCTAATCAGTGGGCAGCCGAGACAAGCGTGCCTGCTGATCCTGTAAAGGCAGCACTTGCCCTGATCGACAGCAACGTGCGTACCGTGGATCTTGGAAGAATCCAGGTACAAGAGATAAAGTTTCCCAATTTAACGCAGGCGAACGGGCAACAACAACAAGGGCGGAAGGCGCGCAAGAGCGAAGCAAAACAATCACCGGGCCGTCATAACTACTTCTTGCTAACAGCCGGCCTGGGTATCGACGCCGCAGTAATTAGCCATACATCTAAAGGGCTGAAGCGACAGGTTGGCCGCTTTGCGTTCGATCTTGCTGCTGCTGAATCCCTGCCGGAGCAACATCCTTTCCCCGTCGCGGTAACTATCCTTGAAGATGGGCAGGATCAACCCGTATCATGGAGTGGAGCGGCTTACCAGGTAATCCTGGGCAATACTCGCCGGTACGCCAATGTGCTAGAGCTGACTCCTGACGCCCTCCTCGACGATGGCAAGCTTGATCTTTGTGTAATTACTGAGGGCAATGCTATTACGACACTCCAACAAATTAGCTCGCTGCTGTTCCGGCATAAGCCTGATAAGATGACCGCCAGGCATTTCCTGGCCGCGCGCTTCTTGATCACGGTGCCTGCCTCTATTCACTTGCATCTTGATGGAAGCGCCGTCCAGCTTGAAGACTACCTGAGCAAGGCAGGCCGTGAAGCGCTCCAACAAGTACCAGACAGGGTGCAAGTCATGGTGAGCTATCGCTTTGATGCTGTGCCACATGCTCTACGGGTAGCGATTCCTGAGACATACGACAACACATTGTTTGAGCATTTGCACGATAGAAAAGAGATGCACGGCGCTGATGAACAGCAGCCTGCAAAAGCTACTCCTGAACAACGTGATGGAAAACACGAGGAGGGACAACGCGAGTCTTCTGAGCTTATCAATACGCTTGTAGAACACGGATATAAGGTCTCAATTGCTGGTGTTGTAGCGGCTCCAGGGAAGAGACACAGGTATATCATCGCAGGCCAAACAGTAAGGCAGCGGGCGGGTGAAACGAAGCCTCTAGCCATCCGCATTGACAAGGACACCAGGGTACTTTTGCGCACCGGCGAGCATGCCCCTCATGATCACGTCCTAAAGTTAAAGGATGGTGCTGAGGTTATAGCGGCCGGCAAGATGAATAAGCGTGGTGTAATCAAGGCACAAGAGGTGATCCTACTGAGCTTATAACACTGGAGTAAGAGATAATGATGATACTGGCACAAATTGCTTTTGGGCCGAAGGAAATAGATTATTTAGTCATCGCCAGTGTGTTGTTCGCGATAATAGGCACGCTTTTCCTGGCGTATGACTTGCTCGGACGGGAGAATGGACCATTACGCTGGTTCACGCTTGTCTTGACCTGTGGGTTCATTAGCGCCGTTATACTCGGAGCGATAGGCACGGCACTTCAAAGGCTATTCAACAACTCTGTCGATCTGATTTGGACGTTGCGATTCCTTGCGCTCGGTGGACTGATGGGGTTTTTCACGGTCATTCTGGTAGAATTACCACCAGCGAAAACCAGGCCTCCGGTCTTTTCGCGCAAAGGTAGTTTGATCGGGCTTTCGCTTGGGCTCATGTTCGCGCTCGTGATCAAGTTATTGGGCGGTCCCCTGGAAGCATCACTGGCAACTGGAGTGCCTTGTGCGGTCATCATTAGTGTTTGGCAGTACATCACCTGGGAACCAACTCAAGCCGTTTCCAATCCACGTGGCGTTTGGCAGTTCGTGGCATGGGAAGAACCTTCTATCTCCAATCCTGAGCCTCGGGGCTCCTGGAAATTCGTCAACTGGGAACCGCCTCATCCCAGGCCACACGTCTTTTCACGTAAATGGTTTTTGCTTGGACTGGTGATTGGATTTGTGTGCTGGTTCGTCTTCTTCTTCATAGCCAGTAAAGATATTACCGCTGCATTGCTTGAAAGCATACCACTCGCACTGGTCTGCGCAGTCTTCAGCGGCACCTGGCGCTTCATCAACTGGGAACCACCTCACCCCAGGCCCCATCTCTTTTCGCGTAAAGGGTTTTGGAGCGGATTCGTGGCCGGATTCGTGATCTGGCTCATATTTCAAATTTGGCAGGGTTTTCCTAGTTTACAACGGGTTACGGGACCTGTATTAGGCTTTGAAGCTATGCTCCTTATTTCGTTGAACCTGCTTGCCGTAGGGGCACTTGCGCTTGCAAATGCGGTTGCAGGGAGCATCGCGCAGTACACCTTGTGGAGGGCAAACAGCTTGCCTCACCGTACATTGGGAACTTTCGGACTAATACTTATCCTTGTGGCATTCGCCTTACAAGGTGTGCAACCGATGATCGACATCCTCAATCAAGTGAAGTGAGCTAGCCAATCCCTGGAGGATTTAGGTGCGAATGCACTATAGACATAACGTCCTGGGTTTTGAACGGCTTGGTAACATACTCCTTCGCGCCGGCAAGACGGCCTTTGAGACGGTCAAGCACGCCATCACGCTTGGAGAGCATGACAATAGTCGTGTTACTAAACTGCTCCTTTGTCTTCAAATGGCGAGCTACTTCATAACCATCCATTTTGGGGAGGCCGATATCAAGTAACACCAGGTCAGGTATGGGGTGTCGTGCTTCGTTTATTGCGCGTAGCGCTTCAATGCCATCGGGGTAACTCACGAATGCGAAGCCTTCACGCTTCAGGCTGGTTTCCATGATCTTTCGAACTGTGAGAGAGTCATCAATGATCATTACCAGTTTGCTCATGCTGTCCTCCTCTTCCTTACTCCCTACCAGCATCTTCAACCTCAGCCCATGCAAGGTAGAATAAATATACTGGGCCCTACACAGATTAGATCGGTTTCAACTACCAGGATTGCGGCATCCGTAGGGCATGAAAAAAAGGACATTAGTCCAAAATACTGATCCCCACAGAGAATAGTAACACATGAATCTACTAAGTTCAACACATTTGTCATAAAAATGTAATTAAAACTTTCGATAAAGGTAATACATTGTAAAAGTTGTGATGCTTTTTTTACACGTTGCTACGAACAGTTACTGGCAAGGTAAAACTAAAGGTGCTACCCTGCCCCACCACGCTTTCCGCTTTCATACGACCTCCATGAGCCTCTACCACGTGACGAGCAATTGCCAGGCCTAAACCACTGCCTCCTCCACCAGTATCAATAAAATTGGCTTTTGACCGGGCTGGACTTACCTTGTAGAACCGCTCAAAGATGCGAGGCAAATCCTCAGCAGGGATGCCGATTCCGGTATCGCGCACATAAAAACTCTGCGCATTTCCTCCCGCTTCCAATCGCGTTCCGATTACTACTACTCCGCCAGAAGGCGTAAATTTGATAGCATTATGAACAAGATTGACCAGTACACGTACAATCTGTTTGCTGTCAGCGGCAACAAGTGTTTTTCCCTGCTTGATCTCAGTGCGCAGCGCCACGCGATGTCGTTGGGCCAGCATCAGCATACGCGCCATCACTTCGCGTACCAGTTGCTCTGCTTCTATTGGCTCGATCATCATGGAAACCTGCCCCGATTCGATACGTGAAAGCTCAAGAATCTCTGACACAAGCGCGGTGAGCTGCTGTACCTCCTTTTCAATTTTCTCAACAAACACCTGGGCTTGATCGGGATCTGTATCAATAGCCTCTTCCAACGTCTCTACCAGCAGGTGAACAGAAGCCAATGGGGTACGCAGCTCATGCGAAATGTTGGCGATAAAGTCGCTCCGCACGCGCTCCAGGCGACGTAATTCTGTCAGATCTTCAATAACAATAGCGAAAAAGCGGTACTTTTGTTTTAACGCCGTATGCCGTTTGCGGCTCGTAGTCTTGCGACGTTTATGTGCTAACGGGGTGACCGAGATTTTCCAGGCGGTGCCTGAGCTGTCCCTGGTATACTCTCCGCTAGCAGGACTTCCGTTCTTTATGCTCTGCTGCACAAGCTGTAGAATAGCTTCATCAGAGATGAGCTGATCCAATTTATGACCCTGCCATGGCTCCTGTGTTTCGAGCAGTTTGACAGCATTTTGATTATAGCAGCGAACGCACAACGAACGGTCGAAAACCAGCACAGGCCAGGGTATGGCTTCGAGCAGTGCCTGCAAGAAATGCTGGTAATCGATAGCGGCATCGTCAATCAATACGTATCACCTCATGGTGCAGGCTTTGGGGAATCGGTCAACTCCCGGACGGTTCCCTGCCGGCTTAATTCTTGCGGTTGTCCCACCTCTACAGGAGTTTGTGCGTACGCACCAGCATGACCTTGTGAATTATGAGGGTGTAGGCGCCCCATGTGATAGCTATCGATGTAGTTGCCACCGTGAAATACAGCACAACGTTTGCGCCCCTCGACCTCGAAGTCAAATCGCTTCAAGAGATTGATGGCGCGTTCATTGTCTACAGAGACTTCCAGTTCAAGGCGTACCAGGTTCAGCCAGTTATCTGCAAGGTCGATTGCGGTAATCAGTAACATTTTACCGATGCTCTGGCCCTGGTACATGTCGTGCACTGCTATAGTAAGCTTACCGCTATGGCTCTGACGTGTTGTGCCAACCTTGAGATTGATCGCTCCTACTACCTTCCCGTCGATATCGGCAACAAATGCATGCATACGATCGCCGGTTACCCACCTTTCGATTGTTTTACGCCAGCTATCAATTGTTGTCGAGGGGAGCAGGGAGGCGCCCCAGAGGACATTGGGCATATGCATAATTTCATACACGTCGTCGGTGTCACTCAGGCGTAGTGGTCGAATAGTAATGCGTGTTTGACCCATAGGCTGATTCTCCCGCTTAACACACTGAAGGGCCACCGACCAGGATGGGTGGCCCTTTTTGAGGCTCCTCGAACAGGATTCGAACCTGTAACCTACCGGTTAACAGCCGGCCGCTCTACCGTTGAGCTATCGAGGAATGAAAGCTCTAATCGAACGTTTGCAGTATACACTACGCCGCAGAGATTCGTCAATAGCTTTGAAGTCATGCTCGGGACAGAGCGGGTATTCTGGGACCTGCGTACAAGCAGAGTAAGATCAGAGCTGCCACACCCATGAGGACCAGGCATACTCCCCAGATGAGATCGAATTGTCTGAGGACAAACACCAGTTCGAACGCGCATATAACCAGGCTGACAATCTCAAGGAGCACAGTCCGAGGGCGCGCCCATGGCTTCGCCATCCATACTCCCCAGGCAATGATGGGCGAGGCAAGGGCCACGACGAGAGAGGCTCCACCGATGACATCGGCTAATTCGGCGGCAGGACCCTGGATGATCGGACCCCCTGACGCCAGGAGCCTGGTGATCAGGGTGAGGCTGAAGAACAGCCCAAGGATGGCCTGGATAATCAAGAGAAAGACCATGACCATGGTCATCAGTGAGTGCCTGCGCGTCACCATGTCTTGCATGTTTTCCTCCTGCATTGCTGTTCCGGGAAAGTTGATCGGACAACAATTTCCCTGATTTTCATGACTACACAGGTAGTGTACCATTCCTGAGCGAGGACTTCATGCTTCTTAAGTAGCATGTGCATCCACCTTAAGCAGAACGCACATACTACTTAAGGAGCATGTCAATCCTGTCGATTCGTCGTATACTTTTCCTGAGGGCAGAGGTAGGCTCCAGTAAACTTCTACAGATGGTCCGGGATTAACCCTGCTATCATACGTGCCGGAGAACCAGTGCTATGTCACGAAATGGGAGAAAGAAGGCTACCTATGGCTAGTTCAAATACGCTGCCGGATGCACACGTGCAGGACGCTGCGACCGAGCTGGATCGTGCGCACTGGTGGAATAATACCGTCCTCATCAGTATTGCCATCGCGCTCTGGGTGATTGCTTTGCTGACGTTCGCGGTGGCCGCCACCCTCGTGCGTTCCCATCCCGGCCCCTGGCCCGTCGAGCTGGCAGTCACGCGAGGGGTTCAGGGCGTACCCTACTGGGCATGGCTTCCTCCCTTTATCGACTTCTTCGGGACGTTCAATAACCCCATCCCTTCTGGGATCGGCATTGGAATCGTCCTCACCGCGATCCTGCTCATGGGCTGGTACCGGCAAGCCATCTTTTTGGCGTTGGTCGTGGGTATTGGCAATGGCGTGAGCAACTTCATCGCTAGCTTCGTGAATCGCCCCCGGCCATCCCCAACCCTCGTGCATGTCGATGCCATCCTCAAGTACTATAGCTTTCCCTCCGGGCATACCAACAACGAGATGATCTTTTACGGCTTTCTGCTGTTCCTGAGTTTTACCAGACCCGTGCGCAGGTGGCGCTACCGCTGGGCGCTGATCCCCTTGCAGGTCTTCGCCGCGCTCAATATCCTGATGATAGGCTTTTCGCGGGTGTACGAAGGTGAGCACTGGACTTTCGACACCCTGGGTGGCTATCTCGAGGGGGCGCTCTGGTTAACGCTGTTCATCTTTTTGTACCAGTGGACAACAAGCGCCCTGCAGAGACGGCGCGCGAAGAGACTGATGGAGCAGCCTGCAACAGCGACTCAAGCACCCCAGCCAACTGGAGGGACGATGCGGGAGAAACCCCTGGCAGCGACAGTACATACTGTTGAAGGGAAATCCGTAGAGTCAGTGCAAGTTGTTGAAAAGGAAGTGAAACCCTATGAGCTATTACTGGTCAAATGCAAGGAAGATTGGATTCAACACCTGGCGCAAGCGCTCGCCTTCAGCTACATCACGGCCTGGGTGTCCGGTGCCATCCTGATTGTGGGCATCTTTGGGTTGATTCAGGGAAAATATGATACACAGCTACGGCAGATGCTTACCAGTAATCTTGGAGTAGGTATTCCTTCACAACTCACAGTATTCTTTGACCAGTCCTTTGGCCAAGCGCTCGGTGACTTTACTCGTGGCTCACCCATTGTGATCGTCCTGACGCTTGTGCTCGCTACCCTGCTTGGGTCGCTTTTCTTTTCCCTGCTGGAATCGTGTTTCGATGTGATTTTTCACCTCCCGCCACGCCCATTCATGCGCAGGCATCTCGTGGCGATTGTCATGCTCTTCTTGTATCTCATACCGGTCACGATCGGTATTGGGGTTTCAGAGACACCCAGACTTTTCCTCACCCTGCTGCATATCGTGCAACCGGCCGACACAGTAGGGAATAATCTCACCCTGCGCGTCATCGGCTTCGCGGTAAGTATCCTCATCTCCTTGCTAGGATTCGAATTCATCTACGTGATGATTCCCCACCGGCACATCACGTTTCGCACGCTCGGTCGTCACATACGCAATAGCTGGGGTGGGGCAGCTATTGCGACGGTAGGAATTCAACTGTTCTTGCTGGTCCTCCCACTCTTTACGGTCTATTTCCTGGGGAACTATATCGGGCAGGTGGCGTTTGTTGCGATTCTCCTGCTGTACTTCTATGCCACCACGCTCATTCTCTTGTTCGGAGCCGAAGTCAACGCTTTCTTTGCCGAGGGGATACAACTCCCCAGATACGATATCATCACCCAGGCAAGTAAAGATGAATTCCGTTAGCAGCCTAGACAAGCAACAAATCGATCAACCAGAGCTCAACAACCAAAAAGAGGCTTAAACTGATCACGGCAATCACCGGGTCAAGGAGCGGGGGGTTGACCAGGCCTCCGCGCAGCCTTAAACGCTGGAGAAGTGTCGGCAAAACCAGCCCGCAGATGGCTGCCATCAACAATGTAAGTCCAAGGCCTAAACCGATGGCTATCCCCAGCAGCCACGAATGGGAAAGCAGCCCTGCCAGCAAACCTACCACTATCGTCGCCGCTACACCCCCGGCAGTGCCCAGGCGCAGCTCGCGGAACATGCCGCGCCAGAAGTCAGAACCACGAGTGGAACGCAGTTGCCAGCCTGCTACTCCAATGGCCTGTGAACCCACGCTGCCACTTGTGAGCAGCAGCATGGGGATAAAGCTAATCATTGCATTGAGCACTACAGGAGAGCGTAGCCCGCTTAAGAAGCCTGATGCCTGGATATGTACAGAGTTTATAGTCAGTACACTGCCAAAGACCTGGTAGAGCACCAGGGCCAGGACAAATCCCGCCAGGACGTTTACTCCCAACCATCTCATGCGACCCAGGACAGCACGCGCCGAAAAATGCTCTTCCTCTTCAAGTTCCTCGACACTGGCTCCAGCGATTTCAGAAAAATCTTCTGCCTGCTCTTCGTGGAGAACATCGATGACGTCATCGACCGTGACCAATCCCACAAGGTGATTCTCGTCGTCTACCACTGGAACACCCAACAGGTCATACTTGGCGATGACACCCGCAACTTCCTCCTGGTCGGTATCGGTCTTGACATTGATGACGTCTTCATCCATCAGGTTTTTCAGATGGGCCGTTGGTTCTCCTACTACGAGTTCTCGTAAAGAGACCACGCCTACCAGGTGTTGATCGTCGTCTACAATGAAGAGGTAATAGATCATTTCGAGGTGAGCCGAATGCTGGCGCAAGTAGACAAGGGCCTCTTCAACACTTAGCTCCTGCGACAGTGAGAGCACTTCGGTGGTCATGATGCCACCCGCTGTCTCCGGTCCATAGCGAAGAAGCTCGCGGATAGGCTCCGCCTCGTCAGCAGGCATCAAACTCAAGAGGCGTTCTGCCTCTTCCTGTGGAATCTCTGCCAGTATATCGGCGGCGTCATCTGGCGGGAGAAACTCCAACATGTCGGAAGCCATTTCTGGATCCAGTTCGCTCAACAGTTCTGATTGTAACGGAGCTTCTACTTCGTTTAAGGTATCGGCTGCCGTCTCTGTGTCCAGGCGGCCAAGCACTGCTCCAGCCTCTTCAATGTCAAGCTGCTCCAGAATATCGGCGATGTCAGCAGGACGCAAGTCGGAAAGTTTGGAGTGGCTGAGACTGAGTTGCACTTGTGGCACGATGCCACCGGTGCCAGCGCCAGCCCCGGCAAGCGCTGGTGTCAACTGGCCCGTGCCAACCTTCACCACCTCAATTTGCTCTACATAATTCCAGGTAATCGTTCTCTCAGACAGGCGAATTGGTAATACACGACCCAGTAGTTCGATGGGCGCCAGCACTCCCAGCCGTCGCAGCAGACCGCTCAGACTGATATCAACGCCGATCAGGCGGGCCGTTCTCTTTATTTGCGCTAACTTCAAATCATTGACCTTGACGACGCGAAAACCTTGCGTATCGACAATCTGCTTATCCAGGAGATCACGCCTGAGCAAGAGTTCATCTGGATTTGGTGTATATGAAGCAATATGCGGCTGTTTCACAGTTAGATATATCTTTGATTCTTCCAGGTTATCTACTTGAGACCAGGGAATGATCATATCATGATTGCTTAGAGTAGAGGTAGCTACAATAAGGGCTGTTACTACCGGAAACGTTTCATTCAGTGAGACACACACGTCTCGTATAACACCCAACCGGCGTCCCTCAATATCATAAATGCTCTGGTGCAAAAGCGCGCTTAAAAAAATCATTGGTATCACCGCCTTTCCCATAGGTATAAAGATCCCGAATACTTATCCACAGTAGTGTGGATAAGTGGAAAAAGCGTCCACCTGTGTAACAGATGTTACAACGCAATACGCATGACAAGGCGATGCACTTACAATATGCAGATGCTGCTCATGAACATCCGAAAGTGCATTCCATGCAAAATGCGCAATGTAAACAGGGGGACAGCTTGTTACAGGTTCCCTTGCAGGAACCCAGGCAGGACTTGCTGGCAGGTGGGAAAGTCCTTACTCGAGATCAGTTCCGCGATATGGGACGATGTGGACTCATCGAGTAAGGTAGGGGCGGAAGTACACCAGGGTAAACTGAGATCGGATCAGGCTAGAAAGGCCTGTGATAGATCACATCTATTAAGCTACCATACCCGATGAGGAGAAGAACATTCCCGCGAGCAGGCACGCGAAAACGACACGCCTACTATGACTGGGGCCAGCGTCCATGTCCCTCACCTCCTTTGCCCGAACAGTTGTTGCCTCACCAGGGGTGACGTTCTCAATAACGTCTAAGGCCTTATCCAGTGCGCTATCACAACCGCGGGTACAGCAAAAGTTTCTTTCTATATAAAGTATAGCACGCGAAGCAAGGATTCAGCAAGAGGGAAAGCCTATGTGGGTGCGGTTCATTTTTTTGCACGAAGCAAGGAGGTGGTACAATACAGGAAAAAAGCAGGAGAGAGGCGAGAGCAGAGAGCATGAAAGC
>Ga0187846_10001728_pt1 | contig 12255 bp, 12 predicted proteins | sample TC_taG_FD_161473 | JGI IMG/M metagenome (GOLD analysis project Ga0187846, IMG submission 161473) | Biofilm microbial communities from the roof of an iron ore cave, State of Minas Gerais, Brazil - TC_06 Biofilm (v2) | ecosystem: Environmental > Terrestrial > Deep subsurface > Cave > Wall biofilm...
CCAGCGCCAAGGCGTGGCTCTACCTCGCCTCGGTCCAGCTTCTTGTTAGGCGACTGGCCCGCGCCTGATGCTACCTATACGATTCTGAGTCGGACACTTAGGGAGAAAACATCATGCGCGGGCTCAAGCCTTTCATTGTCGCAACCGTAATATTCGCCGGCATCGCCGGTCCTGCCGGCGCTCAGCAGCCCGCCGCACCCCCGCCGCCCCCGACAACGCCTTACGGCTCGCCGATCGGTCTCGATGCGGCCAAGAAAGTGATGGCGGCCGCCGAAGCCGAGGCTACGAAGAACAACTGGCCCATGGCCATAGTTATTCTCGACAGCACCGGCCATGTGGTCATGCTGCACAAGCTCGACAACACGCAATATGGCTCGATCGGCGTCGCCGAGGACAAGGCGCACAGCGCGCTCGATTTTCGCCGGCCGAGTAAGGTGTTCGAGGATTTGGTGGCGCAAGGTGGCCTGAACATGCGCATCCTTAGCCTTCGTGGAGCGGTCCCGCTCGAGGGCGGCGTGCCAATTGTCGTCGACGGAAAAGTCATCGGCGCTATTGGAGTTTCCGGCGGCGCTTCATCTCAGGATGGGCAGGTCGCCAAGTCCGGCGCCGACGCCGGCAAATAGACGTTCGGCTGGTTACCGATCCTGCAACACGTCCCGCGCGGTCTGGTTGAACAGCACCCGCCGTTCGGCCTCGGTAGGTGGTGCCGAGCGGCGCAGCTCCTTGCCCAGATCCACGCCCCGTTGCACCGCCGGGCGCTGTTTGATCGTTTCGCGCCAACGCGCGACGTTGGGAAACTCGTCAAGCGGCTGGCCGAGCGGCTTGGCGATCAGCACCCAGGGCCAGCTTGCCATGTCGGCGATCGAATAGTCGTCGAGGATGTAGCCGCGGCCTGTGAGCCGCCGTTCGAGCACCCCGAGGCAGCGGTTGTATTCGTCGGCGTAGCGCTTGTGCGAATACGGATGCTCACCCTGCGCGTAGTTGACAAAGTGGCTCAGCTGCCCGGCCATCGGACCCAGATTGCCAACCTGCCAGAACAGCCATTCCAGGCACTCCTTGCGGCCACGCCGGCTCGGCGGCATGAACCGCCCGGTGCGCTCGGCGAGATGGATCAGGATCGCCCCCGATTCGAACACCGGCAGCGGCTCGCCCTCCGCGTCATGATCGACGATTGCCGGCATGCGGTTATTCGGGCTGATCGCCAGAAATTCCGACTTGAACTGGTCGCCACGGCCGATATTGACCGGGGCCACGCGGTATTCGAGGCCGCATTCCTCGAGCATGATCGCGACCTTCCAGCCGTTCGGCGTCGGCCAGTAATAAAAGTCGATCATGACGACGCCAGCTTCATCAGGCTGAGTGCTGCGCGACCGTTGGGACCGTACGGATTGCCCAAGCTTTCGACCATCTCGATGTGGTTGAAGCCGACCGCCTCGACCAGCTCGGCCGGCTTGCCAGCGGTCTCCACCGCGGCCGCAAAGTCACGGCTTTGACGCTGGAATTCCGGGGTCTCGTTGGTACCGTAAGTCATGATAATCGCTGCGCGTAACAGGTCGAGGTGACGTATCGAGCTCATCGCCCACTCGATCTCGTCCGTGAACTTGACGTAGGAACTTCGTTTTGAGAGGCGCACGGGTTTCAGATCGAATATGCCACTTATGCAGAGCCCGCCTTTCACGATGTCCGCGGGTAAACCGAAGTCTTTCGTCCAGTCGGTGACCAGAGCGACACCGCAAAGATGCCCGCCGGAGGAGTGGCCGCCGATATACAGGCGGTCGCGATCACCGCCGAAGCTTTCGGCATTCTGGTAAACCCAGGCAACGGCGCGCCGCACCTGCTCCGCCATCACGCGCAGATCATTCCCGGCGTCTTTGATCGCGATGAAATCGAGCGCGACGTAATTGGCACCGGCGTTCGCGAACATCTCCGCCGGGAACCCGAAATTCTTTGCTTCCCCAGCTAGCCAGGCGCCGCCATGGACGAAAACAAAGATCGGCGCATTAGGACGTTTTGCGCGGTAGATGTCGAGCTGCTCGTCTGCGGTCGGGCCGTAGGACCGGCGCAGAGGCTGCCCCAAGCGAGTGCGCACCGCTTCGCTCACCGAGGTCAGCCGTTGCCAGGCCTGCCCGGCGAGTGGCGCGTAGAAGCTTTGGTCGTATGCCGCATCGAGCTCGACCTGATCGTAATCCATGAAGACGAGCGGCCCCTTGTCATGCGGCGGCGGACCTATGCGGCACTCCTCGGCCACGGCCGGCGCGACCGCCATGGTCGCGGCGCTGCCTAGGATCATTCGACGCGTGATCAGCCTGCGCCGTGGCGCGCCCTCCGAGTGCATCGCTTCCTCCTAAGTCGGATCGCCCACTATCAACGCGCCATCCGTACGCAGCCCGGCGATTTCTTCAGCCGAATAGCCGAGCTCGGCGAGGATCTCGTGCGTGTGCTCGCCGAGCCGCGGCGCGCCGCGGCGGATTTCCGGCGGGGTGCGTGAAAACCGCGCCGCCGCCCGTGTCTGGCGCAGCCGCCCGGCGGCCGGGTGATCGGTCTCGACCACAAGGCCCAGCGCCTCGACTTGCGGATGGCGAATGACCTGATTGCGGGTCTGCACCGGGCCACAAGGCACGCCGGCCGCCGTCAACCGCTCAAGCCACTCGGCGGCAGGCCGCGTCCGTAGCACCTCTTGGGTCAATTGCAGCCGCGCATCGATGTTCTTCTGACGCAATGCCGGGGTCTTGAACCGCTCGTCTTCGATCCATTCCGGCCGCTCGGCCACCCGCGCCAAGCCGGCCCATTGGCGGTCGGTCAAGGCTGCGACGGTCATGTAGCCGTCCGCCGTCTCGTAGATCAGATCGAACGCCGTCGCCGCCTCCTGTCGCGCGGGCTCGTCGCCGACAAAAGTCTGGCCGCCCATATCCGAGGCCCATAGGAAAGCGACGACTGCTTCGAGCATCGACAGCCGGACGTGCTGGCCTTCACCGGTGCGTTCGCGCGCGAGAAGTGCCGCGGTGATCGCCTGCGAGGCGGTGATCGCGGTTAATTTATCGGGCAGAATCGTGCGCAATAGCCGCGGGCGCGCTTCGTCCGAGCCCGCCTGGATCGTGGCCAAGCCCGTAAAGCCCTGGATCACCGGGTCATAGGCCGGCTTTGTCGCATAGGGCCCCTTCTCGCCAAAGCCGCTGATCGAGACATAGACGATCTTTGGCGACACCGCGCGAACAGCGTCCTCACCGACCCCGAGGCGCTCGGCGACGCCGGGACGAAAGTTCTGGACGAAGACATCGGCGCCGGTGACCAACCGCATCAAAGCCTGCAGTCCGCCAGCCGTCTTCAGGTCGAGCACAATCGAACGCTTGTTGCGGTTGTTGTTTAGGAACGACGCGGTGAACCCGGCCCGTCGGTTGCCGCCGGCGCGCGTGGCGTCACCGCCGTCCGGGGCTTCGACCTTTATGACGTCGGCCCCCTGGTCGCCGAGGATCATCGTGCCGAGCGGCCCGGCAACATTCGATGTCAGATCGACGATGCGAAAACCGTGCAGCGGACCCGGCATATTCTGCCCTTTCTTGGGATACCGTCATCCCCGCGAAGGCGGGGTCCAGGGAAGCCACTCGGACTTGGGGTCCTGGATTCCCGTTTTGCGCGGGAATGACGGAATGAAACTTCTAATGGAAGCGCGGCATGACCTCTTCGCACAGGAGGTGCAGCGCGGTCATCACTCGGCCGTGAGGGACGAGGCCGCCGCAATTTATTTCCGCCAGGATGCCGTCGATGCCAAGTTCGTCCTGCAGCGCGCCTAGGCGATCGGTCACCATCTGCGGCGTACCGACCAGGACCTGCCCGCCGAGTGCTTCCTCATAGCTCAGGTTTTCGATGCGTTTCAGCCGTTCGGCGCGACCCTCGATCGCGCGCGTGCCGGCGCGGCTCAACGAATCCCGAAGCCGCTGGGCCTGCTCTCGGTAAAAATGCATCAGGCTCTCTTCGGGCTCGGAGTGCGCCTGGGCCTCGGTTTCCGCGACATAGGTCGGCACCCGCAGAAAAACCTGCCCCCGGCCGGGATGGCCTGCCGCGGCGTAGGCTTCCCGGTACCTCCGGATCTCAGGGGCAAATTCGGAGAACGAGCCGTAGCGGGCGTTGATGAAGATCGGCAGCCCGCGCTCACCGACCGCGGGATACGTATCGGGGCTGGCCGCGGCTATCCGGATCGGCGGGAGCGGCTTCTGCAACGGCTTCGGGGCGACGGTGATATTCTTGAAACTATAGTACTTGCCCTCGTAGGCAATGGCAGGTCGCGACCATGCCTGCTCGACAATGTCGAGGACTTCGATGAAACGGTCGCGGCTTTCGGCATAGGACACGCCGTAGTCTTCATAGGTCCGCGGCAGCCCGCTGCGGCCAACGCCGAAGATCAGCCGGCCGCCGCTGATCTGATCGACCGTAGCCCCCTCCTCGGCGATCCGCAGCGGATGGCACAATGGCAAAACCTGCACGGCGATGCCGATCTTGATGCGGCGGGTGCGAGCGGCGACCGCGCTGGCGATGCTGAGCGGTGCCGACAGCAGCGAGCGCTGCGGATCGAAATGGAGCTCGGCAAGCCACATCACATCGAGGCCCCAGCGCTCGGCGGCGTCGATCTGTGCAAAAGCTTCCTCGAAAGCCTCTCGTTGGCTGCGGCCGGGAAGGGCCGGAAACTGGTGGAACATGCCGAATTCCATGCTGCGTTTCTCCTCATGGCGCCGCTGCGCACGGGTTGTGGCTGTAAGGATAGCGCGTCGCGGCAGCGTCCCGCTATCATGGCGCGCGTGTGCAGGGCATGGGAGGCCGAGTGATGAAGCAGTATTGCGACGGCGGCGAAGCCATCCTCGAGGCATTCCGCAGCTTGGGCCTCGACTACATCATCTCCTCGCCAGGCTCGGAATGGTCGCCGGTGTGGGAGGCGCTCGCCCGCCAGAAGGTCAACCAGAAGTCGGGTCCCGCTTACATCGATTGCTGGCACGAGACCCTCGCGGTCGACATGGCGATGGGCTACACGCAAATGACCGGCTCTATGCAGGCGGTTTTATTGCACGCCGGGGCGGGATTGCTGCAAGGCTCGGCCGGGATGCACTCGGCGATGCTCGCCGAAGTGCCAATGGTTATCCTGTCGGGCGAGTCGCTGAGCTTTGGCGAGGATCCGCAGCAGGCGATCGAGCCGCAATGGTACCGAAGCCTCAGCATCGTCGGCGGCCCGCAGCGCCTCGTCGAGCCGGTGACCAAATGGGCGACCCAGGCTTTGAGCGTGCACACGCTCTACGAGCACGTCGTGCGCGCCGGCGAATTTGCGCAGCGCACTCCGATGGGGCCGGTCTACCTCAACGCCCCACTCGAGGTGATGCTGCAGGAATGGACGCCGCGTGAGAATCCGCGCCGGGTTCCGCTGCCGCCCAAGACTCGGGCCGGTGACGCCGACGTCGAAAAGATCGCCGAATTGCTGATCGGCGCCCGCAACCCCGTCATCCTGACCGACAGCGCGGGCCGCGATCCGGCAGCCTTCACGGCACTCGTCGAGCTCGCCGACCTCTTCGGCGTTCCGGTCGGCGGGCGCGCCGCCTTTGCGAATTTCCCGAAGGACCATGCGCTGCACCTCGGCTCGGGCATCCAGCCGTTTCTAAAGGATGCCGATCTCGTGCTGCTCGTCAGCTGTCGGGCGCCTTGGTACCCGCCGAGCCATAAACCGACCAGCGGAACGGTCGTCGCGATCGACGAGAACCCGCTCAAGGGAACGATGGTCTATCAGAGCCTGCAGGCCGACCATTATCTCGAAGGCGAGGTCGCCGCCTCCCTGCGCCTGCTGGTCGATGCTGCAAAGGCGGCCGGCATTGGCACCGGCAAGTACGCCGAGCGGCGTGCGCGGTGGCAGCAGCAGCACGACAGTATCGCCGCCGCGGAGCGCGCCGCCGAAGCCAAGGCCAAGGACGGCGATAGGATCGACCCGCTGGCCCTTGTCGGCGCCTTGCGCGAAGCGATGCCGGAAGACGTGATCTATGTCGAGGAGACGATCACCCATGCCGGCATGTTGCAGCAGCATTTGCCGTGGTCGCAGCCGCGGAGCTTCTTCCGCGCCGGCGGCGGGCTCGGGCAAGGGCTCGGCACAGCACTCGGCGTCAAGCTCGGCGCCCCGAAAAGGCCGGTCGCGGCACTGCTCGGCGACGGCTCGTTTCTCTACAACCCGGTGGTTCAGGCGTTGGGTGCGTCAAAGGGAAACGACCTGCCGATCCTGATCGTCGTCTGCAACAACGGCCAGTACCGCGCGATGCAGACCGGCCATCTGCACCATTACTCCGACGGTGTCGCGCAAGCCGCCGAGATGTGGCACGGTGTGACAATCGACGGCCCCGACTACGCCGAGCTCGGCAAGCCGTTCGGCCTCAACGGCCAGAAGGTCGAGCGGCCGGCCGAGCTGCCAGGGGCGATCCGGAATGCCATGCACGCGGTCGAGGGCGGCACGACCGTGATCCTCAACGTGGTGCTGAGCCGATAGAGAGAGCCACGTCTGCTCCCGAACGCGAGCGTTATCTTGATCGGGTGTATTGGAACTCGCAAAAGATCTGAGATGGGCCTTATGCGTCAGAGTTGAGTCCGAGATAAACTATCCAGTGTCGAGTTCTCATAAAGCATATCGACAATATTCTTTCTCCTTTCAGTGGTGTCGGGTTAAGGGTGTTAATGAGATACCTGGCTCATGTGACCTTTCGGGGACTTGCCGCGGGTTGAGGAGCCGAAGGTTGGTTTTGGATTTCTAAGCGCGCTACCGTTTGAAAACGCATGGGCCATTCGATCGACCCCCGGGGCGATTTTCGCGTATGGGCGAGGCACCGGAGATTGCGTGCTCTCTGACGCATCCGCTCTTCCTCCAGTCCGTGGCGCAAGGCATTCTGGAAGACCATGGAGGGATGAGCTAATTTTCTAAGCATATCTCATTGTGACAGGTGCGGAAGGTGGCTGCGAGTCTGAGTCACACCGAAGAATTTATTGAACTCTTCAATAATCTAAAGGAGGCGGCAGGAAACAGCCCGGACCAGGTGCCCGTATTCTATGGTGCCTGTATTCTATAACGAGAGCAAGGCGATTCGCAATGCTCTTCATACCTTGCTTTCGTTCCTTGCGAGGACAGATCTGGAACGCGTATTTCACGGCCGGAAAATATTCGTTCCGCGTGCAGCAGGGTTCGAGACCGCATGGGAGGAATATGATGGAAAATGGAGTTTCCGGGTGAACTGGCCCTTGGTCTCGTTGGATGAACTTGAACTTCTAACTGACGAGGATGCTGAGCCTAACCCTTCAACACCTGCACACGATCCAGCGCTTGGGCCCCGCGAATCTATCGAATCCGAAGGCCCGGACACCACCTGGGATGGGCCTGGATTTCTCAAACGCGCGCGCGAAACGGGCCTGCTACGGCCCGTTTCGCGCGCTGCAGTCGGCCGCGAACGGCATTGGGGGCGATTGGAAAAATGTGCGGATGACTCATGTGGATGGACCCGGGGTTCCTCGTATTTCGAGAGTCCTCGATACATCTACAACCGCGGTGGTTGTAGCTGGGTGCGGTCGCTGGGATTGAGCAATTCCGTCAGTTTTCAAACTCCGGCGATTTTCTAGCCGGTATCGAAGGCGCGTTGGAGGTAGAGATAGGCCATCTCGAACTCGCTTTGGTTGGGACAGCCCGACGGCATCGCAAAATGGATGCGGCGCACGCTGGTGCGCACTTGGGCACCCAGCCTGAGCAGCTTCAGGCGGATCGTCTGGACCGACGCATCGACAAATTGCGTGTGCCGCAGGGCGATCCGACGCAGGCTGTCGACCAGAACATGGCCATGCCCGAGAGCCGCAGCCGCAGCTGGTTTGCCGGCATCGTCGCTGACGAGACGCGGTCGGCGAACAGCTCGAACTACTCGCCGATCCGGTTCTCCGCCTCGCCGCGCGCGCAATAGAGATCCTCGTACAGCGCGCGGCAAAGTGGATGCGTGACAGCGAGGTGACGACAAATCGGGGGTTGGCACCTCCTGGGTGTGCTCAGCCTTGCCGATAACCCGGCGCCCTCGGCTCCAGCTGTCCACGGTGCGATAGCGAACCTCGCGAAACACTCGGGCCGGCTTGCCGGTCTGGGCGAATTGTTGCGCCACCTGGGCGAGAGGGCTCGGCCAGTTCTTCCACCAACCGGGAATTGCGAGCCAAACCAAACACGTAATCGACCCGGTTCTCCTCGCACCAGTGCATCAGCTCTTCCCGAGCAAAGGTGCTGTCGGCACGCAGCGTGATCCGCACGCGCGGCCAGGCTGGGCGGATCTGGCCAATGATGCGGGACATCTCCTCCACCGCACCAGCACAAGCGTCGGTGTTGGCGCACCGCAATTTGCACCCCACCAGGTCGACCGCAGAACACGTAGAGCGGCAAATAGCAGTAATTATCGTAGTAGCCGTGGAAGAAGCGCCCCTCTTGCCGCCCGTGCAGCGGCAGGTCGGTCGGATCGAGGTCGAGGACGATCCGGCGCGGCGGTCTCGCATGGGCCTCTATAAACAGGTCCACCAACAGCGCCTCGATCTGCGCCGCGTCATAGTCGATCTTGTGATACTTCTCCGCGTTCCGCTTGGGCGTGTGTTCGAGCCGGGTTGAGGTGCTCTTGCCGGCCACCGGCGCACAATCCTCGCGAATCGCCTTTAGCTTGCCGGCCAGAACCGCAAACGTCGGGTCCCAGCGCAGTTCATCGTGATCGTTCAGGTCTTCGTAGCCCAACGCCAGGCCAAAATCCGCTGGCCCACCAGCGTCTCGACCGTGTGCTCGATGTATCGCGGATCGCGCCGGTCGATGAAACACTCGACAGCTGGTCAAACTTTAACCATTCTTTGATTGACTTTCGACACAAACTGGCCGAAATTAACCCCAAAGGGTGAAGAGGTTGCTGTCGACAATCCGGCCTTTTAGAGCCGGATGACAGGGTGCCGCCTCCTCTCACGAAGTCTGCCTGATCGGGCTGCAGGCCGAAGGGCTTGCCACAGGGAGGTTCGTGGCCATGCGAACGGCAATCTCCCTAGTGATGCGGTCGTGCCTGGTTGCGCTGTTGCTCGCCGCCCCTGGCGGGGCGGTGTCGGCGTCCGCGATCGTGGACAGTTCGCTGACCATCTCCAATCTGACGATCGCGCCGATAACGGGCTCGGCCTCGTTCGAGACTCCGCTTTTCACCTCTGCCACAACCCACGCCTTCAACAGCCTCGGCGAGGAGGTGGTCGGACCATCCCGAAAGTGGTTCGGCTGATGCCGTTCAAGCCGCGCAGAAGGCACTGAATTCTTGAAGGGAGGCAGTATCGTCATGGTCGATATCGAAAGCAGGCAGGGCCGCAAGAGGATGTCTCTTGTTCTCCTCTTGGTGGCTGCCTTCTGGGCGACCCCTACCTGCCTTGCCCAGCAGGTCACACCCTATCCGCCCGGTGTTTACGGTACGTGGCCGATCTTCGTGCTGAACACGAAGTCGACGCCGCCGATGCTCGTTCAGCAGGACATCAGCGTTCCCGGCGCAACCGTATGCACCCCGACCACCACCGACAATGGTGGTTATACCGGAGAATTGTTGTTGAAGAATGGGCCTGCACCACGTGGCGCGGGGGGCCTCGTCGGCATCCTTCTGGAGGTACTGTGGACATGGGTGCCCGGTACCAACGCGGCGTCACTGGACTGGAGCGTGATGAACAATCTGCTGATCGAAGCCCAGGCATGCAACCTGCGTGTGGCGCTCTCACTCGACATGCCCCTTGCAGCTTCGCCAGATATGTCGCCGACGAGCCTGCCCCCATGGGTAGAGCAGCAGATTGAGATGATTAAAACCGTGAGGCTTGACATCGGCACGGTGCCTGTTTTCTGGGACCCCATTTTCAACGGTGATCGGGTCGCCTTCATCCAGGCGGCGGCGGCCAACATCGCAACGCTTCCCACCGCGGTCCAGCAAAATATCATCGCGGTTCTCGCCCAGCCCTTCGGCGCGACGACGGACGACTGGAACATCCCCCACAGCGACTCAAATGTGATGGCGTGGCAAAAGGCGGGATACAGCACCAGCACGATGTTAGCGGCTGGACAGATGATCCTGAAGGCGGCCGCGAAAGCGTTTCCGTCACTGAACCTGAAGCTCCCCATCCAGGCCGAGGGAACTGAGCTCGATATGCTCGACGGCACTAACCCGCCGGGCACGGATGGCGGCGTCGCTCTGGCCACGCAGGTGCTTCCCTGGGCGTACACAACTTTTCCCGGGAGATTTTTCGCCCAGCTCAACTTTGTCAGCACAAAGTCTCCGCCGGATTGTGTTTCGCCTTGCTCGCTGGACACGACTGTAAGTCCAAACCCGGTGTTCGATTTGATCCGGACATACCAGCCGCAAGGCGTGGGACTGCAGGATGTGGCTGCAGCGGTGGACGGCGGCGTGCCGACGACGATCAACGGCGTGCCCACCTACTGCCTCCAGAATGGAGGCGTGACCCTCCCGAATGGAGGCGTGATCCCCTGCACGCCGCCCTCCCCGGGGGTCGCCGTCTGTGATTCCGTCCAGTACGCGACTGTTTCACAAAATAGCTGGTATGTGGTGCAGACATACGCGCCAACATTCTGGGAGATATCGCGGGGCGACGCTACCACGGCTACGGGCTCGCAAAACCCCTGTCAGATCACGACTGACGGCGGACAGGATTTGATGCGTAACGTGTTCGCTGCCGTGACTACCCAGCTGGCGGAGACATCGCCCACGTGCGCGCAAAACGTCGACTCGGAGTTTTACATTACTCGTTCGGGCTATGTCTTCAACTTCGGCACCAAACTTTTTTACCAAACGGTCAAATTGACCAACATTGGCTCGGCAGAAATTGGAGGGCCAATCGAGTTGGTTTTGGACCACCTTAGCCCTAACGGAAGCTTGTCGAACCAATCCGGAGTGACGACCTGCGCGGCGCCTCTCGACAATAATCCCTACCTCAATAGTCCCTACATCGTGGCCACCGGCGCGACGTTGCTTCCGGGAGCCTCCGTCTCGGTCGTATTAGAGTTCTCCAATCCTACCAAAGCGCCGACCGCCTACACCCAGCGCATGCTAGCGGGTGCAGGTACTCCATGAATGAAGATGAAACAATAACCATGAAGACTCGATTCCTGCCTGCATTGCTCATTCCGCCGCTGCTATATTTCACCGCTCCAGGGACCGCAAGCGCCGACATCCTGTTCACTGTCCGCTTGGACACCACCCCTCTGACCATCACGCCTGGCGATCAGGCCGGTCCGTTTTCGCTGGCATTTCAACTCGCGCAAGGCGACACGAATAACACAACGAACACCGCCACCGTCAGCGACTTCGTGTTCGGGGGCGGTAGTGCCGGCGCCTGTCCCGCCAATTGCATGACGTTTGGCAATGTGAGCGGCGATGCAACCGGCAGCATCCATTTGAGCACCAGCGACGGCTTCGAGGCGCTAATCCAAACGTTTAGGCCGGGCACCACTCTCTCTTTCCTGGTCGATCTGACCACCAATCCCAACAATCCATTTTTGGGGGCCGCCCCGGACACCTTCGCGTTCAGCATTTTGGATCGCTCTTTGTTTCCAATTCCCACGCAGGACCCGAGCGGAGCTGATACCCTGGTAACCGTAGATATAAACTCTACAAATCCGACAGTTGACTCCTACGCCACCGATCCGAGGCGTCTCACAAATGCCGGAAACGTTTCGATTACGATGGGGCCAGCCACAATCGAAGAGGTCCCGGAGCCGGGCACCCTGACTCTGTTGGGAACTGTGCTGGTGTGCGCTGGAGTGTTGCGTCGGTGGCGGCATCTGCGCGTGCCCAATGCTTGAAGCACGTCCGCCCGGTTCATGCCACCGGCGTCGTTGCTGTTGGTCATCAGAAAGACCTGGGTTTCGGTGTCAAGCCGATGCTGGGCGCGATGCATGCCGTACGGCGTCGAGCATTGGTCCAACGGTGTCCGAATCCCATTGATTCCAATCGGATACCGTGCCCCCACCGATCCACGGTTCGCAACGGTTCGCCGGCGACTACAGCTACGGACTGCGACGGCTAAGTGCTCCTCAAGACGACGAACGTGGCGCGGGGCGTCAAATCGGCCCGGCGGAATTCCGAGCGGGAGGTAACGGCGCCTAGCAGGAAGCGGAAAAAGTCGACCTTTTGGTAGATATTGGGGCACAATGGGCGTCGCGTGACGAGATGTGGGGGACGTCCGATGCGCGGTTGGGAT
>Ga0187846_10001729_pt1 | contig 12253 bp, 13 predicted proteins | sample TC_taG_FD_161473 | JGI IMG/M metagenome (GOLD analysis project Ga0187846, IMG submission 161473) | Biofilm microbial communities from the roof of an iron ore cave, State of Minas Gerais, Brazil - TC_06 Biofilm (v2) | ecosystem: Environmental > Terrestrial > Deep subsurface > Cave > Wall biofilm...
TGTCGACCGCGAGCATGCCATTCGCCTGGGGCAAATTTGCGATATGTTAGTTCAACTCGGTGATAATCGCGCAGTAAGTTCGATACGCGAGCTTGTTAAGCGAACTGTAAATATTGATGCGCGGGCCATGCGTGGCAAACGCCGTGACAACCTGCCTGTTGGCGATGCTGATATACCTGGAAGCATTGTGTATGGGGCAGCTATACGCACATTCGCGCAATTTGGTGATCGGAATACGCTCGATTTCATCTTGCGTGCCACAAACGACTTCGATCCTTACGTGCGCACCCAGGCTCTCGAAGCGTTGAAAAGCATCGACTCTCAAGGAGAGGATGCAGGCAGCCGCATGGTAGTACGTGAAGCGCTGAATGACCCTCGTGATACAGTTGTGCGTGTTGCTTGCCAGCTAATCACACAGTATCATGATATAGAATCTATCACTTCACTGCGCATTCTTGCTGAGACACGTCCAGAATTTGCCGCAGCCGTCCAGGAGACATTGAGGCAGCTCGTCTGATGCTCTGGGGCGCCATAATGAATGTTGCAAATTCAATCCGGCCACGTGCATCATCAGGCATTACTGGCCGATAATGATTTTTGCCATTCAAGATCGGTCAAGGTTTGTCATCCTGAGCCCATTCGCTGCGCTCAGGGTAAACTCCGCGAAGGATCTGGCTCGATGGGCAACGAGATGCTTCCCCTTCGCTGCGCTCAGGATGACAACACATTGCCGATCTTGGTCGTTAACATTCATAATCGGCGGTGGGCGCGATAAATCGGGCCCCTACGCTCTATTACCGGTTTCATGTGTTCAACTCCATAATCGGCGGTGGGCGCGATAAATCGGTCCCCTACGGATGACCGGATGAATTTGTTATTCTCCATAATCGTGGCCATACAGATGGCTATTCTTGTGGCACAATCGGCAGCACCACATACGAGGGATGCTCGCGGTCATGCAGGATTGTTTGATAAGCAACCGCCATCTCGCGCCCATCGCCAAATTCATGTCCCGTGTTGAGATTGCGGTCCCATCGCGGGAAATTGCTGCTAGTCACGTCCAATCGGATACGGTGCCCGGCCCTGAAGACATTGCTGGTAGACCAAAGATCTATCTCATACTCGTAGGCCACTCCTGGCTCAATTAATGAAGGTGCTTCTCCACGCTCAAAGTTGCGATAGCGCGCACGAATGATGCCGTCAGTGAGATTTTGCGCATAGCCATCAGGGTGAACATCCACCAGGCGAGCTACAAAATCGGTGTCTGGTGCGCTCGAAATGGCCCAGAGAAATACCTTGATAGGTCCGGTCACCTCAAGGTCCTCTTTTAATTCGCCGGATGTATACACCAGAACATCTTCACGGCTCTCAGTGGGGCGCTGGTCGAAGGGGCCAGCGCGAAACTCCGGCGGCATCAATAGCGCACCACCTCGCGTAATGACCGGATTAGCCGGATCATACGCATAGGGGTCGGAGGAGGGTTCATCAGCTTCAGGAATGCCGGTGGTCAGGTATCCATTGCCATGCAGTGTATTGGCGCGTCCATTGCTGTGCAGGTAATAGGGCGTCTCCACCGCCCGAGGCAGCGGCCACTCTTGCTCATCGCGCCAGGCATTGACTCCCATCACGAACAACTTGACCGGCGCCTCGTTTAACATGCCAGTGTCGATGCTCTTCAGCCAGTGGTCGAACCAGCGCACCTGCCAGCTCACAAAATCCATCTGCAGGTCAATGAAAGAGGCTGTCGATCCGAAGCCAAAGTTCATCTCACCGATAGGATTCGTCAATCCGCTGTGCGACCAGGGCCCAATGATAATTTTGCTTTGCCGCGCCTCTGGTGTACTTCCATGCTCGCGCAATATTTTAAAGTTGTTGATAGTATCCTGCAGGAAAATATCATACCAGCCACCCCCATTTAGCGTTGGGACAGCAACGTTCTCGTGCCTGCCCACAATAGTCATTGGCTGGATAAGCTCATGTTCGCGATCCATCGGTCTCGAAAGATTCATGAAGAAGAAAGGAGCCACATTTTGCCGTTTGAGTGGTTCAAATTCACTCAAGGGTAGAGACCAGTATCCCAGTTTCCCCAGCGCGTCTATTTCTTTTGCCAATAAATAGATGGCACGTCTCAAGGCTTCAGGATCTTCACGGTGACGACGTATCAATACATCAAGACCCATCATCAACTGCCAGCTTCCAAGAATACCCAATTCCAAAGCTCCCCCACGAAACAAAACACCGTTCAAAGGGTCACTCCAGGTCTGAAACGGGGCCATAGCTTTCAGAGCAGGAGGATGCTGCACCGCTGCCGACCACTGTGTAAAGCCTAAATAGGATATGCCATACATGCCAATAATGCCACTGCTGTAGGGTAATCGAGCAGCCCACTCAATGGTATCAACACCATCCAACGCCTCGTTGACAAAAGGAATCCATTCTCCCTCTGACGTGAAGCGCCCACGGGTATCCTGTACGATGACCACATAGCCGCGACGCGCCACTCGAGCGGGGTCCACGAACAAGGTTCCAGCTGGAAAATCTTTACCATAAGGCAGGCGGGTGAGCAAAACAGGCCACTGGCCCTCGCCTGCTGGCCGGTAGATGTTGGAACGCAGCGTAGCGCCATCTCTCATTTTAGCTGGTACATCAAAATCAATCGTGATCTGCTGGTCCATTTGCACTGCCATAATGCGAAACGCTCCTTTTCTCTAGTTAACCGCGCGTGCAAGTTTTTTTTTAATTGCCGCCTGCGGCGGCGATGGGGGAAAGGAAAGTGGGGATTGCCCCACACTCCGCCTGGGGCGATAGTCCCCTGACTCCGCTTAGAACACACATTACTTGAACCTCATGATACAACGTCCGGGCGGGTCAATGCCAATGAGTGGCTTCCACCAAGAATCGGAGGCTAAGGTGATCAGGGGCGGCGCAAGCGCCCCCGCCGCACTCCTCACCACTCCCGCCCCTACACGACTAGACACCTGGTTTTTGGTGGAACCTCGGCTATAAGTTCGCTTGACACTGCTTCTCAGCATTGGCTATACTCTGACTATACGAATGGAACATGATTCCACTGAACAGAACATGCGAGCCGCGTAGTGACATAGAGGGGGAAAAGCATGCGTCATGGACCACCGGCAGAAGGTGAAACGACAGTACAAATCGTCCACCGTATCGCCAGCGTCCTACGAGCCTTTGGGAACCAGGGATTGCTTGGCATTACGGACCTTTCCAACCTCACAGGCCTGCCAAAATCCACCACCCATCGCCTGGTAACCGCCTTAGTGAATGAAGGATTACTGGTGCAAGACGAGGATAGCCACAAGTATGCCCTGAGCTTGCGCGTGACAGCACTTGGCGCGAGTATTCTCAGTTCCCACACTGTGCGTAAAGTCGCGCGGCCTATTCTGATGGGACTGCGTGACGAGACACACGAATCGGTGCACCTGGCGGTACTCGAGGGCATGGAAGCAGTGATTATTGACACCGAAGATTCCTACTTCTTTGTACGCGCTGTCAATGTGCCTGGACAACACCTGCCCGCGCATGCTGTCTCCACCGGGAAGGTGCTGCTCGCCTATCAATGGGAGACGCGGCTGCGGGAGATACTCAGCCATGCAGCCCTTACAGGTTATACTGATAACACCATAACTGATCCGCGTTTGCTGTTTGAGGAGTTACGCAAAGTTCGTGCCAGTGGTTACGCTATTTCTTGCGGTGAGTTAGAAGAGGGCATTGACGCAGTCGCGGCTCCTATTTTTGACCACCTTAATACAGTTGTCGCCGCGGTTTCGATCGGGGGTCCCAGCGAACGCTGCCGTCCAAGGCAATCCGAACTGATTGTTGCCGTGACTCGCGCCGGGCAACAGATATCGCAGGCTTTGCGCTATGTTGGATGGCACTAATTATGGGGAGAATGAAAGCTTTCTATCCCTGGAACTCTTCGCAAGATAAAGGCCAGCGTGTACTGGTTGCAGTCAAAGGCGCAGGAGATCTTGCTACGGGAGTTATGCACCGCCTGTTTCGCGCAGGTTTTGCAGTCATGGCGACAGAGTTGCCCCAGCCCACCGTCCTGAGGCGCACCGTGGCGTTTGCGGAGGCGGTGACACAAGGTCAAAAGACGGTTGAGGGTGTCACAGCCTGCCGTGCCAACCACGTGGAAGAAATACAGGCTGCATTATTGAATGGCTTCGTGCCAATTGTGGTTGATCCTGATGGAAGCTTACTCAGACAACTGCAATCTCAAGTGCTGGTTGAAGCGACTCTATCGAAGTACAATACTGGCATTACGATCAACGATGCCCCGATCGTAATCGCGCTTGGCCCTGGATACGCGGCGGGCAAAGATGTGCATGCAGTGATTGAGACGAATCGCGGCCATAACCTGGGTCGTGTTTATCTAGAGGGATGCACCGAGCCAGATACAGGGGTACCCGGTACGATTGGCGGATACGCTGGCGAGCGTTTGCTGCGTGCCCCGTGCGCAGGTAGACTCTATGGTGTGCGCCAGATCGGAGACCAGGTGCAGGCGGGAGAGACCGTAGCTGTTGTGCAATCGGACGATGGCACCTTTCCCATTACGGCCACTATCTCCGGTATACTGCGCGGGCTCGTGCGAGATGGCCTTATGGTGAACACAGGGATGAAGGTCGGAGATATTGATCCACGTGCCGTGCGCGAGCATTGCTTCACCATATCGGATAAGTCACGCGCAGTTGCAGGGGGAGTGCTGGAAGCAATAATGTATTTAATGAATAAAGAGCAAACATGATATATCGCTAGCCTCTTACCTCAGCCTCCCTGATATCCTTGTCTAGGGAACATATGCATGGTATGATTATCAAAAAGTAAGTGGAGGGGCATAGGTCATAGCAAAGTTGAGGAAAGGTCAGCAGAAACAACTACAACCCTTGACATAGTAATCGGGCAAGCAATGGATGAGTTAGCAGAACTATATCGAGAGGATGAGGTTACTTTATCACAACAGTTTGTCTGGATGAACCTCTTGTTGGAACGAACGGAAACGATCTCTCCACAAGAGAAGTACAAGATACAGGAGCGATTGAATATGTACGAACCATTATGGGAAGAGCATCCAAAGGTAAAAAAAATACAAGCTGAGAGTGAGATACGAACATTGCAGAGCGCGGTAGTAACCATCGTTAAGGCACGTTTTCCTGACCTTGCAGAACTAGCTCAACATAAGGTGGCACAGATCAACAATTCTGGTGCTCTCAACCTCTTGCTTGAACAGATCTCTACTGCTCCTGACGAGAAAATGGTTCGTTTCCTCCTCAGCCCATCAGCAGCTTGATGCTCTACCTATGCTCAACATAAGTGCCTATCATAGTCCTACTACACTGGCCGAAGCTGTTAGCTTACTTGCAGAAGAGGGGCGAACCGTTATCGCAGGCGGCACCGACTTGCTGGTGAACCCGCGTTACATGGCCGGTGTGCATGAAGTCGTGGATATTCGCAAGCTAGGCTTAGACTATATTAACGAGGAAGATGGATGGCTACGCATCGGCGCCGGAGCGACCATGCGGACGGTTGCCAGGCACCCAAAGATCCAGGCGCTTGCTGATGGCATCCTGGCGCGTGGCGCTGCTGTCTGCGGCTCGCCGAATATTCGCAACATGGCAACCCTGGTGGGAAACGTTGCTTCAGCCCTTCCATCCGCTGATACTCCACCGGCCCTGTTAGCCCTTGATGGGCAGGCTGTACTCGCAGGCATCCAGGGCGAACGTATCGTGCCACTTGATATTTTTTTTACTGGCCCGGCTAAAAGTATTCGTGACCGCGAATTAATCCGCGAACTGCGCATCCCGCTGGCCAAATTCGGTAGAATACATGGTGGTTTCTATAAGATTGGCCGCACTGCCGAGGATATTTCAATAGTAAATGCCGCAGCAACTCTCAGCATAGAGGATGGCATTATCACGGCTGTTCGCCTGGTGATGGGCGCCGTGGCTCCCGTACCTCTAAGAGCAGTCCAGGCAGAAGAAGCGCTTACCGGGCAACGGCCCACGGAAGAGACCTTTCAACGAGCGGCAGAGCTTGTCCGAGTTGAAGTACGCCCCATTAGCGATCACCGTGCCTCCGCCGATTATCGTCGGCGTATGAGCGGGGTGGCAGCAGTACGAGCGCTGCGCCAGGCAGCAGGACTGGCGCCCCACGGAGAGGAATGGCATCATGCCTGAGATCGAGATTAAACTGAAAGTCAATGGGCGTGCAGTAACATGGCATGTACTGCCTGGTGAAACATTGTTGGAGGCGCTGCATGCCCATCATCTAAAAGGAACAAAACTCATTTGCGGCACAGGCGATTGCTGTGGCTGCGGTGTGATGCTGGATGGCCGCTCCATCAACGTGTGCTGTATGCTGGCTGCGCAGGCCGATGGTGCTGACCTGCTTACTATCGAGGGCCTGGCACAGGATGGGAAGCTCCACCCCATACAGGAAGCGTTTGCCGGGGAGGGTGCAGCACAGTGCGGATATTGCACACCAGGTTTCATCATGAGAACATATGCTTTATTGCAGGAAAATACTCACCCCACCGAGGAGGAGGTACGAGCCGCGCTTGCAGGCAATATTTGCAGGTGTACCGGGTATGTGAAGCCTGTCGCGGCGGTGCTGAGGGCGGCGGAGATGATGAGGGCGTGAGACTCTATCTCTCTGCCTGACAAACTTGGGGCGGGATGATAAGCCGCCGACAGGTGCAAAGCAGACAAAAATCACAACGCGCCTGGTAGATCGTAACCAGGGGCATTTTTGTGTTGTAGCATGAGGTCACCTAGACATCCCATTGTTCTCGACTCTTAATAAAGTTCATAAAGTTCCGTGAACGCCTTCTAATACTGGTGATTACCGATAAGTCCGCACGAGATGCTTCGCTGCGCTCAGCATGACAAAACTCCTGGCTGTCATGCTGAGCGCAGCGAAGCATCTGTGGTGCGCATTCGCCCAGCAGACCTGTCTCACGTAGCCTTAACTTATGGGTAATCACCAGTTCTAATAGACTTGTTTCCATGATGGAAGCATGGTATGATTCTGGCAGCAAAGTGGAAAGGGCAGGATATAGGACTTGTCTGAAGAACAACAAGTGCCAACAGCGTACCAACAGTATGACACGTCTTTTAAGTCGTTACTGGAAGATCATACGATAGAAATATTATCCTTCTTTCTTGAAGGACTTGAGCATGCAATAGAACTAAGCGACAAGGCACTCAAACCATCCCTAAAGGTAGACAGCCTTTATTTGATCAAACAGGAGGGAGTACAAAAAATACTGCATGCAGAATTTGAGACTGAGCCTAAGAGCGACATGCCTCATCGAATGCTTGAGTATTACGGTATCCTATACAGAAAGTATAAGCAAACGATCATTTCGCTCGTGATCTGTCCGTTTCGCACAAACATTGTGGATCCACCACTGCGAATAACTAACAATGGAGAAGAAATTCTCACCTTTTATTATCGAGTAATTAGACTCTGGACATATAAGGCTCACGAGTATCTCGACAGGCATATGGTAAGTGTGTATGCTTTGTTGCCAACGATGGATGGCGCAAATTACGAGATACTATCACAGGCACTTGAGGAAATGAAGGAGTACTACAAGGGACAATCTAAGAGGTTGTCAACACACCTGTTGTGGTTTGATACCTTGTTAGACCGAACAGATACAGTACTTCTTGAAGACAAAGGGAGGGTAAAAAACAAAATGGACCAATTTGACAGCTTGCTTGAACAGAGTCCCTATGTCAAGAAAAAAAGCGCTGAGGCCGAAGAGAGAGGAATAGTAGAAGGCTTGCAGAAAGCAATAGTTACCATTGTCAAAAGACGTTTTCCTGCCCTCACTGAACTGGCCCAACAACAAGTGGCTCAAATCAACAAACCCGATGTTCTTGACTACTTGATTGAACAAGTCTCCACCGCCCCAGACGAGGACATGATTCGTCAACTTCTACGACCAACCGCCGCGTGATGAATCCAATGGCCAACGAATACTACGAACCCGGCGCGGGCAACATTGCCGAGGCTGCACACCAGCAGGCTCGTCAAAAAGCGCGTACACGTGTTGTTGGACAAAAAGAACGGCGCATAGATGCACGCCCGCTTGTCACAGGCGCTCCTGTTTACGCGGCTGAATTTGAACAGCCCAATATGCTCCACGCGCGTATTCTGCACTCCCCACACGCACACGCAAATATCCGCCGTATCGATAAAAGCAAGGCTCTTGCTCTACCCGGTGTCTATGCAGTGCTGTCGTATGAAGACCTGCCGCGTGTAGCGCATAGCACTGCCGGTCAACCATACCCGGAACCATCACCCTATGACGCCTACCTGCTCGATAACCGCGTTCGTTACGTGGGCGACTGGGTTGCCTTTGTTGCCGCTGAAACACCTGCAATCGCAGAAGAAGCGCTCAGACTGATCGAGGTCGATTACGAGTTGCTGCCAGCCATATTTGATCCGCTTGAAGCCATGCGCGAGGGCGCACCCCAATTACACGAGCCGGATACGACACATCCAAACTGGGGCAAACACAATGGGGATATTTATGATGCAGCGCATAACATCGCTGCGCACGAGGTGATCGAACATGGCGATTTTGATGCCGTCATGCGCGAGGCGGATATGATCGTCGAAGGAGAGTATCGCGTTCCATACATCTCGCATGCGGTGCTTGAACCGCATGTCTGCGTTGCTTACCTTGATGGCTACGAGCGCATGATCGTCGTCAGCAGTACGCAGGTCCCCTATCATACGCGTCGTCAACTGGCCGCAGTCCTGCAACTACCCATCTCGCGCGTGAGGATCGTCAAGCCGCGTGTGGGTGGCGGTTTTGGCAGCAAACAGGAGATGCTGCTGGAACCGGTCGCAGCCGCGTTAGCACTCAAAACACGCCAACCCGTGCGCATCGAGTATAGCCGCCAGGAGGAGTTTAGCGCAGGGCGTTTTCGCCACGCAATAATTATGCGCATGCGCAGTGGTGTCAAACGCGATGGTACATTAATAGCACTCTCGATGCATTCGATAGGCAACGCTGGCGCATACGGCACACATAGCTTATCAGTTACACGCAGTACGGGGCATAAGACGCTATGCCTGTACCGCGCAAAGGCCTATCGCTTCCGTGCAGATGCCATCTATACCAATTTGCCTATTACCGGCGCGATGCGCGGCTACGGCGCTCCACAGGGCTTTTTCGCGCTGGAATCGCACATCGATGAAATTGCGCACCGCCTCAATATGGATCCGTTGGAATTCCGGCGGAAGAATCATGTGCAGAAAGGGGATTGGGATCCCATCGAAGGGGAAGAAGTAGACGGAGTGTGGCGCTCGAAACGCCATTTCCGTTCTTGCGGCTTACCACAGTGCCTGGCACAGGGCGCGTCAGCGATAGGCTGGAATGAACCCTTTGACCGTGGCGATGGGAAGCCTATCCGGCGAGGACGGGGTATGTCAACTGCGATGCAGGGCAGTGGAGTTGCCAGTTTCGAGCTAGGAGGAGCTTCAATCAAACTGAACGAAGATGGGTCTTTCAATGTAATGACAGGCGCCACCGATATCGGGCAGGGCAGCGATACGATTATGGCACAGATCGCCGCAGAAGCGCTGGGTGTTGGTATGGACAAGATCGTCATGCACTCCGTGGATACCGATTCCAGCGTATTTGACTATGGTTCCTATGCTTCCAGCACCACTTATATCAGCGGCGGCGGTGTGAAGCTGGCGGCTGAGCGTGTGCGACAGCAGATACTAAATGTAGCAGGAGAGATGTTAGATTGTTCGCCTGAAGACATGCTTATCATCGACGGAGTGATCTACACTCCACGCGGTCCCAGTCACCTCACGGTAGCGGATATCGCCAATGAGACGTTGTATGGCAAACACCGACAGCAGATCATGGCAAAGGGAGACTTCTGGACAGAAGATTCACCGGCTCCTTTCTACGCTCAATTTGTTGAAGTTGAGGTGGATACAGAGACGGGCCAGGTACGTGTCACAAGAGCTGTCAATGCGCTCGACCTGGGCAAAGCCATCAACCCAACACTGGCAACGGGCCAGGTCGAGGGCGCGGTGGCAATGGCTCTTGGATACGCTCTGAGCGAAGAGGTAAAATTCGACGACCAGGGACGCGTACGCAATCCCGGTTTCGTTGATTATAAAGTGATGTCGACGCTGGATATGCCACACATGGAGACTATCCTGGTAGAGGATACTGAATATACAGGACCGTTTGGAGCCAAATCGGCAGGCGAAGTGCCCACGAATGGTATGGCTCCCGCCATTGCCAATGCCATTTATGATGCGCTGGGGATACGTATTCGCAGCTTACCGATTACGCCGGAGAAGATTTTACAGGCCCTAGACGAACTGAAAAAATAGGTAATTGATAGATTAGAACAGAGGGGAGAATATGGCACAGGAGCCGCCAGATTACGTCACGGCAGCATACCTTGTCATTCAACAGGGGCCGCAGGCTGGCAAGAGGGTGGAAATCTGGAAAGATCGCACGACCATTGGCCGCAGTCTTGATAGCGATATCTTTCTAGAAGATTTAACTGTGCACCGCAAACAGGCCAGTATCGTGCGAACAGCCGCTGGTTTTGTGCTCTACGACGATCATGGCAAGGGTGACAGCTTTGTGAATGGAATATCCGTCAGGGAGCATTTATTAAAGGATGGTGACCAGCTCCTTTTTGGAGATACAAGACTCACATTCTTCGGACACGAGGGCACACGACCCTTTCAACTCGCCTCTTCAAGAGGTCGCGAACTACACATCATGAAAAGCTCTGAGCCAAATAGCAGCGCGATTGCTAAACTGGACTTTGCCAGCGTGCGGGGAGCTACACGCAGCTTTGAATTGCTCCCAGAAATGACTATCGGGCGTAGTCGCGAATGTGATATCTTCCTGGAGGATCTGTCTGTCAGTCGTCTACATGCCACCATTCACCAGTTGCCTGATGGAATATACGAAATAGAGGATCATCGGTCCGCAACTGGCACATTCGTAAACGGAATGCGCATCACCCGCTACCGCCTGGTTGAAGGCGATGTTGTACAGGTTGGCTCAAGCAGGCTCACTTTTCGACACTCGAAGACTTGAGAGCCGCCTCAATCGCTTGCATTCGTTCCCCATAGTAATCGATCTTCGAACCATCTGCCAGCTCCTGGGGTGGCGAATATGCGTGGGTCTCGCGTATGAAACGCTCTACCTCCGGCGGGACTTCGTGCTCATGGGCATCGAGACTCTGCCGGATACGAGTTGAGGAGATATTTTGATAGGCTGCGCTCAAAGGGAGCGCGTGAACATAGCGGGCGAACTGCCGGTTTTCAGGTTGATCCAGAAGCTGAGCCAGTTCCGCTGCTCCCGCTCCCCCTCGTGGAGCAACCAACAACTCTGCCAGTTCAAAAAGCTCGTGGAGAGCAGCATCGCGATCTTTGTAATAATGAGGATCAAATATCTGTACGATCTTGTCGAAACCGATCAGAAAGTAAAGCTTCCTCACCTGCGGAAAAGAGACGCGCACCCCCTCCGCCTGCTCCACGTACAGTCCTCGATTAAAGAGGATGATTCCCGTATGGCGCAAATGATGACGCAGCACAGTATCAAGCAAGTTAATGCGGTCCAGCAGCAAAGGTCGCTCAACAGTTTCTTTATCAGTAATGCGCTTGCTGATTGCGACATAGAGGTGCGCAGACTCGTGCGTATGAGCAAATTGCCGGGCTTGTTTTAGTAAAGCTAGATGGGCCGTCGTAGGAGGGTTGAATGAGCCGGGAAAGACGATGATGTTGCCCTCAGGTATTGGAGAACCAGGCACAATTACAGCCTGCGGAGGCGCTTCAGGGTCCAATTGATCAAGCAAAGATTGCAAGTGTTTGAAACGCTGAATAGTATAGGATGAGAATTTGAAGGCTGGTGTATGTGTAGTCCCTGACATATGCTGATTATATCATTGAGTGAAGTATCTTTACATCGCACAGTGTTTGACTGACTACTTTTTTCGTACTTTAGGCAAGGTTCACATGCACGTGACAGGTTCTCATGAATAGAAAGGTCCAGCCCTGTCATCCTGAGCGAAGCGAAGGATCTGCGCAGCGAAGCATCTCTCTCGCTGGACCGAGAGAGACTGTGTGGAAACACTTATCGTCAATGTGCTAGACTAGAGGAGAAAGGAGTGGCGCTACCGAAAGGAGAAGCAAGCGATGGGCAGGCGTGTGACGAAAGCTGCCGAGCATGTGC
>Ga0187846_10001730_pt1 | contig 12244 bp, 13 predicted proteins | sample TC_taG_FD_161473 | JGI IMG/M metagenome (GOLD analysis project Ga0187846, IMG submission 161473) | Biofilm microbial communities from the roof of an iron ore cave, State of Minas Gerais, Brazil - TC_06 Biofilm (v2) | ecosystem: Environmental > Terrestrial > Deep subsurface > Cave > Wall biofilm...
GGGGCGCTGGTCGTGCAGGCAACGCAGACTGTTGCTGATGCTGATATTGAATTACGCGACCTCCACCTTGCACGCCCAAGCCTCGAAGATGTGTTTATCTACCTGACCGGAAGGAATTTACGCTCATGACAACAACTACACCACCGGTAAGTCCCACCCTCCCGCATGGCTATACTCAAACAGAACGTTCAAAGAGCCGTGTCAGTATTGCGCTGACGGCTTTTCTTGCAATCCTGCGTCGCGACATGGTGGTGACAGGCCGCGAGTTTATCCCGTTTCTGTTGCAGGTGTTACTGCAACCTTTGTTTTTCCTCTTCATTTTCGGCAAAGTGCTACCCAGCATCGGCTTTACGGGACCTGGATTCGCAGCCATCTTGCTGCCAGGTATAGTTGCGTTGACTGTAGTTTTAACCGCACTGCAGGGGGTCACCCTGCCCCTGGTGCTTGATCTTGGCTTCGCACGTGAAATCGATGACCGCCTGCTCGCACCTTTACCAGTCAACCTCGTTGCAGTTGAAAAGGTGATTTTCGCAGCCATGCGCGGGCTGATAGCGGGAGCGATCATATTCCCCCTGGCGTACTGGATTCTTGGTAACCAGTACCAGGTACGTTCCGATGCCATAGGCACTATCATCGGCATCATGGTTCTCACTGCATTTGCAGGAGCGACTTTAGGCCTGACTATAGGCACACTGATCAAACCAGAGCAGATCGGCCTGATGTTCTCACTGATCTTCACACCATTAATCTTTACAGGTTGTACCTACTATCCATGGAGCGCACTTGACTCGATCAGGTGGTTCCAGATTATAACGCTCTTCAATCCACTCACCTATGCCGCAGAGGGATTGCGTTTTGCCATGGTTCCCAGTTTTAACGGGCATGCACTGTCGACTCTCGCCCTGGGTTGGGTAATACTGGGATTGAGCGTCACCTTCGTTGCTTTCTTTTTCTTCGGGGTAAGAACGTTCCGCAGGCGTGTCGTCATGTAAGGGGTGGGGCTGGGTCGTACATTGACTTGGTATAGTACAATGTGAGCAGCACGTCGGTGTAGCTCAGCGGATAGAGCAGCACGTTGACCCGATGTAGTACAGTATGAGCTATATGCCCGCGTAGCTCAGTGGATAGAGCAAGTGTTTCCTAAACACTGTGTCAGGGGTTCGATTCCCCTCGTGGGCCTAAATTTCAAATTCCTTTGCCCAACGAACACCTTTTTCCTGATTGTTTCGGGATTTCGTAAGGCGCAGCCTTGCACCAGCTATTGGAACGACATCAACAGGAACAAGATAGCACTTACCTGTATCTGAACTGTACACCCCGAAGTACTCTATTTCTCCTCTATATCCTTTGACGCCTGCTCTTCTACCGCCCTCGCCTGGTATAGTATTGAATGCATTGAAAATAATACACGAACCATCGTCTGTAAGCCGTGCCATTTTACATTGCACACGATATAGACGCGGCTCCTTTGCACCCAGAAACCCACCTTCATACCGTACAAAAGCCAGGTCATAGCGCAAGTGATTTGCCCAGGGAATTAACACTTCTTCGCCCTTGGCAACAAATGCATATAGAATGGCAGTATGGGCTTCCAATCCACGTTCTGCTGTATTTTTTGTCATATGAATTTCACGGATGATATGAAGAGAAAATGTTCTTATTATCGTTAGCGATCATTACGCCGCCCTTTATTATCGATAAGGCAAGGTTCAATGGTGAAGAATACTCCTTGACAGTTTGAATAATCACACCGTGTCACGCCTCCGCACATTCGCTTCGCTCAGTGTGAACTCCGCGAAGGGTCTGGCGCGATCGGCAGCGAGATCCTTCGCTGCGCTCAGGATGACAAGGCTGAACCTTTCTGTTGATGAGGAACTGTCAAGTGCATTTGAACCATGCCTAAGTGCCATAAAACGATGATAAGAATAACATAAAACTCTGCTTTGGTCTAGTTTCTTGAAACTTTGGATCCCATCCTATGGGGTGATTCCGGGAAAAGTGGGGACACTCTTCTCTAGACACTGACGATCACCACTGGTACAATCGAAAAAACAGTGAGAAAGGCACGTTACTCATCTGATGAACACTATCATACGCCGTATCATTCGAGAAAACTGGCGTCCGGAGCGTGCAGCTCTCGCGGGTTTGCTGGCAACAGCGGCCTATAGCCTGGTAATGGAAGGGGACATGTATATCACAGGCAATCGTTACAGCGACGTGCGCTTCATCCAGGGCCTGCTAGCTAGGAAATCTCCACAACACAATACCTTTCCCTTATTCGCCTGGATAATTCATTTCCTCAATGGCGTCATGCTGGCAGAACTCTATGCTGCGGTCATCAAACGTTTCCTGCCCGGCCCAAACTGGCTCAAAGGGGCCATTTATGGTGAAATATTTCTTGCCTCAACGTGGTGGATGGCTCCCCTGGTGGATAAATATCATCCTCTGACTAAGAGCGGGGAACTGGCCAAACTCAGCACCTGGACCTCATTTTTCCAAAATATCGTACGCCATCTTATCTTCGGGTTGGTGCTTGGACTGCTTTACCGGGACTAGAGCAAAAATAGTGTCTCCCCCATTTTAGAAAGGAAAATTGTTTACTATTCTGCCATTGACCGTTCAGGAACAGGTACACCTGGCATTCCGCGTTCCTGGTCGTAATCGATCTCAACCACCTGGTCTGTACGCAGGGGCATGCGTCTTTGTCCTGGCGGTGGCTCAGTCACCTTTGGACCAGGTTTAGAGATGGGCCAGGGTGGGAGAGGTGGTATCGGAATCTTGGACCAGGTCACAGGTTTATTCTGCATTGCTTCTAGCTGCGATTCTTCTTTGGCTTGATCCATCGAGCTACTCCCTCCTTTTTGCATATTGTATCACCTATCGTGAACTCAAGACACGAAGACCAGGGCTTTACCCGGCAATTATACCTAGTACTTCAGGAGCCGTCCGTCCCTGGGAAACCCCTGCACTCGTTGCATAATAGGGGTAAAAGATTTATTATCTTATTCACTAATGCTCACAATGATCAATCACGTAGGAACCAGGGAGGGATAGTTCATGAAAGTACTCATTACAGGTGCAACAGGGCTGTTGGGAGGGCACCTGATCAAAGAATTGCAGGAACGCGGCGAAGATATTCGCGCGCTTGTGTTGCCAGTAGAAAACGCGGATAAGCTGGTGAAGCAAGGAGTGGAGGTGGTGCGGGGCGATATTACGGATGCCAGTAGCCTGGGACCTGCCCTCAAAGATATCGAGCTGGTGTTCCACCTGGCCGGCATGATGGGCGTCTGGCGTCCCCTGGACGATTATCGCCTGGTCAATGTCACCGGCTCCGCCAATCTCTATCACGCGGCCCAACACGCGGGAGTGCGCCGCTACGTCCACACCAGCTCGCATACGGTCTACGGCCTGGGCTACGGGCGCTTTCTCACGGAAAGCGATGCCCTGCGGCCCGATCCCGATCCCTACAGTCTCTCCAAGGCGGAGGGCGACCGTTTGATGCGGCGACTTCTGCTCAACAGTCAGGTGGAGACGGTGATCTTGCGTCCTGGCACCTTCTTTGGGCCGGGGGATCGCTTGCACTTTGGACGCATGGCCCAGAAGCTGAAAGATGGCAAGGGGGTGATTCTTGGACGCGGAGACAACGCGCTGCCCTTTTGTTACGTCACCGACGTGGTGCAGGGGTTCCTGCTGGCTGCCTACCATGAGCAGGCGCCTGGCAACGTCTATAACATCACCAATGATCGTCCGCTGACGCAGCAAGAGCTGTTCGATGCCATTGCCGATGCCGTCGGGGGCAGGCGCCCAACACGCCATCTGCCCTATCTGCCGATCTATTACGGCAGTATTGTTGCGGAACGCGTGGTGGCTCGCTTGACACATAGCAGGCCGCTGGTCACCCAGCTTGGCGCCATGATGTTCGGCTCCGACAACCGGCATAGCGTGGAGAAAGCGCGTCGTGAGCTGGGATATGAGCCACAGGTGGATCTGCGTACAGGGATCAAAGTAGCGGCTGAGTGGTTTAACGCTGGTGGCATGCAGGAACCATCCGTGACCCAGGCCAGCCAGCACGCTCCCCTTGCCGGGGCACGGAAATAATCCCTATTCGGCCGTCGTGCAAACTTTCTTCCCTGCACCCTTAAAGCCAAACTTCTTAATCGTCTTGCGCAGCCAATCAACAGCCGGCCCATCGTCAATCTTGCTGCTGGTTTCGACCAGAAACGAGGCTGTCTCGGGCCGTGGCGGCAGTGTATTGGCTTCACGCAACGTTGCGAGTTCCGCGTAATGCTGGAAAGCCCAGTACATATTGACCCGGCAGCTCTTGCAATTTTTAATGTCGTCATCATTTATGGTTCCACATTGCGGACACTCTGTCATCGTATTCCCCTTTATAAACCTTAAACTAAATTAGCCCCATACGTATAACTTCAGCTACCGCCTGCGCCCGGTCGGTTACCCGCAGCTTGCGGTAGATATCTTGCATCTTACGTTTTACTGTCACTTCACTCCAGAACTGGCGTGAGGCGATTTCTTTATTGCTGCATCCTTCCGCCGCGAGCCGCACCAGTTCGATTTCCAGGTCCTTCAGGCCCGAACGCATGCGCTCCTGTTCTTTCGTAAGCTTCTCAAACTCGCTCAACACCTGGGTCATAGCGCGAGCTTCCCTGATAACACGCTCGCCTCGATGCACGGCACGCAGAGCTGCCAAAAGCTCATTGATGGGCAACGCCTTCTGAAGGTAGCCATGCACACCGATGCGCATAGCTTGTAAGAGATAGTTATCATCGGTATGTCCTGTGAGTATTACGATGCGTGTCTTTGGACATCCTCGCTGCAATTGTTGTGCAATATCTAATCCGTTAACCGCTCCCAGGAAAATATCGAGCAAGACGATATCTGGTTGTAACTGCATGGCGAGCGTAACTACTATCTTGCCAGAGCCAGCCTGCCCGGCAACCTCGAAATCATCCTCCTCGCTGAGCACCGTACAAAGGCCCTTGCGCACAATCTCATGATCATCCACTACCAGCACACGGATTGTTGGTTGTGTTGTCTGCCTGGCCGGAAACGCCTTATCCATCTGCGACCCGGCTATCGCTGCTTCCTCTATTTCCTGAGCCTGCTCAGGATTTGCAGCGTCCTCGGTGGTCACAGGCAATAGCGGTATCACTGGAACAGCGCGATGAGAAGGTAAAAATGCAGATGTCATAATAGCTCCATAGCAGCGTATCTAGAGAAGATTTCCTCCACCTATTTGCATTTAACGAATTTCTTAATCGCCCCTTCATTTTAGTAGGATAATCTTCCTACACAAAGCAAAAATGGGCACCCATTGTGGGTGCCCAGTAGGCATCAACCTGAATTGCCAAGCTTGTCATCCTGAGCACATTCGCTCCGCTCAGGGTAAACTCCGCGAAGGATCTGGCTCGCTGGGCAGAGATGCTTCGCTGCTCTCAGCATAACAGGGCTGTGTGCTCAGGCATCTATCTCTAGCTCTGCACCTGCCTGATGTCCATTCCCATGACCGTTAGACAGGTGAGCTTCATCAGCAGCATTAATGACAGGCAAGCTGCGCAATTTGGCGGATTTCCCATGATTGCTGGATGCAAGCGCGGCGGTCACCGTCCCTTTGGCTACCGTCAATCCGACACTCGTCAGCGTCGGGGTGTGACAGAGCATGTTGGTATAGGAGGCATTGGCCAGCGGGCAGTAGCATTCGCCCGCCTTAATACTTTGGCGCAGTTCTTTGGCCTTGGCGGTGCTCCACGTCGCGCGAAAATCGTAGTCGTGCTCGCGCAGGTTGCCCACCGCCTCCGCCCGGATACAGCACGTCCACACATCCCCATTGGGCGCAATCTGCGCCGAGGCAATCCCCGCCAGGCAGGGGATCACCTGCCGCTTCTCCACCAGGGTGCGCTTGACGATATCATAGTAGCGATCGCGGAATGCCTGCGTAATGCGCGACACGCCGTTGAACTCGGCGTTGCGAATACTCTGTTGCAGGCGCTCAATCACCGGCTGGTACTTCTCAATCGGCGGCGTGATGCCCATGCCCACCGTATCCAGCTCCACCCGCTCTTCGGCAATCTCGCTGATGAATGAGTCGGGTTTGAGCTCATCGCGCACAAAGGCATAAATGGTTTCAAACTCGTCGATGTTGAAGTTGGAGATCACCGTATGCACGCCGAGCGTGAAGTTCTTGTAGCGCCCTTTGAGCGCTTGCAGGCCCGCATAGGTGCGCATGGCTCGCTCAAAATTGCCTTTGACGCCGCGCACGATGTCATGGTTCTCGCCCACGCCATCCAGGGACAGGTTCACAATCACCTCGCTGGTGGGGGCCGCTTGCAAGACGCGCTCGATGCGCTCGGGGATGATTTTATCTTGAATGCCATTGGTGGGAATGTTGATGATGCCAGGCCGGCAATGCCGGTAGGCCGATTGCACCATCTCGGGCAGGTCTTTGCGCAGCGTCGGCTCGCCCCCGCTAAAGGTGAACCAGTAGGCATCCCGGCCCAGTGAGGCGAAGGTCTTGTCATACTCCTCCAGCGTGAAGTCATCATTGGGACGTTGCCACACATTACAGGTTTTACAGCGCGAGTTGCAGCGATAACTCACGCTAATCGTGAGATTCATGGGCAGCGCCAGGGGTTTGCCCAGCGCATAGGACGCCTGCATCTTCGCAATTTTCGGTAGTACTTCAAGCATAGCTGAATCCCTTCCCTTCAACCGGTAAGTATAGTGAATACATAGGCTTTTTATCTATCTACATTCGACGAGACACGTCTCAAGCCGGTGAGCAATTGGTTGTTTTATCCCCCAGAAGTAATGCCTATTTTAACACAGCAATCAACCTGCGAAGCGTCCCGCAACTTTAGTTTATAGAGGAGAAGCTATTGAGGCAAGCGACTTAGGTATCATGGGAAGAGTCCCATCGTATCTTTGGCCTGCGTGGATTATGATTTTAGTCGTTCAAAAACCGCTCGATTTTGCGCCGAATCCCCCTTGGCGTCAAACCAAGTTCCTCATCGCCTTTACTCAAAAGGAAATCCCGCCTCCTCCACCTGCGCTAACATCCTGCGAATATCCCCATAATCCTCGTCAGCAACAACCGCAAACTGCTCAATCATACCCTCGTTTAACATACTCGCAGCCCTGCTATCATAATGCATCGTAATCAGCGCTTCCTGTATCCTGCGCCTTACCTCCTTCTCCACTTTTTTAGACACAACCACGGGCTGGATACTGGATGGTCCCACCACGTCAACTACTCGCAGCCTCGCGGCTAACGTCTCATCCCTCGTGCGTAAAACATCCAGCAGATGCGAATCAATCGCCGTAGCATCTACTTCTCCACCCAAGACCATCGCAAGTGATCGCATGTGTGAACCTGACTTTACCCATTTGCCAAAATAGACAGGCGATTTGCCTCGTTCAAGTAAACCGTAACAAACTACGTTATATCCAGATTGAGAACTGCGTTCGTTATACGCCCATGCACACCCCTGCAAATCATCGAAGCATCTATATGGGCTATCACTACGTACTATCACATCAGAATAGTAAATAGGCCTTTGCTGATAGCGCTTCCCCAGTAAGACAGGCGCTGCCAGCAGCTCAATCGGACATGAGGGCGAGTTCGCCATCCATACATACGGTAAACCACAGATAAAGCCGGCCTCCACCTGCTCCTCTGCAAATTCCTCAAAAGATTCCCCAACACTGAGCGATGTGGAGCAGCCAACTTGTTGCCCAACATACCTGGCGATATACTCGTATGTATCGTACAAGACTGGCGAAAGAAACGTCGCAAAACGAATCGTTTGTGTGCTGTCACTCATATGTTACTCCTTTCGCCCTGCTAGCAGGGCAAAACCGTATCAGGCATCAACCTCACGAAAAGCTCATCAATGTCCGTAGGGGCGAGGGTGGTGGAGCGGGGAAGGGAGGGCCTTTATGGTCGCCCGCCATGCCTTGCCGCGCATCCTCGGCCATGGAGAGATGACAGGCAGGCTAACAACGGGCGACCGTAAAGGCCCTCCCCACATCCACCCAGCGGCCCTCGCCCCTACGGAATCCTGGGGCCGAGTCTTAGGCTGAAGCGGATTAGGCAACCCTTGCTTGCTCGCTTCAACTTTTCCAGTCAACAAGAAACTCTTTATGTTTTTCCTCTACAAGCGATCCCAGCACAGGATGTAGCTCCATGGCTGGTGAGTACTTACTCGCCGCTACAGTTCTTCCCAAAGCTTCTGCCATTGCTCGCACGTAATGGGGTGCTCCTCCACAGCAAATACCAATGTAGTTGACCCCGATTGCTTGTGCCTTCCGCGCAAACGCCGCCATCTCAAACCGGCTGCATAAAAACGGCTCGAGCATGAGTGGAAATGCCTGTTCACCACTATCTGTCCGCAACGATTCGAACGTTTGATAGCGGGCACTTGTCTTGTAGGGAACTGGCTGTGCGGCAACGTAACAGCTTACCTCAGCTCGGATCTTCTCGATGAGAGGTAACATCGTCTCTGGCCCACGGTCGCAGTTCAGGCCAACAATATCTGCGCCGTGATCTGCCAGTATCTTGCAGGCTTCAACATAGTCGTAGCCATCTCTCGTCTGGCTTTGTTGAACCGACGCTAAAGTTACCATGGCCGGTAGTTTGAGTTGTTTAATCACCTCCAGCGCAATCAGCGCTTCCCCCAGATAGTCGTTTGTCTCGGATATGACAAAGTCGATTCCCTCTTCTACCGCCCATGCCAGCTGTTCCTCGTACATCGCACGTACAACCCTGGAGCTTTCCTTGGCATTACCAGGATCGTAGGCCCATGTGTTGCAGATATTGCCGGCCACCAGCGCATCTCCCTCGCGTGCAACCTCATTGGCCAGCCTGACAGCCTGCCGGTTCATACGCTCCAGGTCATTCTCTCTGCTGACATCTTTCAATTTTTCTCGATGAGCATAGTAAGTCAGAGCCACCATAACTTCACTGCCCGCCCTCAGGAACTCCTGGTGGAGCTCTTTGACCGCCTCGGGAAAATCAAGCACAACTTCCGGCACATAAGGCCCGGCTTTGATATAGCCCCTGCGCTCAAGCTCGAACACATAGCCTTCTGCTCCCTGCACAATCCCGCTTCTCAGTCTTTCCAGGATGCCCCTGGTCTTTGTTTCGCTCAAAACTTCCTCCTTCTCAAGGCGCGCTAGCAAAATTGACTTCTACAATGCCTGTGCTACAAATCGTTGTGGCGAGAAACGGGCGATATCATAGATTGTCCCCTCTTGAAGTGCCAGCTGCATCAGCGTCCTGCCTACCCATGGTGCGTATTTATACCCCGTACCGCGCCATCCTACTCCAACATAGATATTCGAGAACCCAGGCAGGTTTCCAAGAATAAAATTGTCATCGGCAACCAGGTCATAAAAACACTGATCAACATCCGTCACATCAACAGCTATTGCATCTCGTAAAGCGGGCATACACTCCTCCACAAAACTGTGAACATCGTGTATGCGCGTACTCAATCTCTTGACATCAGGGGGATTGTAAAAGCCAATCTTCACCCCTTGCGTCTTTCCTTCATAGATTGGATGGCCATAAATGCCAACATCCAGGTATGCAAAGACAGGCAATGCATCTGTTGTAAACATCGCTCGTTTCCCCACCGGAGGTATAAAATACTTGTACTGGCTCGGACGATCCGCTATCAGAGGGAAGTGTATAGCGCAGCCAGCGATACGTCGTAGCACATCGTTCGTTCCCAATCCCGCCGTGACAACAAGCTTTTCGCTGGCGAACTCACCGGCACTGGTGCTGAGATGTAGCCTATTATCTCGCTCCCCGATATGCGTCACATCCACACTCTCCACTATGATCACATTCCGTTCTTTTAGCAACGCTAAGAGCGTCTGTGTAATGACCGGCACAAAAAGCAACCCTGCCTCCACGTCTAATCGCCCCATATCTGCATCAAACTGCGGAAATCGCTGCTGGAGGGTCTCCCGCGTGTAAGCTTCCGCTTTCAGATGCAAGCTCGTCAAAGTGCTGTAGCTCTGCGCTGCGTAGGTCTCGCCAGGTTCAGGGGTGATGCTTGCTTTGGCAATATTCAAACAGCCACAATCGATCAAGAAAGGCTCAGCAGCTTTGCTCTGCAGCTCTAACCACAATTTTCGAGCTTCGTGGGCAAGCCTGGCGTAAAAAGGATCGAGATAGTCATTTCTGATCGACCTTGTATAGCTAAATGAGCCCGCCGCTTTATTTTCTTCGCCTATGCTCTCCCTCTCCAGAATAGTGATATTTTTAACGCTTTCGGAAGCATAATAAGCGGTCCATAGACCCATGATACCGCCCCCGATAATCGTGAGGTCCTGTATTTCCCCTCTCATGCCTTGTGTTTCCTTATGCCTGGTAGTTCAACTCCCGCAGGGTTGGTTTCTCATGTGGTCCATGGAACTGGTAATACTTTGTTTTTAGCAATACGATCTCATTGCGAGCCAATCCACCAGGCATGATGCCATTGTGTATGCGTACCCACTCGTAGTAACGTGGAGACAACTGGTAGGCAGCATAGGCATGTGTCTCAGAGTTCCTGATATGTACTTTCGTCTCGCTGCCACCGAATAAAACCAGGTTGCACCACCTGCCATCGCGCAATTCCAGTGAGGAGTAGCTCAGAAGGCCAGGCGTACTTATAAACTCGACGATGAGCTTTTTATCTACTGCACGAATCTCCTTGATAACCTGAGGTCTTCCTGGCTTCAGTTTCGCACTGATGAAACCTACTACATCTAGACTGTTGTTCAGCATCAACTCCTCTGGCTTGTAAATCGCGATGCGGTGTGTGTGCTTCCGGCCCTCTTCCGCATAATAAAGCAAAGGCTGTGCTGGATCGACCGGCTCATCGAGCAGGTACAAGGTGACATAAATTCTTTGTGCCATGTACCTCAGAATTACGAGATCAAGGTTGTTCTGGTCGGCCCTGGGAAGGCCGCGCTCGTCCAATGATTGGCTTGGATTCAAATATCTATCTTTGTTCATGCAATCTGCTCCTGGCATACGCATATAAATGAAATACACAGTGGACGCAGTGATACCACGATAGGTAAAGAGACCCCGTAGCAGGTGGGGTAGAGTGGTGATCCTTTGCTATGAAGGACAATCCCATCGTAATGGAAATTGAACGATCCTACATATCTTATTCAAATTGGCTACGCTTTCTCGCCTCTTGCTCCCTCTCAATTAAGTGGAGAGGCGGATACGTTAGATATGTAGATGATTATGGTAACTCTAGTGGACGTCCTTACAACTGGATCAATGAGGGTGAAAATGGCCAGGAGCATGCGTGGAGGAGCAGAAAAGCGGGCGAGCATTTTGGTAGAAAGCGAGGCAATCCTTTAGTAGATTCTGTCTGGTTTGTTTCATCTTACATGCACTCCTGTCATAACTATATTCCCCGCGACTCTTAGGGCACCTTCGGCTAAGAGTAACATGCATCGAGAAGTATTGTATGTTAAGCATTATGTCTTGTCAATGGTTGAACCGAGTCGCCAGACATTTGTGGAAGATCATATCACATAATTCAAAACATACACTATTATATGCATTCGTACGCTGAGAGACTTGGGGGATATCTTACCATCATCAAGGTTAAGAAACCTCAACCTCATTTGTAAACAAATCTTAACCAGTAATGCTTGATTTTTTTATTAATGATCTTTTATACTTCACCCATATTTCCCTCTTATCTTTGATATAAGCGCTGCCAATTTATGTATTACTTTCAAGTTTGGGTCCATGTGGAGGTGTATCTATGACGATTGCTTCAAGTCTCCCTGCTGACGAAATTGCCTCACTCCTCGAGGCAGACTTCCTCGAATTGAACCCGGAACAACGCAAGGTAGTAGTGCATGATCGTGGGCCGCTTCTGGTTATTGCAGGTCCGGGTTCAGGCAAGACCCGCTGTTTAACTTTAAGAGCGATGAACCTTCTATTGCTCGGGAAAGCGATACCCTCGGAGCTTGTCTTATGTACATATACAGAAAAAGCTGCCTATGAGATGCAGGATCGTGTCTATGAAATTGCTAAGAGCGTAGGATACAACAAAGATATTGCGCAAATGCAAATTGGCACCAGGTCCCTGTCCCCATTGAGGAAACCACTTAAGGGCTTTCAAGTGTGAGACGATCAAGGAACTGTTTGGTAAACTGAGCGGGTGTTTGACACCCAATACTGGTATGATATCTCTCCGTGTTGTAATAG